>Ga0172369_10000048_pt1 | contig 151324 bp, 126 predicted proteins | sample LakKiv25m_FD_114539 | JGI IMG/M metagenome (GOLD analysis project Ga0172369, IMG submission 114539) | Freshwater microbial communities from Kabuno Bay, South-Kivu, Congo - kab_022012_11.25m | ecosystem: Environmental > Aquatic > Freshwater > Lake | place: Democratic Republic of the Congo... | reverse complement strand
TGCCCTTGAGCAAGTTAACTGCTTTGATTACTATAAATTCGGCAGCGTCAAAGTTGATATCCAATCCCAAACACCAAGTTCTTCATCAGGCTCAACAATGAGTTTTACTGCAGTAATTACAAATGAAAACCCTTATCCTATTTTTGACGGCTCGGTTTATGTAAAGGTTTTTAGAAAACAAACTGATAATATTGAAGAACTAAAAAATGGCGGGGCATTATTGGACCAGTTCTTTGTCGCGGATAATATCGCGCTTGATGTTAACGGAAAAAAACAAATATCTTTTGATTGGAAGGTTCCATCCTTCACCCAAAGCGGGGATTATGAAATAGATTCGTTCTTTGTTACAGAAAAAAAGTTTAATCTTTATGGTCTCTCATTTACAGATGATGTTGTTGGGGCAAGGTACTTCTTCAAAATAAGCGGAGAACAAAATTCAATTGTCGAGTTTGATAAAAATGCTGTTATGATTAATGGAAAACCGCATCAATTTATTGCATTCATACCTCAGGTTTCCCCGACAGGAACAGTTAAAGTAACTGCACAAGCCTCAAATAATACTTTAGATATTCAAAACGCGGATATCTCTTGGAGACTTTACTCATGGGACGGGCTAACAGAAGCAAACCTAATTTCCGAAAAGAAAGAAACAATCGGACTAAATCCGGGTGAAAAACGGATTCTTCAGTTCAACGTTAATGATACCACAAAACCGGTTTATTTTATTGTCGCTGAACTTGATTACAAGGACTCAAAATCAATCCTTGATATAAGATTCGCAAGAAAAGGGGTTGATCGAACAAGAATAAACTTCCCTTCTCTTTTAAGTTTTCCACTTGAAGCGGGAAAAGAGAGCACAGTATTTAGCTGTGTGCATGGAATGGGAACCGCAAAAGTAGTGCCTGATAATAATCTAAAGATTTCTATCTTGGATGAAAGCGGAAAAGTTATTTTTAGTGATACTTATGATGGAAACATTACTGGGGAAATGATGGGGCTAAAAGAGAGCTTTGTTTTGCAAAAAGATTATTCAAAAGTAACACTCAAAGCCGAACTATATATGGGCGGAATGTTTGTTGACGGAGCAGAAGTGGTTTATGATTGTACACTAATTAATTGCCCGAAGAAGCAGGATTTGCTTTCTTTTGACTTACAAAATCCATTTTTGATTGGGATTGGATTAATTGCTTTACTATTCATTTTAGGAATTTTGTTTTTGCACCTCTCTAAGAGAATTAAAAGAGGGGAAAAGAAATGAAACTTATTAACGTATTTCTATTTTTGTTTATTAGTTTTTTCTTGTTTATTAGCCTGGCTTCGAATGCAAATGCGGTATCAAATTCTTATAATACAACTATTAATTCTTCAGAATATTCTTTTCCTCCCGAAGCCCTTGATAGTTGGGGTGCTGACTCTGCAGGAATTGTTAGTGGCTCTTTTGCAATAGAATTATCTCCTATTGGTATACAATTAAATTATTCAGCAAAGGTAATTAATTTAGATACTGGGCAGGAAATTGATACTGCTTCAACAGGATTTGCAGTGGGGACAAAATTTTTGGTGCAAGTAAAGCAAGTTGCAAACTCTGATTTTACTTGGTTTGCTACTGGCGGGGGAACAGATAGCCCATTTGGGGCAATAATTAATGGCGCCGCAAACCCCTGCCCGGACCCGGCAAGTTTTTGGACTACGGGTTGCGGGAATTATTTTCAAACATTGCCTGAGTGTGGGTCAGAGTGTCTTCAGCACGTGTGGATGGAGATTTCAATAAATCCCCCAACTTATTCTGTTACACACAAAACTGGCGCCGGATATGCAAATGTGTCTTGTGATACTTCTGGGATTAATTGCACAGTTATAAGCGCAGGAATAGTTGATAGTCAAATTAATTTCAATCCTACTTATGGAAAGGTATATTTGGCGCAAATAGGCGAGTATCAAAACACAGTGAATCCAACTTCCCTAGTTCTTCCTCCATTAATTTATAATTTTACGACAGGAGCAATTTCGGGGCAGGGCGATTATGTTTTTAACATTCCTTCTATTGCTCTAGAGCATAATTTTGTTGCAGTGCGCTCAGATAATCCTCCAACTATCCCAATAATTACTGGCCCTTCTGACTCTTCTGCAGTTGCGTGTAATTCTTTTGATTTTAGTTTTACCTCAACGGACCCAAATTATGATACTATCCAGTATTGGATTGATTGGGACAATGACGGGGTTGCGGACGAGTCAACTTCCTTTGTTACTTCAGGCACAACTAAAATCGTGTCGCATATATTTACAACTACAGGGACTAAGACAATTAAGGCATATGCACGAAATAACACTGGATTGACTTCTAAGAATCCTGATGGTTCTTTGGGCTGGGGCACTTTGACTTTTAATGTGCCTTTTGCATGTTTGTCTGCTTCGGTGGCGGGTCCGTATTCTGTGGTTAAGGATACGGATTTTAGTGTTGTGGGTAGTGCGGTTGGTGGGGTGGGTCCTTTGAGTTATTCTTGGGGGTTTGTTGATAATTTGGGTGGTTGTTTGGTGAAGTCGGGTGGGGATACTCTGACTCCGGTTGTTTCTTGTTCTGATCCTTTTTCGGCTAAGATTAGGCTTGTTGTGAGTGATTCGCATGTTCCGCAGAATTCTGCTAGTGCTGTGGCGGATATTACTGTTTTAAGTGTGCCGCCAATAAATTTGGTTCCTCCTGTGTTTAGTGATTTTAATTATTGTTTTTCTGATGTGGGTTCTAAATTATCTCTGACAAATTTTGTTGTTGATGCGAATAGGGATGCGTTGGTTTTTTCTTTGATTAATAATTCTGGTGGTGTGTTTTGTCGGTTGGATGGTAATTTGTTGTCTGCGGGGCCGATGGCGGTTTTTGGTCAGTGGTGTGATGTTCAGGTGGTGAATCAGTTTGGTTTGTCTGATGTTGCGCGGGTGGGTGTGCAGGTTGGTTATTGTGTGCCGGGGCCTTTGATGGCGTTTGTTGGTGGGCCGTATGTGGTTTCGGCGGGTAGTTTGTTTGTGGTTAGTGGGAATGCTTTTGGGGGGGTTCCTTTTTTTGATTCGAGTTCTTTGCCTTATTATGATGTGAATTGGAGTTTTGTGGGTGTTCCGAGTAATTTGTCCGTGTTGGTTAGTTCGGGTGCTAATTCTTTGAGTCCGGGGCTGGGGGTTGCTTCGAGTAGTTTTTTTGATACTAATTTGGAGTTTAATGTTTTGTTGGGGGTTAGGGATTCGAATGGGAGTAGTACTTCTGCGATGGGGTTGGTGAGGGTGTTGCCTTATACTGCTTCGCCTGTTGTTGTGGTGAATCCTGTTATTCCTGTGTCTAATTTGAATTCTGTTGTGAGTCTTAATCTTTCAAAGATAAATGGTGTTTTTTTTGTTACTGCGGGGTGTAATAAGGATTTGTTGATGGATTTGGGTTTGTTTAGTGGGAATAATGAGGCGCTTGTTAGTGTTCCTTCTGTTGTTAGTTGCGGGGTGGTTCCGGTGACAACGCAAATTAATATTTCAACTCCGATTGAGAAGTTTGCGTTGCTTAAGGCTGTTGGAAATATTTCTTCGCAGGGAGCGTGTGATGTTTGCGTAAAAGATGCATTCCTTCCAATAACCCCTCCCGCAAGCAACCAATCAATCCCAGATAACGATTTGATATTGGTCTTGATGGTTTGTGTGATTGGAGTTTTGATTGTATTTGGAAAACAAAAGTTGGCTAAATGATGCACGAGAAATTAAACGGGCGATCCAACAGGGCAAGACCCTTAGTAGCCAAACCTGTTGATTAACTCAAATATACTAGTTTAAACACACTCACTAAAATGAGAACAAGTCTGAGATGGTGAATTAAACTTTTCACAATAAATAACTTTATTAGTGTTTGCTAATCTCTTTTTTGGAGTCCTATAACTATTTGGTGATACTAACGGCAATTACTTTTCTGCATTCTTTTGTCTCTTGTGATGATTACTTTTCTCAATTATTCTCTGGATTAAAACTCGGAGTTAAAAAAAGCGTTGATTTATGCGCGGAAGAAATTGCAGCCGAGATAAAAAAACAACTTGGACACTCTGCGAGAAAAGATTTTGTTTTAACCTGCTGTCCATCCCCAATCCCAAACTATTCGGCGTTATATATTTCAACCGCCGTTGCAAAAAAACTTGGCATTCCCCTCATAAGTCTGAAGAGAAGAGTTTTGGGGCAAGAAAAATATTATGATTACTATTATTCAAAGGACAAGAAAGAACGGTTAAAACTCATAAAAGAAACTTTAATCTGTCCAAAAGGGAAATTCAATGGGAGAAACATTATTTTGATTGATGATGCATATTCCACTGGAGCAGCAATGGAATCCGCCGAAAAGATTTTGCGAAAAAACGGTGCAAAAATCATTATCCAAATAGCGTATTTAAAACTCCCTAAAAAATGCTCTGCCACTGAAGCCGAAGTGGCTCAGTGTTTATTTACGAAATATGGGTTGGATTTTTTGGTGAGCACGGCAAGTGATGAAAATAATTTTTTAACTCCTCGTTTTTTGTATACTTTGCTTCAATTGCAACCGAGTCAATTAAAAACCATATTAGATTCTGTTTCGGTCAGCAGGAAAAGTTATTTGATTCGAAGCATAAAAGAATATGAAAAGGCACAATGTGAAAAGTGAAATGGGAAAGGATTCTAACAAAAATGGCGTAGTGTGACTTAATTTAGTATTAAGACTCTTGGAGGAGTTAGTTTTTTTTGGTGCTTTTAGAAGAAGCTCATCCAAAGAAGCCATGCTCCAAAGAGTCCGATTACTAATCCCCAGAACTTTGAATACTTTTTGAATAATTGTGCCCGTTTATTGATGTGGTTTGGGAAAGCAATTTTGGTTGCCCCCTTTAGCAAAGTCGCCCAGCCAAGAATTGTAATTATTATTCTCCAATCCATAACCCAGATGGTGTGGAGACTTACGGTAAAAAGCCCTAATAGAAAAGTAATGTATCCAGTTGAAACTGTTATTGCTTTTTTATCAGTGTACTTAATTACTCTCCTCAAAAAACCCGCGCCTATTGCCGCAAGGCCAAGACTTAGAAAAAGCCCTCCCCAAAATCTCGCCAAAAATATTGTGATATCTATTTCCATTTTTCTCGTACAAAATAAAGCATCTTTGCATAATAAACTTTGTATAAGCGTGTTAAGGTGACTTATTTGTAATTCATGAGGAGGATTTATATTCACTTTTGTATTTATTCTTTTAGATGAAAAATAAATTCACTCTATTTGTGGTGCTTGCAATAATTATTGTTGCAATATTAGCTATTGTTTATGTCTTTACCCTGCAGACCCCGGCGCAGAGCAGTACAACAAAAATCGGAGCAATCCTTGCGCTTAGCGGACCATCTACTGTTTGGGGAGAGAGCATGAAGAACGGGATGGAACTCGCACTCCAAAATCATCCAGAACTTGAGGTAATTTATGAGGATAGCAAGGGAACTGCTGCAGACGGGATTAGTGCTTATCAGAAAATGAAGATACAGGACGTTGATGTTTATGTAACCTCATTGAGTATAGTAAGCGTACCTCTTGCCAAACTGGCGAAAGACGATAAAAAGGGCGTGGTAATCACACAAAGTGCGGCAAACAACATCACAAATGAATATGCTTACCGCTATTACACGGATGCAAATCACTTTGCGCTCCCATCTTTTCAGAATCCTATTTCTCCTTTAAAGAATGCGAGCCGGCTTGCGGTAATCTATCGCAAAGATGAATATGCCCAATCCGTGGACGAAAAAATCCAAGAACTTGCGGCAGAACAGGGAAAACAAGTAGTGTTTAATGAATCCTATACACCAAATGAAACTGATTTCTCAACCATCCTTACAAAAGCACAAGAGACAAATCCTGATGCTCTGTTATTTGTCCCAACCCCTCCGAGCGAATCACTTGCGCTGTTAAAAAAAGTTCAGGAACTGGATTTTAATATACCAATAGTTGAAGTATCAAACGTGCAGTCCGATCCTGAGACGCAGGCAAAATCCCCAAACATTACTTTCTATACAAACCAATTTGCTTTCTCTACGCCGGGCAACAGCGAAGATTTCAAACAAAATTACCGCGCAAAGTACAATAAGGAACCGAATTTCATGTCTGCCTTTGGTTATGACATAGTAAATCTGATTGCTAGCTGTGATGGCCAGCAGATTAAACAATGCCTGGACTCAAAAACGGAAGTAAGCGGCGTGACAGGAACTGCGGTGGGAATTACAAATCACGATATACTAATCCCAATGGACTTAGTAAAAGTGCATTAACTTTTAGAGCAGAATAAAAAGCAATCATCTTCGCCTAATGCAAGTTTATTAATCCTAACTCATCAGAATTATTTTATGGAATCCATTATTTTCATTCTCGCAATAGCGACTTTTTGCGCTACTCTTGCCGGCGGGATAATAATATTAAAATTCAAAAAACATTTACATTATTTCTTTGCTTTTGGTGCGGGGAGCCTTGTTGCAGTATCTTTTCTTGATATACTCCCAGAGAGTATTGAACTTGCCAAGTCAATCTCACTCCCAATAAATTACTTGATGCTCACAATAGTGATTGCCTTCTTTGCTTATAGCCTGCTTGAAAAATTCTTTACAACACATGATATCTGCCACGGAGATGAATGCAAGGGGCACATAATGGGTCCAATTGGAGCATGGAGCCTTGTTGTCCACAGCTTCCTTGATGGGGTAGCAATTGGGAGTGCATTTCAAGTTAATCCTGCCGTGGGATTCATAGTTGCATTTGCGGTGCTAATGCACAAGTTTACTGACGGAGTAAATATTGTTACTGTGATGCTGAAGAACAAACAAAAAGTAAGGGATGCTGCATTCATTTTACTATGCGGGGCAATTGCGCCAGTAGCAGGAATACTACTAACCCTTTCTCTTGCAATACCAGCATACTTACTTGCAATAATCCTTGTGGCATTCGTCGGAGAATTCCTTTACATTGGGGCATCCACTCTCCTCCCTGAAATACAAAAACATTCCTCAAGAAGAATAATGATAGTAATGGCGCTAGGGATAATTGTAATAGCTGTGCTCACGGCACTAATATAAACAACATTTACCTTTAGTGATTGAAATGAATATGAAAAGAGTTATGAGTACTGCTAAAAATCTTCCCGCAAGATGGAGAAAAGCGCGTAGCCCAAAAAGAAAAAAATTTGCAGAGCTGCTTAAACAAATTCAAAAAAACGGTTATACTTCAGAGGAATCCGCACAAATGAGCAGGGATTATTTGAACAGGGCGAGGGACCACAAAGTTGAGACGGCGTATCAGAGAGCAGAAGCAGAATTTCTTGGAAATTACTTTAAGGATTTGAGGAAAAAACCCCAGCAACTTTACTTAAAAGGCACTGGTTATCATCCGCCAAACGAAGCCGAGGCGGAGAAATTTGTCAAAGTACTTAATGATATTGCAGATGGGCATGATTTGCGCGCAAAAGAGAATCGCGAAAATGCTGTGGCGCACAGATTGCACTCAATAAAAAGCAGGGCGCCAACAATGAGGGAAAAAGTAAATTCAACAAAAGCCGCACGCTTGTTTCATTATTTGCAGGCATCAAAAGATGTACGAAGAAGGCTTGCCGCAATAGATTCAGAACTTTTTTTTAGGAGAAAAAGTGTCAATCCAAAAGATATTCAAATAATCAGCGAGCTTAACGATGAGAGAGCTTCACTTATTCGCCGGCTTGCTTCAAAAAGAAATGCGATAGTTGGTCCTGAAAAATTCTTAGGGCCTGGCGCGTATGTAAAAAGATTCCAAAGAAAGAGAGTTGTTAAACAATACAAAAAAAATCTTGAAGTATTAAGGGATGCAAATGACGGGGCGCTTGTTGGATTGATGGTAAAATCATTTGATATTTATAACTCAAAAACAGATGCTGCCTCAAAAAGAAAAGCAAAGGAAGGAACGCATATACAGCACGCTTTTGTTTTGAACCTGGATAATCTCCTTTCAAGAAAAAGAGTGATTGAATATATTGCGATGGCAATGGCAGAGAGCGGAACAAAACTTAATGCAAAGAATATTTCAAAGAAAACACCCGCAAAAGAGCAGCCAAAATAAAGTATTGGGGGTGCAAGTAAATACCTTTTTAAAGGTTTTTGAGAGAGAATTTAGTATTAACTGCTTTTAGCAAGTGCCTTTATTTTTCGAGTTTGATATTATGAACCATTATAGAGAAGTAGAAGGATTACCAATAAGCCTCATAAGCGAGAGGGTAAGATTCCAAAGCGCAAATACGCCTGTTAACCCTAATCTTAAAATTGAAGGAAAAAAAACAGGGACCACGACTGTGGGCGTTGTTGGAACGGATTTTGTAGTACTCGCTGCAGACCAGCAGGCCACAATGGGGAATGTTGTTGCGGATGAAGAAGCGCAGAAAGTATACAAAATAACTGATTATGTTGCTCTAACAATTGCGGGCGGAGTGGGAGACGCACTTGCACTAATAAGATTTCTAAAAGCACAGGCGGCACTTTATGAAGTAGAACGCGGAACAAAAATGACCCCAAAAGCAGTTGCTTCACTATTATCAAATGTGTTAAACGGAAACAGATATTACCCTTTTATTTTTGCGCCAATAATCGGCGGAGTAAATAATGCCCCTGAACTTTATGAAGTAGATCCATTTGGGGGAGTATCAGAGAAAAAGAAATATGCTGTTACAGGAAGCGGCTCTGATTTTGCAATATCAATGTTTGATTCAGAATACAAAGAAACACCAAATGAAGATGAAGCAATAAGCATTGCAATCAAAGCAGTAATGTCATCAAAAAACCGCGATATTTATACAGGCGGAAAATCAATTACTGTTACTGTTGTAGATAAACGTGGATTTAGAATAATTGATCCTAAAGAAGTGGAGAAAATAATTGGAAAAGTAAAAATAAATTTCGCAAAATCAGCAAGATTCTAAAATACAACAAAGAAAAATGCTTTTTTTGAATTGAGTTATTTGATTTATTTTTAAGAAAATTCCTGCAACTTTAATGAATTTCAAATATTAATAAATTACTTTGCTAAAATAAAAAATTCACAAAGAGAATTTGTAGATTGGCAAAATAAAAATGAAAAATAAAATAAGAAAATAAAATAAACAAAAAAATGGAATAAAAATAAAATATGAGTTGAATAATATGGTGCAAAAAATAAAAATATTAGATGAAATAAACGAAATTGCAAAAAAAATAATCCCTGATAAATGCGGGGTAACAAAAATAGAGATGGAGGGCCCTGAAGTAGTTATTTACACAAAAAACCCCGAAGCGTTTTTTGGAACAGAAAATTTGGTTTCAAAAATAGCGTTTGAATTAAAAAAACGCGTTAATATTCGAACCGATAAATCACTTCTTAGTAATGTTGAGCAGGCAAAGAAAAAAATAATGGAAATGGTTCCAAAGGAAGCAGAAATAAAAGATATTTATTTTGAAGAACCCTTCAGCGAAGTAATAATTGAAGCAGTAAAAAAAGGGCTTGTTATTGGAAAGGGCGGGGAATTATCAAAAAGAATAATAATGGAAACAGGGTGGACGCCGCGAATACTAAGGGCGCCAACATCAAAATCAGATATTCTAACAGGAATAAGAAAACACTTATACAAGCACGCTGATGAAAGAAAAAAATTCCTCTTAAAAACTGCGGAACAAATTTATGCTGAAAAAGCAGAAACCAAGAGACAATGGATTAGATTCACTGCGCTTGGGGGATTTCGCGAAGTTGGAAGAAGCTGTATGCTGCTTGAAACTGATTCGACAAAAGTGTTACTTGATGCTGGATTAAATTTCAGCGTTGATGACCCATACCCATACATTGATTCACTAGGTTATCCATTAAGTGAAATAGATGCGGTGGTAATATCGCATGCGCACTCTGACCATACAGGATTACTTCCATTTATTTATAAAATGGGTTATGACGGGCCGGTTTATTGTACAGAACCAACAAGAGATCTAATGACTCTTTTGCAATTTGATTATATTGATGTTAGTGTTGTGCAGGAAAAAGCTGCGCCATACACAGAAGCGGATGTGAAGAACACTTTACTGCACTCAATCCCAAGAGAATATAGAGAAGTAACGGATATTGCTCCTGATGTTAGATTAACTCTGCACAATGCAGCACACTTACTTGGTTCAAGCTCAGTACACTTAAACATAGGTGAGGGAACACATAACTTGGTTTATAGTGCGGACATAAAATTCGGGATGACAAGGCTCTTTGATAATATTGATATAAGATACCCGCGAATAGAAACACTGATAATTGAAAGTACCTACGGCGCAAAAGATGCAGTACAAATGACTATGCGCGACGCAGAGCAGAAATTACTTGATATTATACAAGAAACAACCCAATTCGGTGGAAACGTACTAATACCCGTGTTTGGTGTTGGAAGAGGACAAGAAATATGCATGGTAATTGAAGACGCATACAAAAGAGGAGTACTAAGCGAAAAAAATAGTATTTATGTTGATGGAATGGTGCGAGAAGCAAGCGCAATACACACAGCATACCCTGAATTTTTACGCCAAAGCCTTGAGAAAAGAATCCTAACAAATGATTCTCCATTTGACTCTCCAATATTTAAGGAAGCAAAGCGAGAAGATAGGGAAAAAATCTGTAACGGAAGCGGCGCAGTAATAATTTCAACAAGCGGGATGATGAATGGCGGACCAGTAATAGATTACTTCCACAAACTCGCCGAAAACCCGTCAAACACTCTAGTGTTTGTTGGATACCTTGCCGAAGGGACACTTGGGAGAAAAATCCAGCAAGGAATGAAGAGCATGCCAATATCCGATAACGGAAAAACAAGAAAACTTGATGTAAAAATGAGGATAGAGACAATTGATGGGTTCTCGGGACACTCAGATTTTAATCAGCTCATAGGGTATGTGTCCTCATTAAAACCAAAACCAAAAAAGATTTTGGTAAACCACGGCGACCCGCAAAGAAGTATAGAATTCTCAAAGTATGTTGCACAAAAATTTGGGATAAGCACTACTGCGATAAGAAATCTTGAGACGGTTAGATTGAGATAATCTCCTCGTCAGCTAAAAAAACTCTTTAAATTTTTTTTTACTCTTCGCTTGCAGCAGCTTTCTTTGCTTTTGCAGCCTCATCTTTTTCTTTTTGGAGCCTTGGAATAATTATTGTATTAATCCAGTTCTTCCACATGCCAAGCAATTGGTCATAATTTGCTTTACCGCTCTCTTCAATCATTAATTCTTTCATCAACAATAATTTTCCTGTGCAATAACTTGTGTGCTCCGCCTCAAGAAGAGAAGGAAGAGAGAGCGCATTTTTTTGCTCTACAAGGAATAATTTTGCGTTCCCGCGCAGGCGAATCTCCGCCCAAATTTCTTCAACACCAAGCCCGCTGGTTTTCTGAATTTTTTGGAACAAATCACTCTCCTTAAGATTATCCTCCATTAATTCCAAAGTATCTTTTGCCGCATCATATTTCATTAAGTCAAGCAAACCCCCTTGCGTAGAAGGATCCTCAGTCCAGTGCTTCTTTACTTCAGTAATCTCAACAATTCTCCTATGCCTTACAAGGCTCCCCTTAAATCTAATCGGGCGCGCAACAACAACAATATCCGTTGCCTTAAATGAAGTAGTTGGCACCCCCAAATCATTTACTACTCTATCCCACACAGAGTAAGCCGAGTCAGCGTGAATAGTTCCAAGTACAACATTACCCGCGGCACCAACACGCATAGCTTCATACAATACTTTTGCTTCCTTTGAGCGCACTTCCCCAATAACAAGTGCAGAGTCACCTAAACGAAGCGCAGTCCTTAGTGCCTCCGCAGGGTCAACCTCTGTCTCTGTTTTTGAAACACTAATCGGAGAGCGTGTCTTTAATCTCTGAATATTAAATCCAATATCCTTCATATGCGGAACTGGTAATTCTAAAGTATCTTCCTGAACAATAATCCTATTGTTCTGCGGAATCTCAAGCATCACTGCCTGCAATAGAGAAGTTTTTCCAGAACCCCTTGAGCCGGCGATTAGTGTAGTTGCCTGCATATCAACAAAGAAACTTAATAACCCGGCCGCGAGCGGATTAATATAACTCACATCAATGAACTGCTCAAGCGTCCATGGGGTAATCTTGTGCAACCTAAACGCAAAACCATAACTTGTTGGCGCAAGAGGAGGACCAATAACCGCAACACGAGTCTCAAGGTCAGGTAAATCAAAGTCAAGTACTGGGTGAGCCTCATCAAAGGGTCTTGCGGACATCGCCCTAAGTTTTGAGATAAGTGAATTTGCTTCGTTCTCTGTAAAAGTAATATTTGTCTGACATTGTCCGTAATCAGAGTGCACAATATAAATTGGGCGCGAACCAATCGGTGAATCAATATACACATCCGTAATTTTTCTATCATTTAGTAGTACCTCTAAAATTCCATAACCAACAGTATAACGCGCAACAACTTTTGCAAGAGAACCCATATCCTCCGGAGTAAGAGGAATTTTACTGTACGCCGCAATTTCTTTTATTGTTGATTCATATAATCTCTCAAAGTATCTCCTTGATGTCGCAACAGTAGAAAGCGAAGTTCTTCCTGGCTTATATGATGCAACTATCTCCCTAGTTTTACTTAAAACAAAGTACTGGTCCGGCGCAAGTGAATACTCTGGAGGATTTACATAATACAAGTGCTCTACTTTATCAGGGTCGGCAAGAATCTGTACGCTTGATTCTTTCACCGCATACTCATCAAGCAATTCATAATTCTCCATTCCAGCAAAAGATAATTTTGAGCCAATAAAACTCGGCTTAATATCCGCTTCAAAAAGAGATTTGTAAATCACACTCGTTTCAGGCATTTCTTTTAATTCAGTGAGAATCTTTTTCGCATGAATTATTAAGAGCAGAGTCTCAAACCTGTTTTTTAGTTCAACAAGAGTAGCAATATAAGGCTCAGTACACGCAGTATATACCCCATCTCCCTGTCTCATCTTTTCTTCTTCTTTTCTTAGTTCCTGCAAAAGCGAGAGATAAGAGAGGAGCGGGTCATAACTAATCAAATCATTTGCGATCCTTACAATTACTTGGTGGCGCTCGGGAAAAAATTGTTCACACTCTTTTGCCGGTTTTCCTAGGTGATTATAACTCCAAATCCCCTCAATCGCTAAACGCTGAGAAAGATTTGCCACCTCCATTAACATTTTGGTTTGAGTATTCTCATACACTCTCTCATATACTTCCGCAAGAACAACTTTGTCCGCCTCAACTTCCTGCAAAACTTTTATTGTGTGAAACCTGCAATGATGGTCCTCCGCAATAGAAGCAGAGTAAACACAATTCTTGCAGTCAAAGATAAGCGCACGCTTACCCCCAACATCCTTAACGACAAAATCCCCTACTTTGAATCCGCCAATTTTCATTCAACATCACAACCAAAGCCACTAATCTTCATTTAGAATCCCTAATCAAGCGATAGTAATGGGGAAATGAAATATAAAAACCTGATGAGCAAGTTAATAAACCTAAAAAATCTTATTTTTGGTATGAGTATTAAGAAAAAATCCCTTTCTTTTGGCGGCACAAAAAAGCATCACACTGGAACGCTTGACTCAATTAAGAATTATTTTGAATTACAATCAGAGAAAATCCGCGCAAGCCAAACAAAACAATTCGCTTTCTTTGTACTCGGTTTCGCGTTATTTTACCTCATAATTACGGGGATTATTGGCGCAGTACCCCAGCAATTTTTTAAAGACGCGACCGGACTAACCTTGTCCTCAATTTTGTCAACAGAGGGAATTAATATAAAAGAAATCGGCGAAGTGACATGCACTGAGGGGAGCTGGGCAGGGATTGATGTAGAGAGCAATTGTTACTCTTTTCTTGCGAATGACAAACAAGTAATAATCTCCTGGTTATGCACGGGAATACTAGAAATAATTGTTCTCGTATCAGCGATTTTGGCGAGTTTTGGAGTTTCTTGGCGCAAAAAACTAATTGGGGTTGCAATTGCGATAATTGCGGGAGTGATTTTTAACATTATTAGGTTAGTAATAACCGCAAACTTGATTTTGTCTCAGTCAGTTGGGACAGTAGAGCTAGCGCATGACCTATTATTCAGATTCATTTTGTTCTTTTACATCCTCGGAGTATACGTCCTTTGGTTTTATTACTCTGCAAGAGAAGAAAAATGAGTGAGGGGCGAAAGAAAGCCAAAAGCTAAGAAAGTAATGCGAATAAAATTGAGGAAATGAGTAACTAGCGGTTAATTTCCCGCATTCAAGAAGGTTTATTAAGTCAGTAATGAATATAATTAATTAGAGTTATTAAGAGCTAAGGCGCAGGATGCGCCTTTTTTAGGGAAAAATTGTTTTTTTGGGCGCTGGGTGGGGAAATTGATTTCAGAAAAACTTGCTGGAATTTATACCAAAGCAGAAGATAGGTACTTTGACACCCTTGACTTTCTTGACGCAAAGGGCTTGCCAGTCTATAAGTACTCTGATTTTTTTGAGAACCGCGGAATACCAAGCTTTGTAGTAACAATAGCTATAATAGTAGCAATATTAGTTCTCTTAACAGTTGGATTCACTTATCATGGTGCGGATGTAAGCCAATTAACCCTCTCGCTAAAGAGCGCTGATGGTTCCCCACTAAATAATGTGGCGGTATCCATAGTGGATAGCAAAGGCGAATCACTATTTGATGGATTGTTAAATGACGGGCAAAAAATCGCCTCCCTAAAACGCGGACTATTTAATGGCGAACAAATATCTATCACCGCTTCTCTTGACGGGTACCAGCCAAGCTCCATAACCTTTACAATAGGGGAAGAAAATAATGCTCCAAGATTATCCTTTGATAAAGCATATGAGGGAACAGAAGCAAAGATAAGAATCACTGATAAGGAAACAAATACATTAATCGCCGGAGCAAATGTTCTTGTCACACTAAGCTCTGATATGCAGTACAAGCTTGATGAGGACTCAAACGGATTCTACAAAAAAACAGCGGTGCCCCAAGGAGTAACGGTTCTTTTAAAAATTACTGCCGAAGGATATAATCCATACGAACAACAAGTAGTATTTAGGGCAGGCGAAGTAAAGGAAATTGCGCTTGAGCCATCAAACCAAAGCTTTGTTGGAAAAGCGGCGCTGATGATTAATGTTTCTGATGCAGAAGGAAAAGCAATTGATGACGCAAAAGTAACTGCGTATGACAAAACAACCTCAAATATAATTTTTAGCGATTACACCGCGCAGGGAGTAGTAACTGGACCAGTTGATACTGGAAAACCATTAAGAATAATGGTAGAAAAATTGGGTTACTTAACTTATGATTCTGATAAGGAAGGCGCAGGATATACTGTAAGAAAACAAGAAGACAAAATTGATGTAATACTAGAACAAGGGGGAAAGAAACTCCACATTACTGTGCTTGATGCGCAATCAGGATTCGGAGTGGACAGCGCAAAAGTACAAATATTTAGAGAAAATTTACAGCTCTTTGGTGAGGGAACAACAACCACCGCAGGAATTGATTTTAACGGGCTTGACCCGCTTGAAGATATTTATATTATCGCACAAAAAGAGGGTTACCTTCCAGTAAGACAAAAAGTTTCTGTAAGCTCTACTGATGATGTAAGACTCACGATGGACAGAGTAACATCAACAAACGCATCAATACTTGAAATATTCTCGGTTGATGGAAAGGGAAATCCGGTGAATGGAGTAAAAGTAGAGGTATATGAAATACTTGATGGAAATAAATTGCCCTACGCTGCAACTGGAAGCGAAACAAGTTTTGCGGGTTACGCTGAAATGAAAGTTGCAGTTGGAAAAACATACCAAATATACGGCTCAACAGAAGTACTTGAGGCAACAATTAATGCAGAAGTAAAAGCAACTGATGCGGAAAAGAAAGTTGTACTCCAAATGAAAAAGAAACCCAATATTCTTGAAATGCGTTTCACTGATTCATACGGAAGAGATATTTCTGGGGACGCAACAATTTCAGGACTTGATGGAACAATACTATTTGACGGGAACTTATATTCCTCACGCGCATTCTTTGATGCAGAGCACCGCGAAATTGTAGAAGTACAAGTACTGCTCTCTGATGGAAATACATTCACTGAAAATGTTACAGTGAAAGGAAAAGATTACGTTGAAGTAATGATATACTCAAAGGACCCGGCTGAACTCTCCCCGACAATGGAATTTGTTGGACTTGAAAATGAGAATGGGGAAGTTGTAAGAGGAGTGACTCCGGGGGCATTCTACTGGGCAAAGTTTAGCGTTGCTTATCCAAAAGCAGCGACAAAGGGCGGAGTACATTTTAGAACCGGTTCAGATAGCACTACATTTGTTGAATCAGAGAAAGTTGGAATTTATGATATAAGTTTCGCAGGGGCAGAAACCGCGCAGGCATACTCTTATTCACCAACACCAGAACCAGGAAACGAAGCAATTGATAGAGCAAATAGCACGCTTGGTGGAGAAAAAAGCAAGTGGATTGAAGGAGTAATATCCCAACCCCAAGGAACACATATTGTGAAAGTAAAAGTAAGAGCAGAGGATTTCACAGAAGGAAAAATGCAGTTACATTACAGAGCATGGTCAATAGTTGATGGAGAATACTACCGCACACCGCAGGACGCAACACTTGGAAGTAGCGCATACACTGATGCAAGAAACGGATTGTACGCCGAAACATCCTTACAAGAACTCACACTCTACGAATCACTCCCAGAATGTAATTCTACTTTATGCATTACCACAAACTTTGTTGATGAATCAGAAAACTTTATTGACGCAAGAGGATTTGAAGCACTCGTTGACAAAACATACGGGCTTGAAGTAGAGGTTAGTTCAGCAGAAGCGGATTATGTTCAACTCAATGTAAGCACAGACTCCAACATTGATTTTACTTCAACACAAACAGGCTCATTTGATTTTGTAAGAGAAACTGCCACAACAAACATTGGCTCAAAGAAAGCCGCTGCAGCACTCTCAATAAGCAAGGATGGAAAAGAAAAAACAAGATTCTACTTTAAAGCAAAAAACCCCGGCGCAATGTCAATAAAGATTGTTGCGGTGGGAAAACAATCAGTTGACAAAAGTATTCTATTTAAAGCAGTAAATGAAAAAACACTCTTAATTGATCTCTCGGAATCACAAATAATGGCGGGAAAAAATTTTACAATAAAAGTTGCGGACTCTGGACTTGTTGGAGTAACTAATGCTCTTGTAAAAATAATTGATAAAGAGGGAAAAATAGTTAAGAGCGTAATCGGGGACGCAAGCGATGGAAAAGGAAAGAACGGGTATTATAGAATACAAAATGATCTCTCGGTTGGAGTATATACTGTAGAAGTATCTGCCCCAGGGTATGCTACAAATTCTGCGCCAATACTTGTTACAATACAAAACGTGCTTACTTTCACCGATACAATAGAAGCAAAACTTCCGCAGGGACAAAAAACAATCAGCCTCTCCGAGGACTTAACAAATAATTCTGAATTCACAATACAAAATATTTCAGTTCAAACAGATATGGAATCTGATTCCGCGACAAAATCAATCGGGGAATCAGTAGCAACAACACAGAGCAGTAAATTTAAGGTAAGCATAATCGCTCCCCCTGCAATGAGCGCAAACAATAAACAGCCCGTGCAAATCTCAGTAACTTATCTGGGTGCGCTTGAAGAAACCGCTGATGAGACATCCACAATTACTATCTCGGGGCTAGTGGAAGGAAAATTCATTACAAAAGTAATTTCAACTCTACACATGATGTATAATAGAAAACTTGACCCAAGCTGTCTAGTAATGAACCCAACAACACTCTCAATAAGCATACTTGGAGAGCAAGAAGCAACAGAAGGAGATGTTGTAGAACTCACAAACCACTGCGACCAGGCAATCTATTTGACACTTAGAAGACCAATAAAAGAATTAACAAGAGGCTCAATGATAATCGTTGACGGGGACGCAACAATAGACATGCAGCCGGGAGAAACAAAAAACATTTCAATAAATGTGCGAAACTTAATCAGCAGAGGAAATGTACGCGAACAAGTATTCGGCTACCAATTAACTTATGACTCAAATTATTTGAAGAAAACAATTAACGTTAATGTTAGAACAATAAACCCAATGTTTGCGCTAAGCTATCCATCACAATTAACACTATGGCTGGCACAAAGCAGTACGGCGGATAAGGCAACCGCGGCACAACAATTCTTTGTAAGCAACGTATCCTCCTTCCCAGTTGAAAATATTACATTCACAGTTGATAAGGAATACGCAAGCGGCTCAAATGTTGATTTGACGGTAGAGCCCCCAGGAACAATAAGCCTTGATGTGGGACAAGGATTATCAAAAATCGCTTTCGCAAAATCAAGCAGTAAAGTAACCGAACCAGTTCGAGCAAAAATAATAATAAACGGGAGAATGGGGAGACTCAATAACAGGGGCGGGCAGTACGACAGATATGGATACTATGATTACTATAATGGAAACAACAACTCGAATAGCTATTATGGAAATACTTACAATGCATACGGCGGAAATTACACAAATTCTTCAGGATACAATAATAATTATTACAGCGGGGCAAGCACACTAAATTCTTATAACCCTAATTACTACGGTGCAAATAATAGTTATGGATATAATAACGGTTACAACAGCGGATACAATAATTACTCCTACAATTATGGTTCAAACCAATCACTTGGGGAAATATATGTAACAATATTCTATTCAGGATACAACTGCCTAACCGCAACCCTCTCCTCAAATGATGCGGGATACGGGATGTGGGGATACATACTCCCTGAAAGCGGAGGGCAAATTGCAAAAAAAATCTCAGTTACAAATAATTGTGCGGAGCCAGTAAGAGTACTCTCAGCAACACCCGCAGGAGTAAATCAGGAAAGAGTAAATCAAACTACAATGAATCCTCTGCTCCCGGTGAATCCATATTATGGGGTTCCTGGAATCGCAAGCTCAGTAATGCTATCACTCCCCCAAATCTCAATCTCTCCGGGACAAAAAGTAATTGTTCCAATGACAGTAATCTCCGCAATACCAAATCTAAAGAGAGAACATTATGGGGTAACAGTAAATGGAATAACCGAAATGAGCCAAACCCCAATCTCATCAAAGCCATTCTTCATTAATATCAAAACAGGGAACTTGCGAGAAGAAGAAGTAACCAAAGCAAATTCAACTAATGTTAATGTCTGCGGAGAAGGAGACAAAAAAGTACAAGTAATGATACCAAAAACAGCCGCACTAAGCGGAACACCAAACTGCGCAGAGAATTATTGTGACGGAATAAGCGCGGCAAGATACATTGCTGATGCAATAAGAAGAATCTCTGCAAAAGCAGCCGCCGCTGGATACAATGCTGCTGGCGGAACTGATGATAAAACTGACTGCCAAAGAGAAGGAGCGTGTTCATTTGAAGAACTCAACATGGATCCTGTAACAATAAAACTATACTTACAAGCGGATACACTCTCGGCAGGAGTACTCCAAAAAGAACTTAACACAAGCGCACTTGAAGGAGCATCAACAACTCCATTTAGAGAAACAGTAGAGTCAACGGGATTCATTGTAGAACCAATGCTAGTTGAATCCTCACTGTTAAAGATGAGGGCGCTAGCAGGATATGACAGAGTAGTATTCCTTGACCCGCAAATCTCAGGATGCGGATACTACGAACTCACAATCACCGGAGCATTTAGAATGAGCGGGGTAAATGATGTTGCACTAAGAACTCCAATATTAATGATAAGAACAAACAGCCAAACACCAAGACTAGTAACAAAACAATGCCTAGAATCAATGGTGAATGTATCAAACTTTAATCCAATAGATGAAACACTCGACCCTGGAAAAGAATATGGGACATGGCTAACAACAATTGATGCGGAACCCGCACTACAAGACATCGCAAAAGCGCTCTCAAAATCAAGATACAAATCAGATAATAGAATTGCTGCGGGCAACGGCGCGAAATTAAAACTCGTGCAAGGCGGACTATCAGGCGCACTAGCAATGATGTGCGTATCAGGCGATGAGAGAAAAACAATCACAGTAACAGTTGATAATTCTTTTAACAAAACCTCTCCAGGAGCAAAAGATGCATTTAGCCAGCAGATAATTAAGATGGTTGGTGACTCACTAGCAGGAAACTTTGGAAGCAACTGCTTAGTAAAAAATGGGGAAATGTATTCCTGCGTAAAACTAACTGACCCGGGCACTACTGGAAGCAGAAAAATTGAGTTACTCAATGAAGGAAAAATAACTATGGTGAAAGCAAGCGGAGCGACACAACAATCCTGTGTAGAAGGAACACTCTACTCAAACTTCCCGGAAGACTTAAAATTCAGAGTAATCCCAGAAACCGAACTCACTGGAGTTAGAACAATAACCGTAAGCGCAACAAATGATGATGATAAGGGACCAAAAATCAAGCCAAGCGCACAAGCAACAACAGGCACAACCCTAACAAACCCCGCAACTAATACTACCCCAGTAGTTGATAGCACGGCAACAAACAAAGAAGCGGGAAAAATAGTTACTCCTCCAACAACCCCTCCAAATCCTATTGCGCCAACAACCACTGGAAAAGTAAGCGCACTTGAAGAGAGAGTAGAGAAAATAAGTTTCGCTGATAATACAAACACAGCAACTAATGTTAAAACAACAATCACTGAAGCGGACGTGCGAAACAAGAAAACTGATTATTATCAGGCAACATTTAATGGAACAAAAGGAGATGTCGGCGTATCCCTAGCAGATGACACAGCAATTAATTACCCAATAGAATTATACAAATACACCGGAGCAAAAGGGTATAGTTATTATAGAAATATTAAAGTGTGTGTAAGCCCGGGAGACAATGACAAACTTGACGCAAAAACAACAGATGGAGTCCCACTCTACGCAAGAGCAAAAGGAAACTTTGAATTAAGCGTAAGAAACGCAAACCTTGGAGAAGGAAGCGACGCATCATCAAAGAAAATAGTGACACTAATCAGCGGAACAATACACCCGGATGATTTGGTGAAATACATCTGCCAGACATCAAACTTTGAAGGAAAAACTGATATATCTACTTTATTCACAATTACATGGCAGGGCGGAGAAGACAAAGACACAATAAAACTAAATGATTATATTGAAGGATTAAAGAGAAAAGGGGAACTTGATAATTGCCCATTCTATACTACAAACAGCGGATTTGCGGGCTCAAAATTAGTTGAAGAAAAAATTGCGGACGCAAAAGGGGCGGCTGTTGGAAAATACTTAGTTGCATGCGGTGCAACTTCAGCAGCATGCAATGCAACAATGACTGCGGGAATAACCGCTGTCGGCTCTGTTGTTGGTGCGCTAATTGACTGCGGTATCCCGGCAGTTACAACCTACAAAAGAGACCTTGCTGGAAGCAATAAGTACGCAAAAGACTTCTTCACCTGGGTTCAAGAAATGACAAAACCGTTGCAAAATCTTCCAATAATCGGGGGATTAATGAAAGATATATTTGTATTACAGCAAGATACTCCTGGGCAAAAAACCGGGACAACTGTGGGTGCTGGACAAATAATTGCCGACTCCGTTCTAAAAACATGGATAGTGCAGGGAGGGAAATCATTTACTTCCTGGCCGGTAGCTGCAACTAAATCTTCATTGGTAGGTTCTGCGATTGGAAAAACCACTAACTTTGTGGATACATACTTAAACTCAAAAGAAAGCGGTTCGGCTAGACTTGGAGAAGCAATCCAATCAGGGCAGAAAATACCTGGAATAATTAATTTTGCTAATGATACTTCTACACAGCTTGCAAAAGGATACAGAGATTACTTAGGCGCATTACCAACAACCGGTGCCGCATCAATTGATTCAACTGCATTGGGGAAGTTTGAAGAAGCACTTAAGAAAGAATTTGGAAAAACAATACAAGAATCAATGGAAAAAGCAGCTGAGGATGAATTCAAATCAGGTTCATCAAGAGTATTCACAAAAAGCCTTAGCGCTTATGCTTCAACAGCAAACGGCAAAACATTCGCAGAAGCAGGGCTTGAAGGAATAAAAGCTGCTGATGATAAATTTGTTACAATTTTACTTACCCCTGCTGCGCCAGACGGCTCAACATGGCTCCACAGACTCGTTGGAGCAGATGCTGCAACACCAATGGATGAACTAATAACTAAACTTCCTGGAGATTTAGGGACCGCTGCAAGAGCAAAGTTGGTTGCTGTAGAAACAGGAAGCGTTGCAAAAGAAATCAAGGATATAGTTGACGGGGCCTATGATACACGTACAACTAATCCGGGCGCAAAAGGTGTTGCACCAACCACTGAAAGATTCATTAATTTAGATTTGCCAGCTTACGCTTCTAAGAAACAATCTTTACTTAATTGGTATAATACAAAGTATGGCGGCGGGTTAGTTGGAGCAACTCCTCCAACTGGAACGAGCCCCGCAGATGTTGCAAGAAAAGCGGCAATAAATCAAGCAAATGCCGAATGGAATACATTTTATGACGGAATAAATCAGAAAGTTGTAAAAGCAGAAGCAGCCTCACTTGATGATATAATTGGGAGAACTGTTGCCTCAAAAGCAGGGGTTCCAACAGGAAAACTTGAAGAGGAACTAAAAAAACTTGGGGATATTGTTAAGTCAGATGCTACTGATAAAGTAATGAAAGGCAAAGTAAAGTCAATCGGCTACCAAACAACAACCTCGGGGATTGGAACAAAACTTTGGTCAGGAGTAAAGAGCCTAAGCAAATCACTTGGATGCTCATTCCTTGCAAATTACATTGGGCAGCAAACATACAATAATTCTGTGACAGAAAAAGTTGAGGAAGCGACAAGCGGAGCAAATGTATTAACAAACCTTAACCTTGAATTAAAGAAGAACAGCCAGTACGAATTAAAAATGACAAAAGAATTCACAAAATGGAAACCGGAAATAGTTCCAGTTAAAGCAGATACGGACACCTCTTCAAAAATAAAGAATAATAAAAGCAAGTACATATCTTACAAAGAAGTTACTGCAGATGCAAAACCCCCAGAAGAAAGACCACTAAAATTATGGCTACTTGATGCTGATGTTACTGCGCTAAAGAACACGTTATCCGATACAATATATCCATACACTGATGCTGAGAAACAGGAACAGATAAAAACAATAAAAGACGAAGAAGTGGGCAAACTTATTAACGCATATGTTAAAGGCAAGACCGGGGTTAGAATTGACGGTGCTGAAGAAGCATTAGTATTATCAGTGTTATTATTCAAGTGGAATGAATTATCCTCAGGCGACCTAAAGAAAGAATCAATAGAATACAAGGGCCCGCTAAGAACATACGTTGAGCAGTTAGTGAAAGCAAAGGACCCTGCAAATGAAAATAAAATACCGAAAGATGCGGTGAAGAAAGTATTTAATACTACCATTGACAAAACGGCTGATAAGTTCCTAAAAACATTTGAGTTCTGGCAGATAGTTATAAGAGACAGGTCCTCAAAGATAACCGCGTCCCCAATTGCACCGCCATCAATAGTAAAATAGAGAACAGGCTTTATTTTCACAAACCCGAAACTCTTTTAACCAAGAAACTCCTCTGTTTTTTGTTCTATGGGTAAAAAATTATTACACGCTAGAAATAATTTTGGTTTCTTCAAAAGCGAGCGCGGCTTTAATATGTTCTCCGCGATTGTTGCAGTAATACTACTAATGACTTCTGTTGTCCTTACTAATACACTTGTGACTACTGAAGAGAAGACAAGCAGGCAAGTGTATAACATGCTAAGTAATTATCAGTTAGCGGATGCGGCAAATATTGCAAGGGCGGATGCGTTACAAACATTCAACTATAATTTTAGAGAAAGAATGGAGAGCTACTTAACCGCATCAAACACAGAGGCACTAAGCGGACAGAAGAGCTTTGCATTATTCACATTTAGAAAGGATTCCACGGGGAGTGTTATTCCGCCGGGATTCACTATTAATGATTTGAGAAAAAACTTTCAAGAAAATATTTTACTAACAAAAGGCTCAACAAACCAATTCCAAGCAGTACTTGAATATGTATCCGAAAACACTATTTCCCAATTCAAAGGAGATACTTACGGGAGATACAGCGTACAACTTGATGTTAAGCCAAGCGAAATACCCTCCGCAAAAGTAGCGATGGCTAATGCAATGCAAAGTGTATTAGTTAATACAGATTTTTTGGAGGTAGTGGGGTGCGAGGAATCCTCCTGCCCTCTAGGAACATTTTACTTTAATATTCCATTGAATAATTTAAGTGATGCCGCCTATGAACAGCTCCCAAGAATAGTTGTCCGCGATATTGTTACGGGAGAAGAAATAAAAATGGCAATACTTCCAAAAACAAATATCAAAGTATATATCCCGCTAAGATATTTTAAGGTACTAAAAGAAGCAAGTGATGCGGCAAAAGTAATTCAAGGCTCGCATGGCACAATTGCGGGATACCGACTGGGTTTTTGCTCAAACTCGTGTGACCCAAACAACGACCCTACTAATGTAAATAGTATAGTGAATCGCGGAAGTGCTAAATCCTGTCCAACAGTACAAATTGATTCAGAAGTTAATCTTGCGGCAAATGTTGTGGGACAAACAACCTACAAATCAGCGCCCGCTTCAACTGCAGGAAGAGAAGGGCTTTGGGCATACACAGTAAATCAATTATGCGAAGCGGGAGCAGGAGCAAACGTATTCTCTATTGAGGATATTCCAACAACTGCCCCCTCTGCATTATTTCCAACCGGAACAAGTTCCTCATCTGCTACGCCAACAGCGGCAAGCATGGGTTTGGGGGGATTATCAGCTTATTTTGAACCCGGTGCGGGAGACAAGAGAGGTGCATCAGGGGGGGCATATATGGATTATTTCTCGCAAGCAGGCTCTGCCCCAGGCACAACATCAACCTGTGGATTTTATTCGCTTGATATTAGAATCGGCGCAGAGAGAACAGCAAGAATACAAGGGTATGGCACAACAGGAGATGCTTATCTTGGATGCGGGCAAGTAGAATTCATCTCCGCGGAAATGGCGTTTAAGGAAATAAACCCGGCTTATATTGTAAGAGGGACTTTTGATGATGCAAGCACAACCCCAACGGACGTATTTATTATCAGAATAGAAGATAGAAGCTTTAACGAAGCGCAAAAAAATACTACTCCAACAAAGATTTGTAACTCAACCCCTTCTACTTGCGGTTAAAAAATCTAAAATGCAATAAAAAAATCCATTTTCTTATATTTGTCTAAAAATATGCTAAAATTAATTACATAAATCTAAAATTAATCCAAAAAACACAGATTTACCCGAAATATTTAAGTTAAATTTTGTTTATCTAAGTTTAATTTCATAAACCTAAATTAATTTACACAAATCCCAAATTAATCTGCCTTAAAGTTAAGTTAATAAAGCCTGAAAGAATATATTATATCAATTAAGCAAAGTGAAAAAGTGTTTTTTTCATAGCTATAGTGGTGTAAATGGGCTCAAGTAATCCGTTAAAAGATGCATATTACTCGCTTGAAGACAAGTGGTATGGCTTTGTGGACGCCCTTGCTGATAAAGTGCCCGCAATAGGAAGCGCGGTTGATTCACTTGAAGACAAAAATATCCCTACTTTTCCTTTAGCCATATTAGTAATAATAGTAATAATACTACTAATAGCATTTTTCTTAACCGCGGGAGCCAATTCAACGCTCTCACTTATAGTAAAGGACAATACAGGCGCGGCAGTTGAAGGAGCATCAGTAGTAGTGCTAAGTTCTATTGATTCCACAACAGTTGCGGATATGTCTTCAGGGGCAGATGGGAGCGTATCATTCTCTTTACCAAACGGGGAATACTCAATTAAAGTGGATAAAGATAAGTACTCCGCAAAAACACAATCAATTACACTTAATGGGAACACAGAAGAAGACCTAGTTTTAAGTCTTGAAGATACTTTAATATCAAAAGCAGTTTATCTAAAGACCGCTGATGGATTAAAAATCTCCGGAACCGGCTCAGTAAAATATAAGTGCATTGGAACAAACGAAGACGAGCAACTTGCAACTTATTCTAACGGACAATTCACTGCGAACGTAAAAGAATCATGCGCATCAGTAGAAATTATTTCACTGCAAAATTATGATTTGGTTTCAACAACCGCATCATTCTCTGGAAATAGTGCAGTAACAGTAAAAGAACAAGATGTACAAAAAGGAAAAGCACTTGTGCTATTACAAGCTGACACTAATTTACCTGTTGGAATAAGAGTACAGCTCGTACCCTCAGACGGAACACTCCCGATAGAGAAAATAACAACTGGGACAAACGTAATAAACTTTGATGATTTAGCGGTAAAGAAATATTATTTACTCGTAACTGACCCAACTGGAAATTATGTAACTTATGATGGAAGCAAACTTGGAATAACAGAAGTAAAGGATATACTAAAAGACCAATCCACAACATTCGTCGCAGTAATGACAAAAGCTGCTACGGCAACCATTACAGTTTCAATAAAAGATAATGCGACAAAACTCCCCGTATCAGGAGTAACAGTAAAATTAACTTCAGTAATAAATGAAAATGATGTTCAATCAAAAATGACCGGCGCAACAGGACAAATAGTATTTAATGTCCCGCAGAATTCTAATTATATAATCTCAGCAGAGCACCCTGATTATTTCACAGGAGAAACAAGCGCAGCAACATCAAACGACAAAGTTGAAGTATTCATTGATAAAGTTGACCCTGCAAAGAGCAATTCACTATTAGTAAAAGTAACTGATGGGGCAAAGAGTCCTGTAGAAAACGCAAGAGTAATACTAAAGAAAATTGATGCATCAGCAGAACCTGTTGTATCGGAAAAAACTACTGATACTGGCGGAAGAGCGGAATTCTTTAACCTTGAACTTGGAAAATCATATATCGCAAATGTTTCAAAGGAAGGATTTGGGAGCGTTAACTCAACAACAATCCAAATTGAGCCAAGAAAACAAAGCTTACTTGAAGTAATATTTGATATTGGAACAGGAACAATAAGAGTAAAAGTACTTGACCCGACAAAAAATCCTCTTAGCGGAGTAAGCGTAAAAGCAATGAATTATTTTACCGCACAACAAGAAGCAAGTTCAATTTTAACAAATACTGATGGAATCGCGGAATTTAATATACGCGCGGATAGAAAAGTTTATTTTGTTATAGAAAGCACCGCATACTCAAAATACTTTACCTCGGCAATTTACCCTGCTGCAAACGGGACAACTGAAAAAGAAATAGTGCTCGTAAGTAAAGGCGCTCCACTACAAGCATACCCAATTGAAATTTTAAGCGGAAGCGAAGTTTTGGCGGGAGACGGCAACTCGTCCTCAGCAATAACACAAGGCACTTATACAATAAAATCAAAATTACAGGTTCCAAAAGGAACATTCTCGGAAGCAGGAATACATATTAGAACAGGACAGGCAGTTAATAGAAAAATAAATTTAATGGAAGAAGATGGGCTATCTATAAGTAATGTTTATTCATTCGGAAAAGTAACAAAAGGAACTACATATACTCCGCCAAGCGGATATGAGACTGACCAGAAGAATCTCACTACGGGTGATGCTAAATGGATAAACTCTGTTTGGAAAAACCCTGTGGAAGGAACATACGAGATAGAAGCAGAGATAACTGTTAGCGAAACTGACCCAAACAAACCACTTGATATTTATTACAGAGGATGGGCAAAGGGAGCAAACGTAATAAGAGACCCTGCCGGAACACCAACACAAAACGAACTGTATGCTGTTGCAAAGAAGAGGCCCTTAGCACTTGGCGCTTCAAGCATGTGCTCTGCACTAGGATTCTGTAAATCAATGAGTATAGAACCACTAACAGGCTCTGATATTGGAAGAAAGAAATATGTAAGTGGAACAATACAAGCAAAGAAAGATGTCCAATACTTACTCACGGTTGATTTAACAAATTTCAGCGGAAAAACAATCACCGGGGCAGAATTAAATGTTGAAGGAAAAGCACTTGAGCTTAATTCACTAAATGTTAATGGCGCGGACCAAGTACTTGGCTCACGAATCGCACTCTCCCCGATTGGAGTAGATGCGCCAATGCAGGTAAAAATAATTTTTACTCCAAAAGCAAGCGGCGCTAGTGCAGTAAGATTATCAATAATCTCGGGTTCAGAGTACAAACTTGATGAAACAGTTACTGTTAATGTTGCGCAGAACAAAACATTCAGCCTTGATTTTGTTCCAAAAGTAATAGTCCCATATATAACAAACACAATGTTTTTTGATGCTTATACTGATGCAAATACTTCACTTGAGGGCGCATTAATCACAATAAGAGCGGATGGAAAAATATTGGGCAAGACACAAACAACAAGCGACGGGCTAGCAACATTTGAATTATCAGGACAAGAAATCGGAACAACAATAAGAATCACCGCGCAAAAAGAAGGTTATGATGATGTGGTAATAGATACTGCTGTTGATAAATCACTATTAAGAATCACTCCTCCATCAATCAGCGAGACAATAAAAATCGGGGACGTTAAAGCAATCACAGAAGGAATTGGAATATTAAACAGCACTGCAAAAGATATCAAAGTTTTGGGCGCGCAAATAAACGGAGACATGAAGGACTATGTTGATGTAAAAGTAATTGGAATGGAGAACTCAACAATAATTGATTCAGGAAAAGACAGAAACTATTCTGTAAGCATAAAATTAAAGAGCGCCGCGTATAATCTCACTGCGCCAAAGGACTTGACAGGAACAATAATAATTAATACTGAAGTTAGCGATGCCGGCTCGGGCTTCTTAAGCGAGATACCCGTAAGCATAAGACTCTCCATGCCAGGGTACCTTGACGGCGCAAAATGCATAAGCGTTGAACCCGCCGTAGCTGATTTTATTACAGCAAGCACAGAACAATCAAAAACAATTACAATCACAAACGCATGCACTGCCGAAGATACGCCGATTGCATTACATAATCTTGAAGCAAAACTAAGCGAGGCAGCGAAATTTGGGACAATTAATATTTCGGGAACAGGATTTAAGAGCACCTCACTAAGCGACAAGTATGTGAAAGTTGCTGATGTGCTTAATGCGGGCGCAGAAGAAGAAATCACACTCACATTTGTGCCAAATCCGTCAATCGCATCAGGGGTACAGAGCTTTAATATAAGTTTAATTGGAAAAAATTTCCTTGATGAGAATGTTGAGGAAAAGGTAGAGGCGCAAATAAAAGCAACTACAACAATGAGCAATCTCTCAAAGTGCATTGAAGTAACAAAACCAGACGGAGGAATAACACTTGATATACTACCATGGAATACGGGCGCGGGAATGATACAAAATAGTAATTACTCGCCATACGCAAACGGAATTGGAAACTATGGTTATGGAGGCTCATCCACAAGCGCAACATACGGCGGATTTTCGCAAAGAACTGCACCATACAATATGTCTTATATGAACGGGCTCAACATGGGGACATACGGCACTAATGGATATGGTAATGGTTATGGAAATACATTCGGTGCAGGAACAGGGCAAGGAAACTTTACAATCAAAAATAATTGTGCGGGAGATGTAGAAATACAAATGGATGTTGACTCAAGAATAAGCGTGGGAGAAACAACATTTACAATATCAAAAGACTCCGAGCAAAACGTTCCAGTTACTGCAGGGTATGTACTTGGAACATACAAAGTAAAAGTAAATGGAAAAATAGTTGGAGTAGATACTGGAAAGAAAAAAGTATCTGAAGTAAGTGTAAAAGTTAGAAGACTTGGGGATGTTGATACTGACTGTATATCAACAAACATGACAGAACTAAACCTCAACTCATTCGTACAAAGACCACAAACATACGCAGTATACAATTATTGTTATGACTCGGGAGTACAATTATCAAGAAGCAATAATGTTGCAACAATAGAGTGCTCCGCACCTGACCTATACAGCGGAACAAGCATGTATGGCGGCGGATATGGTAGCGCATACGGAGGAATGTATGGCGCAGGAGCATATGGCGGGTATGGCAGCGCATACGGCGGATACGGCGGATATGGAGGAAGTGTTGGAAACTCATACGGAAACTACTATAACACTTATGGGGGAAACGGAATAACATCAAGCGGATGCGCAGTACAAAGCTGCTCACTAGTAGCAGGCACACGCTCAAGAAACAGGACAGTTGAATACGAAACAACAAGAGCAGTAGAAAAAGTTGAATTTGATATAATGCCAAGCGCACAATACAACCCGCAGGCAAAACTCTTTGATAACAGAAGAGGCTCATACGGATTATTCCAAAACATTGGTTCACTAAGAAACTGGATGACACAAACAGACGCAAGAATGAATGTATATGGTAACCTCAATGTTTCATACTCAAACCAGTACGGCTCAAACCAATGCATGACCTTCCCACTAACAATAAGCAACATTTGGGGACTAACAGAAAGCATTGATTCCGCAATCAACTGGGGAGACCCAAACGCGAAGCCAGCAGATTGCCAGAACAGAAACGCGCTTGATATTTATAGTTACTGGAAAGCAAGGGACCCTGCAAACGGCGGAGCTGTACCAGAAGATAGATATGTTAATGGAGTTTATCTCTACCAGGCAGAGCCGGCAGCACTAAGAATAGGTGCTGCTCCGTCCACAGTAAGCCCATATTACCCAAGTTATGATAATTATTATTTTGTTAACAAAGCAAATGAAACAAAGAAAACCGATCTTGGTTCGGCAAAAGCGAGCTGCGGATTACTTGACAGCATAACAGTGCTAACTAAAATAAATCCTGAACAGACAGGCGGGGCAATAATTACAGTAACCACAATGACTTCCGGTTCACTCATAAACAACACACAAGGGGCAAACCTGTGGGTAGAAGTAAACAGGGCAAATATGACATCAGAATGCTTACTAATACAAGGATTGCCGGTTGAAGGAAAAGTATCACGAACAATTAATTTTGAATCCGCACAACTCTCCTGGCCACTAACTGTATTAATTACTCAGCCAGGATTCAAGTGGATTGATACGACTGGCAGTGCAACAGCAAAAGAAACCGAAGCAAAGGCAAGATGCAAAACAGTGTCGGTAGGGGATATACTTGACTGCCAGACAAAATTCAAAGCTTTGGCAAATTCCGAAGGAATTACTGCGGATAAATTAACTAAAGATAAATTTGATGCAATAATGAAGAAACTGCCTGGATGCGAGAGTACAATAAGCGGTGTTGAGAGAGGAAAAGAACTTCTGACCGCCGCGATAGTTGCTACAAATGATTGTGACTCAAAAGCAAAAGAATATGGATTTGATAAAATAAAGACAACAACAATTGACGGCTTAATTAAATCAGGAAATGATGTTGACACTTACTGCTTAAACAATTTCTGCAGCTCACAGCAACTACAAGTATTCTTACTAAACAAAGTGAATAAAATAAACGTGCTTGCTAATGCTGTTACAGGCGCTCCCGGCGTACAACTTGCAAAACTCTATACTGCCGCAGGAACAACTACTGTGAAAATGTGCAATAAGGACGACTTGAATCTCTTTAATGCCGAGAACGGGTTAGTTCTTGAAGCTGGTACTTATAATATACCTGACAGCGCTTTTACTACTCCAACAGATGAGAAGAAAGTAATAATTGCACAGGGCGATGACGCGCTTGCAGTAATGTCCTCTGCATTTGATAAGCTAAAGAAAGCAGATGACATCAATTTCAATAAATTACTGCTTGAAGTTGATTACAATAAACAATATGGCGGAGTCTTTACTGTGGAGCTTGGAATGACAAAAGTGGGCCAGAAATACTATATGTCACTTGACAGATACAATGAATTATTGAAAAAAGTTTCAGAGAATATTGTGGAGTGTAGTGTAAATGGGGTTAGCTGTACAATATCAAAATGGTGCGGAACAACCTCAATGTCAATAAAACCTGAGTGGATTGAATGGATGTCAAGCCACGCTAGATTAAGAAAAGGAGTATATGACAGAAGCGATATTTCACTATCTGACCAGGAAATGGTTTATAGGCAGAATCCTAAACTTAATGAAATACACAAACTTGGAACATTCAGCTTCGCAAGAGGAAAATACAATATTGATGTAAACAAAACAGTTTACTTAACCCAAGTAAGCGCATTTACTCCTCTGACACAGGGATTCATGGAGACTGTTGTTAAGGGTGCAAAAGAATATCCATTAACATTTAATTTGAGTACAACAGAAATAGGAAGATATGATACTGAACTTGATTTTGTTCTTGGGCCAACAACCGGAACAATAAGCGTAAATCTAAGCAACAAGAATATAGAAAACATTAAAGCTAAAACTATGGACAATGTGTTGCTCAATATTGATTTCGCTCCGCTTGAAGTTAGCTTTGGGGCTGAACTATCAAGCCCTACACACGGTTCAATTGTTGAGAAATACGAAACAGGGACTTTCTTCTACAAAAGAGTGCCGGTAGTGTTTAGTGCTGCATTATTGCCGTATGAATCAAAATTGGTTTATAATACAAGCTCGGAGAAATTTAACTCAATAAAACCGCCTCTAATCAAATGGTATACGACAAACAATTCATTGTATGCGGATGATGGGATTGTAATCGGGGGCTTTGGAGTTCCAGTTGCAATGCAATCCACTGAATTAAAATTAAAAGGAGTTTATTATTATCCTCAGGACGGAGGGTTAGTATTCTTGCAGAACGTTAAGGGTGCAACAATCTCCGCAAAAGTTGGGACAAAAATTGTGCCATCCTCAGTTCTAATCTCAAGCAAGACAATAGGGCCTAATTCAGCCGGCGCTGCAATGCAGCTAACTGATTACCAGCCTTCATCCATGGTGCTTGATGATGTTCTAAAAGAAGTGGGTACAAACGCATGCCCTAACGATAAGGGAGACCTTGTTTGGAACGAAGCCGGAATTATTAAAGCGAATTAGTGGATAATTCTTTACCGTGGTAAAAATAATTTTTTTTATTTTATTTTTTTTCTAATGAGTGAAAATGAAAAATGAGTTAAGTCCCATTTTCTAGGACATATTTTTTGTGGAGAAGATTTAATAAAAAATTTTGTTAATTAAAAAAAATATTGGTGATTATTTGGAAGTAAAACCCTTAATGATGCTTCTAATCGCAATGGGCTGTTTGCTTGGGGGATTTGCTTACTCATACACAACTCCGGCGCCAAACTTTTTTGCTGAAATTCCGTTCACAGGAGTAACAATCGCCGCGTTTTTAGCGGGAACAATATTTTTTGGGTACCTCGCATTCATACCGATGCTCCTCTTCGGCTTCCAATTAGGTGCGGATAAGAACGCGGCAGTATTTCTCTATTTCATCCCATTACTAATCGCAACTTACGCCGGAACAAAAATGGGTTTTGCGCTGCAGGCGGATTTTATGAAAAAAAGAAATGTGATAAAGGACATGAAAATAATAATTTTTCTTATAGTTATTGCGGTGGCAATTGCTTTAGTAGTTGAATTATCACTCCCAACAATAATTGAATTATGGCCAAAAGAAATATTCGGGCTCTCGGTTGTTGAAGGAAAAAATAATGCCATAGGACTAATAGAAGAAATATCAAAACTAGCGAGAAGGTAAAGTGATTTATGGAAAAATTGTGCAGTTGGTTAAAATAAATTCTAAACTGACTTAAAATCGCCCCCAAGTTAGTTATAATTGAGTTATTTTTTTATAAAAAAAGTAAAAGTATATGGTTTAAGAAAGAAAAAAAGCTAGGGGAAAGGTATTTATATAGTGAGAACATAATTTTTATACGAGTCAAGAAAGTTAACGAGTTAATTTTGTGGTTTTGATGGGCTTGGGCGAAAAACTCAAAGACATATATTACTCCGGAGAAGAGGGGTGGTACGGATTTTGGGATAAAGTTGACGCTCACGTTCCTGTTTACAAAATAATTGACCCAATTGATAATGTAATTCCTAGTTTTGCTCTATTTCTAATAGTAATTTTCCTTATTTTACTCTTCGTAGGATATATGCTTGCTGGCGGAGCGGGATTTGGACAGCAACAAGCAGTACTAAAATTAAGCGTAGTGCTTGATAATGCAGAGAGAACTCCTGTTGAGGGAGCAACTGTTACACTTGATGGATTTGGAGAATACACAACTGACGCATTCGGGTTAGTTGCGCCAATAAGCGTACCCTATAACTCCGAAATAGCAATTACGGCATCAAAAGATACAAAAACCAAGAAAACCGCGGTAGTAATTGATGATTTTGATAAAGTAGTTGAAATTGCACTCCCTGGACCTGCGGGTTTCCTTGGAACAAAATCAATAATATTTAAGACAGAGAGCGGAGAAATTGCGACAGGCGAAGTATCACTCGCATTCACTTGCTCAAGAAATGTTGCGGCACCAGGAAACCAGACAATATACACAGGGACCACAAACGTAACTTATTCTGAAGAAGAATGTGGAACACTAACAATAAATGTGACTTCTCCAAAGTATGATGCAACTTCCTTCCAAATGACTACTGCTGATATGTCAAAAACAATTAGTCTTGTATCATCACAGCCAAAAGTAAAGGGAAAAGCAACAGTAAACCTAAAACTTAATGGCGCGCTAATAACCGAGAATGTTACCGTGCAGGCATTTAGCACCGGAAACAGTTACTTGCCGCAGGATTCAAAGCAAGTAGTAAACGGACAGGCGACATTTGAGCTCCTTGAAGGAGATTACTTCTTTAAAGTAAGACAAGAACAGGGATACAAAGCAAAAGAGAGCGCAAGAATCACTGTATCCGAAGGAACAACAGCATCAGTGGATATTGCGATGGAGAAAAGCATAATTGGAGTAATTGATGTGCGCACAAGAGAAGGCTCCTCAATACTAACCGGAGTAAATTTAGTTCTTGCAAGCAAAACCATTGGGGGCTCGCTTGTTGAAGTATTTAACAAAGATTCAAATGACGGCGGGCAGGCAACTTTCGAACTAGCAGAAAGCGGAAGCTACTATGTTTCAGCAACAAAAGACGGTTACTGCGGAGTAGGAAAAGATGTTAACATAGGCGACACAATTGTATTAACAATGAAAAAAACTGACAGCACATGCGGACAAAGAGTAAGAGTACAAGTGCTTGACCAAGACGGAAAACCAGTTTCATTTGCAAAAGTAGCATTATTTGCTGATAAGGGTGGAGACGAATACAAGCTCCCCTACATAGAGAAAATAACTGACCTTAACGGTTATGCTGAATGGAACCCGGTAAGAGATTCATCTATTGGAGAAACATTCAAAATATTCGCATTTAAAGCAAAGTACTCCGGATGGAGCGAAGCAAGAGAAGTAAATGTACGCACAGCGGGCGCGGACTTTGTTGTAAGAATAGAAATCCCAATGGGAGGAGTAAAACTAAAAGTATCTAATGTTGACGGAGAAGCATTACAATTCTCTGAAGTACAATTATTTGATAATTATGTGTCGATAGATAGCGCATCAACACCTGTAACATCAAAAAGATTAATTGAGAATGTTGATGGAACAATTGAGTTTAATATAAAAGCGGACAAAATGGTTTATGCTGTAGTAAAAAAAGAAGGATATGAAACATTCACCACACTCCCAAAACAAGTAGTGGGAGAAGGAACAATTACATTTGATATTACACTATTAAAACCGCCGGCAGAAGCGCTAGTAGTAAAGCCGCTCGGATTCTTCAAGGGAGAATCATCAGTAATACAAGTAGAAGCGGGACAAGAATACACTGCGCTCTTTGAAATAACGGTGCCAAAAGATTATGCTCAACTAGGATTCTTTGCAAGAGTGGGAAAAGCAAATATCTCAAAGACAGAACTTGATAAATTATTCATAAAAGATGTAATTGCTCCTGGAAAGAAAACAATCATTACTGGTGCATCCTATAATCCGCCAAAAGGATATGATAATATTGATTCAAAGTACCTAAATCTTGAGGAAAGCAAGTGGGCGCAGGTAGTCTGGGATGAAGGGACTTACGAGAAAGGAAAGATAATTGTTGGAATAAAAGTAAAAGTAAAACAAATCGCACAGGCAGAAGATAGATTGGATGTTGGATTTAGAGCATGGGGAGTACTAAGCGGCGGATACGAAAGAGATCCATATGACGCAGAATTCGGACCATCACAAGACTTACACAATCTAAAAGAGGAACTCTACGCTTCAACTAAAGAAGAATACATTACAGTTGGAACAGAAACAATATGTGATTCACCATCACAAGAAAGATCCTTTTGCATAACCGCAACATACACTGACCCTGATAATTTTACTCAAAGCTTCACTGATGCATTTGATGCAAAGAACAATACACCATACACAGTTGCGATAAAAGTAATGAATAATTCATTAATTGGGTTTGATAACGCAAGAACAATGATTGATAACCCTGAACAAAACTTATTCTTTGGCAAATACTCGTTAATGACTCCAAGCTACGTACAAAGAGACGGAAACATTAACGGATATAAGACTGACTGGATTGACACATTCAATTACATAAGAAATTCCTCAATTAGTATCTCCTCATTAAACGTTGTTCCACAAAAAGTTGGCGCAGGAACAATTGACATTAAGATTAGAGACGGAAGCTCAATGATATTTGAGAAACCATTCACAGTTAATATTGCGGCAAGCAAGAAAATGAAAATCCAATACATGAGCGACGGAAAATTCGTTGATACAATGGATAAAGTAATTGCCGGAAGAATACAACAAATCACAGTTAAAGCAGTTGATGCTGATACTGGACTAGAAGTAGAGGGAGCAGCAGTAAAACTATATGATAGATTCGGAGTATTATTGATAAATAAAGTTACAAACAAACTTGGGGCAGTAACAATAAGCATACCCGCATCAATGCCCGGAGAGAAATTGAGATTACAAATAGAGAAACCAGAATATGAAACAGTAACAAACGAATTCAATATTGCTGAAGATGTGGTTGATGTAACACCAAATTCACTAACATTCACAGTAAATCCACAATCTAATGCAATTGATAAGAAGACAGTAAGAATTGATAACAAAACAGGGCTTGACCTTACAATTAAGAGTATTGCAATAAGCGGAAAACTAAAGGGACTGCTTGATGAAGCACAAATAGAAACTTACTTCAATAATTATGTTGGACTAGTAATAAAATCACAGGACTATGAAGAAATTGATTTCGCTGTAATCTCAGCAAAAACAATCCCAACCGCTGATGACCTTGAAGCGGCATTCCAAATCACTGTTGGGGCTGAAGGAAAAGAATGGGTAAAAGAAATCCCTGCAAAAATCAGAGTTGGATTAGGAAAAGATGTTGATAATCCATCATGCTTACAAATAAGTAAAAACGATTGGACACAAGTAACACGCGGAAACCAAATCGAAATCGGACTCGAAGTAGTGAATAACTGCACAGTAACAACAACAGCTGGAACAAAACCAGTTGCACTACGAAACCTTGGAGCATCAATTAACTCCGCAACAGGAATCGCAGGAACATTCAACTTACAATATAGAACAGCACAAGTAGAACTTGGCTCAGCATACTCAAAATCAATCAAATCAGTTGTTACTGAGGGAGAAAAAGTTCCAGTAACAATCAAATTCACTCCCGCAGCAGGCGGTTCAGGAGTAGCAACAGGGACAATAGTGTTCGAAGCATCAAACTCCACTGATTCAAAAGCACAAAAACTAACTGCAGAACTCAAATATAATTTAGATTATGAGAACATACAAGAGTGCCTTGTAATAGGAAGCGACCTTGTAAGCATAGACCAGCCAGGAGAAGGAAGCTTCTCAATCAATAACACTTGTAAATTCAAAACAGATATACAACTAGATTCAGGCGACCTCCAAGGCGCACTATCAGAATCAATATTCTCACTAAATGCGGGCGAATCAAAAGATGTAAAAGTAAAAACATCCGAGGGACAATTACCAGGAATGTATAATGTGCTAATACTCGCAAGACAACAAGGAACCACACTAGAAATAGTTGATAACGTAAAAATACTCGCAGAAGAGAAGGATGCATGCCTACGATTAAGCAGATACGAGTTTGATGTATTTGACTCCCCATTCAATAACTTTGATGGAACGGATATGGGGTACTTACGAAACGAGTGCGCAGAAAGAACACTCACCGTACAAGTAACCGGAACAATACCATACGATATGGATAAATTACTCCGCTCAGCACTAATAGGCGGACTAGTGGGCGGAATAGCAGGATACGTAAAAAGCGGAAAGTGGAGTAATAGTAAGAATGCTCAAATAGCTGCACCCGACGCAAAGGACAAGGTTGTAAGGGCAGGAAAGGCTAATGCTGAAGAAGTTGTGAGGGCGGAAGCCGCACCAACTCCACGCGCTGAAGACAGCAAGAAAAAATGGTGGCAATTCTGGAAGAAGGCTGACAGCAAAGATGCAGCGGCAAAGGCAAACACGGGAGCCACACCTTATGTTTCAAAGAACGGGACAACAAAATCAGATGTTGTATTTGATGCAAAAGGTGATTCGGCTAATTCAAGATTATACAAAGAATGCTTTAAGGCATGTGATGATAAATATTCAGACAAGCCGGACAAGTTAAAGGGTTGCTGGACTGCATGTGATACAGCAATAGTTGCAAAAGAGTCAGAGTTACAGAGCATTGTTGATGAACAGACCGCTGAGGCAAAGAAAGTAAATCAAACTATTGCAGAAAAAATCCAAACCGAGATAAATCAGCAAACTAACAGCTGGACAAATGTTGAGGTTAAGGCTCAAACTGGAGAGATAAGCGTAGAGGGAATTAATGGCGTGGCAAATACAAATTATGATAAGTTGAAGAGTTCAGTTGAATCAGAATATACTTCAGCAGCTAAAGAGTATAATAATAAGATAAAAGATTTGAAAGGGAAATTTGATACAGCAAACAAGCTTGAAGTTCCATTTGAAGGCATAAAAGTTTATGTTAAGAAGCCAATTTCTTCAGAGGATGAAACAAAAACATTCTTCCAAACAGCAAGTGAAACTCCAAAACTAACTGATTTCAAAGTATCAGTTGAAGGTGCTGACACCACAGGAAATGGAACAAGCACATCAGGACCATTCACTAAGGGAATGTTAACTGCTACAGTGCCAAATAATGAATTACCTTTGGGTAATGTTGTTGTGTATAAAGCATTTGATGGAAGTTATTGGGTTAAGATTAAGGGTCAAACAAATATTCAAGGTTCACAATATTATGATGTAGATTCTGCTACAAAAGCAGCAAATGACTTATATGCACAAACTGGTAACTCAGGTTTTGTATTCCCTGCCATTATCTCTAACTTCCTCCTCGCAACTTCTGCGGATTCTTACTCGGGTGCGACTACTGTGAATACTAGTTCGAATGGTATATTTGGTTCTGGCTCTGGCGGAATGGGAAATATTATGCAGATTGGTTTGCCTTATATGGCGGGGAGCTTTGCTAACTCCGGTATGGGCGGAGCACTAATGGGTGCTGCAACCAGCTTCTTCCTTGAATGGTCACAAGGAAAAGATACTCCTGTTGATTATAGAGCAACATTCACCGTGCCACTAATACACATAAAGAATAATGGAATCTCACTTGACAGTCCTGATGGAGTAGTGTTTGATAAGGCGACAAGTAATGATGTAACTTATGATATTGATAGATATGCTGGAACAACAGTAAGCGAATCAAGCGGCACTAGCTCGAGCACCTCGACAAGTTCACAGTATACAGGCAATTATTTGTATAATTCACAGGCAATGACTGCAACTGTTGGAACTGTTGAATTAAGAGAACTAAATTTCAGTAACCCTGCAAAGAAAATGAGTAAGAGCCGATACCAGCCGTTTGTTGGAGTACTCACTGTTAATGCGGATGAGAATGTTTACAATAAGAAATATGATTATGACTATGTAAAAGATAGGGCGATAGCAAGAGGAGAGATGTGTGATGATTCGGATAGCGGTATTTTCGGAGGGCTCTTTGGAGGAGATTGCAGTAACTCAAACTTCCTTGAGAATTTATTCAAACCAAACGGATCAACAGAGTCACTTGCAGAAATCAAGTACGAAGACTTAAACATCTCAGAGAAGAGAAACTATGTAAAGAAATTCCACTTACTATTTGATTCATACGAGTTTGTTGACTGCGGGCCAAATACTTATCCATGCGTAGCACCAATAAGGGCATCATGTGATGTTGATGGAAAGAAAGGAGTAACAGGCGCTGAGGGTGTTCCAAGAATAAAACTAGCTTGGAACTGGGATGATATTGGAGTACAAGAATGTGACTCAGAGTATAATACAGGATACAATTATTGTGATAGCGAGCAATTCACTATCTCAACAATAAAGAAATTACTTGCAATAAGCAAGTTCCTTGGGCCTACAAATTCATTGCCAAACTGCCCATCTGGAATAGATATTGTTGGAACAAAGACACAGGCGCTAAAACCAAACGCACTTGATGTTGGAATCACTAGCATTGAAGTAAAACCAACTCTTGGCGGAGCAGTACTTGAGACGGTTGTTGAAACAAACAATAACCTTGAGATGAGCGCAAAATTACACATAGTGTTTAAGAGAGAAGATGGTAGCGTTGTGCCTGGCACATGCGCGGATCAGACAAAGACATTCACAAGCAATACAAAGTTCTCATGCGTAGTTGATTCTAATGTAATTGGAACCGGTTCATTTAATGTTGATGCAACAATAACACCAACTTTGTGCGCTGGGTGCGAGAATAATGACACAGCTAATGATACAATCAGAACAAGATTAGTAATCGGAAGCACTAGCACGGTACAAAACTGCCAGAGTTACTCCACAACAAGAGATTACTTCGAGAAAGTTCTAAGCGCAAATAACAAACTAACTACATCACAAGGCGGATACTCAGGACAAGACATACTCAAATACATTTCATTCAAAACTAACCTTGTAAGAGATGGATTTAGCAGCGATTTTAAAGCTGACTTTGATGACTTCGCATCAAACCTTGCGGCTGCCTCAACTGATTACAAGAACTCAGGATTAAAGGATTTATTCTTAAGCGATAAATTCAAAGTTAATTGGCCAACTAAACCTGCAGCATGGGACGCTGGAAAATATGATGCAAGAATTGTAATTAAATTCAAGAATAACTCTTGGGCTTGGGACTCAAACAATATTGAGAGCATAACAATTAACCTTGACCCGCAGGGAGACCCAGAACCATACTTCACAATATACAATATGGCATTTGACGGCTCTTTAGGAAAGAACTCGGATAATGGAAGACAAGGATACGGAAGCGGATTTGTACAAAAAACCGAAGATATCTTCCAGATAAATAATATTGACAGCATTGTATTCGCACAGCCAACAGCTGCAAGTAACGCACTAACAACAGTTAATACTTCAGTGCTAAAAGGAACACAGGCATTCTACCTATTGAACAGCACACCAACAAGAGGAAATGTAATGTCAATCACAAGAAGCGGAGATGTAATTGACTTCTCACTAACTCCAAGCATAGCAATACCATTGATACTTAATATTGACAGAAAAACAAGCACGGATGCATATGCATTCTATAGCGCAGAAGTAAACGGACAACCACAAGAACTCGGCTCATCATTCATCTCTTGGACTGGTATAGGACAAGGATGCGTTGATTTCAAAGGAGTGCCAATGAATGCTTACTATAATACTCCTGATGCAAAGAGCAGCCAGCAGTTCACAGGATTTGTTGGATACGGATTATCCTGGCCAATAGCTGACTTAGCCGGAACCACATCCTTCTATGGTAGTTTCTTCGCTCCGCAGGACACAGTAACACAATTAGTAATGTCAGGAGTAAGGGATGATGGATACTTCCAGAGCACTTACGCTGCAGGCGCGGCAGAGAAAATACTCAAAGTAGAACCTAATACAGGATACAGCATTAAGTCCCTGCAGGATGTACTCAACCTTGTTGCACAAAGCAAAGTATGTGTAATAGGCGGAGACTACTACTGGAACAATGTTGGAATAACCGAGGATTTGAAGGACACAATTAACGCTAAAGAGAACACCTGCATTGCAAGCAGATGATTCTAAATTATTTTTGAATTAACGGCGGGAGCGCGCGATAATAAACACTCCTATTTGTTTTTGTTTTGAGGTCAAAAAGAGTGTTGAAAAGTTTAAATACCGAGGAGCAGTTACTTTAGTGAAGGGAAGTTGAATGGCGCTTGAATCAATGAAGGACTTTTATTATTCCTTGGAAGACAAATGGTACGGCTTCTGGAACAAAGTTGATGGAACCACCCCAGTTAATGGAGTAATTGACGCAATTGATTCAGTAATTCCAAGCATGATACTCTTTATCCTAATTATTTTACTCCTTGTGGTATTTGGAGCATATTTCTTAATGGGCTCAGCGCAAACCTACTCCGCAAGCTTTGTAATAAATACTCCTGATAACAGACCGGTTTATGATACACAAATAACCGCGCAATTAATGGATGAAAGCGGAGCAATAATAAAAAATCTGGAGCAGAGAACAGACAGCGAAGGAAGAATAACATTTGAGAAAATCCGCGGAGGACAGTCACTCTATTTTGATATTAATTTAAGCAGAGGAACATATAGGGACACAATCACAGTTCTTGGTAACCTTGATGAAACAATTAAACTCATTGCGCCGCAAATAAGATTTGAGGCAGCAAAAAAAACAATTTATGTTAAAACACTTGCGGGAATCATACCAAGCACACAAATTCCAATGACTTTCTCCTGTACTACTCCCTCAATTGTGCCAAGCCCGGCAAGCGCAACATTTAGCGGCGACCCAATTGATGTTACGGAGCCTGCAGGATGCTTACTCCAAGCAACAGTGAATAGTTCAAAGTACAAACAAAAAACTTATTTAGTAAACTCAACAAGTTATGATTTATACCTTGAAGCCGCAGAAGCAACAGGAGCAAAAGTTACAATAAGAGTAAGATACAATAATTTCCCTGTAAGTGACTCAAGTTTTAGCATTAACCTAAACGGAGCAAATACATACAATGCAAATACGGCATACACTTCAGAAGTAATATTTAATTCAGTTGAGCCGGGAGATTACACGCTCTCCGTTTCCGACAGCTCAAATAAATATGGGATAACTTCAAAATCAATTACAGTTCCCACAACAGGAACAGAACAAATAATTAGTGTTACAAAAACCATTAAGGCAAGGGTAACGGTAAAAATAGTTGATGCTTCCACAAACCTTGTGCTTGAGGGCGCAATAGTAAAAGCAAAGGACCCGCTAATCTACACCGAACTTGATTCAAAAGAAACTGATGCAAGCGGACAAGCACAATTCGTATTCACTGACCTTGGGGATTATGTTTTCTCTGCGAAGAGGCTTGGGGATTTAAACGGCGGATACTTTGTGAAAGAAATAACACAAAGCATTGGAGGAGATTCTAACTTCACAATCGGGCTTGAGAGAATAACAACGCTTAATGCAGGAAGAACAAGAGTAAAAGTAACTGACCAGGACGGTGCACCAGTAGTAAACGCAAAAGTAATGCTAAAATACTCCTCAAATGACGGGCTAGTTGAATTATTACAGTCAAAGAATTATGCAATAACTGATGCTAATGGGGAAGTAAGAATTGTTGCGGGAAAAATCAGCGACTCGGTTTATGCTTACGCAATAAAAGGGCCTTTCTTTGGAAAATCGGAGGATAGAAAAATACTTCTTGACGGAGAGAACTCACTCATAATACAATTACAACTTGGGACAGCAATTATACGAATAAATGCGGCGGATGAATTAGGAAATCCAATTGACGGGACCGCAGAAATATTTACTACTGACGGAATACAATCAGATTCACACGGGATAGCGGGACTAATTTCTGTTGAAAAAGGAAAAGCAATAAAAACAATAAAAGCAGGGCAGAGCGTTTATGTAAAAATAAAAGCGGAAACATTTGAGGATTATTACACCGTTCCAACAATGCTTTGGCCGAACAAAACATATGATGCTGATATTGTAATGAAAAAACAGATACTTGAGCCTGAAATAAAACTAGTTAATGAATCAATTTACAATGAAGCTGGACAAATGGTGCAAACCCTTGCCCCTGGAAAGAAATATTATGCAAAGTTCATACTAAACTCTGATGCTGAATACAACCAAATGCTGCTAAATTTTCGCGCAGGAAAAGAAACTCTAATGGAGAATGATGTAGTTGAAATAGATTCAGTTGAAGGAGCAAATATTTATGCACAGACAAAAGGAGTAACTTATAATCCAGAACAAGGATACTCTTACGACGGGAATTACTTAACTGACGGGCCATCAAAATGGGTGAATGTATTATGGCAAAACGCTGGAAAAGGGACAAGAGAAGTAAGGGTATGGTTTAGAGTACGAAGCGATGCCTCAATGAATCGGGAAGTGCAATTCTATTATAGAGCAGTATTTGGAAACAAAAGAGTTCCGCAAAGTAACGCGGAAGAAGAGTTCTATTCTGATACTTACCGCACAATAACTTATTACATTGGACAGGAAGCAGTATGCGAACCAGGAAATGAGTTCTGTGTAAATGCGGAGTGGCTCTACTCGCAAAGCGACCAATTATATCTAAACAAACCATACGAAATGCTCCAAATAGTTCCATACACTTACCACTTCACACTACTAAATAATTCAGAAATTGATTATGGAAATACAGGAACAAAAAAACCCGCATACCTAAGCATTACAATTGTTGGGGACGAGCAGGATGAAAAGAGACTCAAGATGAATGAGTACCAAGTTAAAGACGGAGTAAGCACTACCTCTAACACAAGCGGAAAAGCGGTTTATAAAGTAGAGAACATCCCTATTGCATCATTTGAAAAAAATTCTACCGTGGATATACGCCTCGCACTTGAAGCGCTAAAGGACGGCGCCGAATCAATAAAATTTGAACTCAAATCAGAGGGGCAGATAGTATTCTCAAAAGAAACCGATATTGCGGTTGTACAGCAAAAAGACTTTGCGGTAACAATTGACCCTAACTTTATTCCCGCCCTATTGAATACCCAAATAAGCGTTAATGCGCTTGATGAAAAAGGAGACCCTATGCCTGATGCAAAAGTAACTGTATTCGCAAAAGAAATTGGGTATGATGAATTCGTTGTTGATACTGATAAGACTGATAGGCTTGGAAACGTAACCCTAAATTCCGGCGCACTCTTCCAGGGCTCAAAAGTAAGAATAGAGGTACTCAAAGAGGGTTATGCGAGAAAGAATTATACAATAAGTGTTTCCGAGAATGCAATAGTAACCGACCCAAGGGAATTATTCGTTGAATTAAACACAATCTCAAGAAGAGAAGAAACAAAAAGCATAATCTTCGGCAACATGACAACAAAAAATATGGTGCTAAAGAGAATCTCAATGGATGCAAAACTAAAGGATGTTATTAATGAGGATGCGATGAACGCATACTTTGAGGAAATGCTCTCAAATGACAAAACCATAAAGGGAGAGGACACGCTTGAAATTGATTTCTTAAAAATAAGGTTAATGAATAATATTACACAAGACGGATTCATTGAACCAATACACATCAAAGGAAATATCACTGCGGTATTTGAGCAGCCCGAAACACAATTGCTTTACAGCGTAAAAATCCCGCTAACACTTGATGTATCAAGTGAAGCAAATGTCGGCGCCGACTGCCTAGTAATAAAACCATATAATACAAGCACCGTAACCGACAAAGCACAATCAACATTCAACTTTGAAATACAAAACGCATGCGCATCCGACGGAAAATATGTTTCACTTGACGCACTATCAGTAACCTCTGAAACAGGAATAGATGGAATAGCCGAGATAAGTTTACGAAGCGCAGGGGGCACTTCAATTGGAAGAACAGCACTTGATGGTGGGAAAAGAATAATACTAAACAAAGTTGATGAGGGGGAAAAATTATTTGGAACACTCACCTTCGCACCTGACTCAACCGCCGCAGGAAACTCAGTTCCAATACGAGTAAGCTTTGAAGCAAAATTCCAAGGAGTGACAATCAAAAGCAATCCTGGAACAGTAACATTCACAACAAACGTGATTAATCTTAAAGAATGCTTAAGCATTGAACAAGACACATCCCCAATTGACTTTTATGGAAAAGCAAAAGTGAAAATTGATGCATCTAATTGTTTAGGGCAGACCGTTTACATACAAATATGCAAGGGTGACCCAGGGTGCTCCGGCGGCACAAGCGAAGGAAGAGTAAGTGTTAGCACTGGAGTAGGAAGCGCATTCTCAGTAAAGAGCACAAAAGAACTAACAGTATACGGTCCATCACTCCCAGGAACATATGGGGTAAAAGTATCTGCACGAACAAACCTACAACTCGGTTGGACTTACATCGGCGAATTCCCGATAACTTTTAAGGAAAGAAGCGGACAATACTTCCAGCTCAACAAATTTGAACTTGATTTGAAAGGAATGGGCGCACAAGACCAAATACTACTAACAAACAAAGCACTAACCCAGAGTGTAAAAGTAAAAGCGAATGAATGCATATGGGGAAAGAAAGACGGCAAATTCAGCTGGAGTAACGCTCTACTCGGCGCAGTGCTTGGAGCATCAATCGGAAGCATGGTAGGAAACATGTTGCCAAAGAGTTCTACTACAACTTATTATGGGAAAACGCCGACTACAATTACTGGATTATCTGCTGGAACATCAGAAACAACCAACCCCAATCAAGTTGTTATGACTGTTAAAAATACTGCTGCCCCATTTGATAATTTTATAGTTCCTAAGAAATTATCTTTCGCGGCATTTGATGGGAAAGTAAACAAGGCCCAATTTTTGACTGGGTCCTCTGGAATGACAATAGAAACAGGGAAAACAGTTAATAGTTCAAGTAACTGGGCTGGTGCAATCACTACTGTTGCATTTGCGGTAATCGCGGGTTACCTGATGGGCCAGAGCGATTATAAGTGCTCGGAGCACTACCAAACAGTTGCATACACGGATTTCTTTATCTTATTACAAGGAACTGATGTGAGTGTTACTCCTCCGGACAACGGGGACAGTGCTTCAAATACGGTGCAGACAGTTGCTCCTGATGCGGGAAATTTAACATTCTCTTTGAGTGATATTGTTCCAGATTGGAATTTTGATGACGCATCATACGGCTCTGATGAAATGGTTACAATTAATTTTGTGAATAATGGGCTTGATGACTCAAGCGCAAGATACGGAGTACTAACAGTAAATTCAACAGAGCACTTACACGGAAATAATGTGGTTAATCTCACAAGCGACACAGGGGTAGATACCTCTTCATCCTCAAGCTATGATGTATTATGCAAATCAGCTACATTTGGAAACTATTGGATAGGCTCAGGCGGAAATGAGGGGAGCTGCACAGGGATAACATCAAAAATTTATAAACAAAAATATCATTTAAGAGTAGTTACCGCTGATACAAACGGAGAAGAAGCATACATAAAGAAAGCAACTTCATGTTACTTTGGCGCACTAACCGGCTCAACCGGCGCTGATGCATTACCAAAAGTAAAACTTGACTGGGAATGGGACCACATTAACGCAAACGCATGTGATTACGCTAACCCCGACCACATTTACTGCGATGCAACACAATTCACTATCGCACTCACAAAGAAACTAGCGATACTTGATACTTTCCTTGCACAAAACGATAACAAATTTACTTGCCCTCCGAACCCGGCTGAAGTAAGTGTGGAAGACGCATTAAATAGCGTGAACTCTGAACAAGTAATCGCTACGCCATCCGGATTTATTGGAATAAAGAAAACAGAGATAAGCATTGTTAATGATGTTGCAACCGCAAGCGTAACAGTAATTAATAATACTGGCGCAGAAACACTCGCAAGCGTATCAGCGGGATGGAGCGGAAACGGCGGAACAAGTATGGATAATACAGAAACAAGACAAATGACATTCCCTGTTGGAGAAACAATTATACAATTCAGTGCATCAACACCAAAGTATGAAGGAATGTATTACTTTATGACAACAATTAACGGCGAGAAATCATTCTTTACTCAAGTAAGAAAAGCATTTACTAATAGATTAACCCAATCAACAGCAGCATGCTGGGTACCGCAAACAACAAGAAAATACGCTGGACTACCGGGCGTAGTATATTACGCCGCATCAACACCAGGAGTGGTGTATGGCGATATAAAGGATACACAGGACTTGTATAACGCGGTAGAATTCGGAGTATACCTCACAAAAGACGCTTTCTCTGATGATTTCCTAAGTGATTTCAAACAATATTACGCAAACAAAGTGCTTACTGGTGCAAGAGCGGGAACAGAAAGAGATATAGTGAATTACTTGGCATCAGGAAATTTTAAAGTAAAGAAAAAATTCTCCGGAGAGAACACTGTAGAAGCGGGACTATATGATGTATGGATTAATATTGATGCGAATAACCACTTTAGAGTAATTGATGAGAATAGCACTAAAATAGAAATAAACCTCATACTCATAAAGAGGCCAAGCGTAAGCAGCCCATTCTACAATATGCCGTTTGACGGACTACTGGGCGAGATTGGCGGAAGACAGGGATATGGAAGCGTATACAATAATAAGAATGAGAATGATGTTGAGATAAGCACAGTAATTGGGACAAGAACAAATACATTCTATAATGCGGCAAGCAACGGAGTAATGAATATCTCAACACAAACAAGAACAAGCTTTGACGCTACAAACACCGCAATAGACACAAGAGCAAGAATAGCATCAATAAGCGCAAGCGATGATACAGGCGAAATAATACTGACCCCAAATTATGCAACACCAGTAATCGCAAAATCAATTCTTAATGAAACAGTGGGAAGAATAGCTTATGCGCTTGAAAACAAAAACGCAATCGGGACAGGAGGCAATTTGGCTTACTGGACTGGGGCGGCAAAAAGCAAGGACTTCTTTGGAGGAAATGCGGTTGAAACGTATTCTGACTCCCCAGATAATAGATTATATAAATTAGGAGATAATTATTACGGATTTGAGTTTAAGGACACAACAAGAAAAGGCACGATGTATGTAAAGTCAATGTTCTTTGTTCCGGTGGATGGCTCACTCTATAACCTTGTATCAAAGGTAGATGGGTTCTCACTTTGGACCCCTGCTTCAGACTTTGGGGCAAACGTAAAACTTAGTGGAATACCAGGAATGCAATTTAACAGCAAAACCGAGGACTCTTACATTAAGTCACTCCAAAACTTATTCACTGCAGTAGAAAATGAACAAGTCTGCTTATCCTCTGACGGAACTGACACAATATTCTGGTGGAACCCAAAAACAATCGCAAAAACAGTTGGGACATCTTACAGCCTTGATACAAAAGAAATCGCTCTAGTTGGGACAAGTTAAGGATATTTTTGTTACTAAGAAGCAACTCTTTTATATCACTAATTCCTAATAGTTGGCATGCTTGCGGCAATTTTTCCTGCGCTAATGTATATTGGCGCGATGCCATTTGTACTATTCTTAGAGGATTTAATCCCAGATATGACGCTAGTACTCAAAATATTTGTATTATTAACTATAGTATCTTATGTACTCCAGCACCTGGGAAAGGGGCCGCTAGCGTGGATGGTTATAGTAGTGCTGTCTTACTTTATTATCTTTGATTACTTTTATATCTTCGGCGGAATATACGTATTATACATGCTTGTATTATTCGGGGCAACCCAAATACTAATGGACTTCTTTATCCTAGCGCCACAAGCGGCAATGGAAGAAAAAATGGGGGGCGGAGAAGAAGGCGGCGGAGAACACATGACGGGAAGCGAGTATGGGGAAAGACAGAGAAGAATGATGGAAATGCGAAAAAGAGCCGGAATGGGCTGATTAATGAGAAATTAATAAATTAATGCAAAGAGATGATGATGGAAATGTTATGAGTTAATCAGATGAGTTGTTGTTTATGATGGAAATGATTTCACTGCTTTGGGATGCGATAAAGTACTCCTCAATTAACGAGAAAGGGAACTTTATTTTCATAGCACTTGCGCTAATGATAGGAGTAGTGCTAATACTCCCAATACTCATGGTGGCATTCCCCCCGCTTGATATAATAATTAGGATAATGCTTGTGTTTGTAATATTCACTACCGTGCGAGGATTTTTGGGAAACGGGGTACTCACAATCGTAATCTCAGGAATACTAATTTATTTCTTGGTAGTAAAATGGTGGTGGATAGGGGCAACAGGATGGTTTGCAATAACCCTCGCCACATTCGGATTATTTGGAATAGTTACATGGGGGTCAAAGACAGTACTGGATCTCACAAAGAAAAGATGAGGTCCGGGGTATTTAGAGAGGCTCGTGGAAGGTTAATAAATACCTGAAGAGTTTAATATTTAGCGATAAAAAAGTATGAGCACAAAAAGAGCAGGTAATTAGTTAATGAATTAGGTAAGGGATAAGTAAAGAATTATATAAATATAAGAAAATTTGAAAATGTTTTTGTAAAAGGTGTGAAAAATGTATTTGCCGATAGCGGAAATAGATATTCTAAGCGCAATGGAAGGAAACGATGTATTTGTAACACTCGAATTAATCCTGCTTTTGGTTTATTTCCTATGGATATTCGCTTGGGCAAAAAAACAAGTGGGGGTAAAGATTGGATTATTACTTGCCGCGGTAATAACATATTTGTTATTTTTCAATTTCCCAGAACTCATTTGGGTTCCGGCAATATTATTCCTCTGGTCAATATTCGGGAAAGATTTGCTTGAGAGAATACCAAAATCAAGATAAATGGGAATATTTTTTAGCATAAACAAATAAAATGAAAAAAATAAAATAAAAATTTGAGCGGAAGATGTTTGAATGGATTTGTTGACATTCTTAATTTCAGTTACTATGCTGGGCTTCGCGGTACAACTAGGCGAAGTGTGGATTGTTGTCGGAGCGACGCTAATTCTGATTCTTGCGGCAAGGGACGTTAAGGCAAGCATACTTTTGTTAGTTTCAGTGGGCGTGCTTTACGTAATAAACGGAATCGGAATGAAAGATTACTGGATGTTTGCGGTATTCGGGCTTATCGGGCTTGCTTACATTCTTGGCGTTGGAAAAGAAGAGGCACAGCCGGCTGACCCATATGCCGGACTGCTTGGCGGAATGGGCGGCGGAATGCCAATGGGGGAATAAGATTTTGCAAAAACATTTTGCTTAAGAATTTTTGCTAAAAAATCTTGATTTTTAGAAGTAAATTAAATGAGTTATCTTCCATAAAGTGAATTAAATGAATTACCTCCCGTATATTGTAGTTTTAATAGTTGCCGCGCTGATTTTTATTTTTGAACCATATTATCTGCCGATAAGCGTTGCGATAGTTGCAATAGCAACACTCTTAATGTTTCGCAAAAGCTACTTGCTTGGAATATTCTGCATGATAGGAACATTTGTAGTAATGCCCCTAGGTTATGAGTGGCTCGGATTTGTATTATTCATATTTGGGATAATCCTTATCCTCTACCACCCCGCAGATAAGACTGCAAGAAGCGCATGGGACGAAATGAAAAAAGCTGATGCTTCCTTTCCTGCGGCAAAGCTTGATGCAAACATAAAAGGATTCTCAAAGTCCGCCGCGGAGTGGCTGATTCCTACACCAAACACCGAGATACGTGCTGAGGGGGCGCTGCACAAAACAAGCCAAATAGCAAAAAACTTTTTCAAAGAACTTGAAGAAATATTCAAGTGAATACTTTGTACTTAAAAAAATAACATTTTCTTTTATTTGAGCAAATATTATTTTTACATTTAAACAGGCGCTATTTTTTTATTTAAGTAAATACTATTTTTGTGCTTCAAGTTCGGTAAGTATCTTCCTATTAGTTTCAAGAATTTTTTTAAGCAAATCAAGGCTTGCGGAGGCGGAGGCATTAACCTCTGCTACTTTTTGTTCAAGCTCAGAGAGACGATAAGATAATGCGGGGTCAGCCGGCGCAGGAGAAGAAACCGCCTGCTTTACTTCATCAACTTTTTGGCTTACTTCATCAATCTTCTGCTCATGAATATCAAATCTATTATGAATCTGATTCTGCTGCATCTCCATAGTAGCCGCCTGTGTACTAACCTCATTTCTTATTGTTTGAATATCCGCTGGTTGGGGTGCGAAAGTCGCCTCTCCTTTTGAGCGTGAAATTACGCTAATCGCCTGTTCGTTAGTAAGCCCTGCCTCGGTAAGCGTGGAAATAATTGTGGGTTCATCAATTCCCGCTTCAAACAGCCTCTTTACTGTATCAAGCATTATCTGCTCATCAACCATTAAAATCACTTAAAATAATTCATTAATTTACCTGCTTTTTTGCAAGCGGTTTTTGCTTCCACAAAATAAGGTGCTTTGCATATTTAAAGTTAGCTTTCATTAGGAAGAATCCTTGCAGAGGGCTAAGAAAGGCATAAATACCATGAACCACTTTTATATATTGAATAAAATTGTAGTTGATTTTAATGGATTTTAAGCTTGATTATGGTCCCTGGGAAACTGTGTTTATGGGACAGACATATGGACATGAAGTGGAAATAGTCTCAAACCCTGAAAATTTTTTTATAGTTGTTATTTATGATAAACGCGAAGGAAGGACACTTGGTGCGGTAATTGAAGGGTATAAAGCTTTTTTTGCCCGCGGGCAAATGGAAGCATTTATTCAGACAATCCCAAAGCCAAGTTTTGGAATTGCAAAGTCAGTGGGAGGAAAAACTGGTAAAATATTTTTCTTATCATTTGATCCCCTCTATGTGGATTTTCGCCAGGAAGATTTTGTAAGAAAAATTGATCTTGCAATGCAGAGAACAGAAGAGAATGTTGAAACAATAATGAATCTTGCAAGAGCCTCCTCACTTGACCTAAAGGAATTATCTGCGGTAGCAAAAACTGATTATGCAACACTGCTAGGAGACCCATTCTTCATCAAACTACTTGCGTCTGGGAGCTCGGAACCCGCACTCTCAAAACTTGATTTAAGCAAACCCGCATACGGGGAAGAAGAGAAGGGCCCCGCAATACAGCTTGGGCTTGGAAAGAAAAGAGAAGTAATTAAAGAGAATGCAATAAATTTAAGGCGAACCCAAATTGTTGGGCAAGGCGCGGGCTTACTTTATGCAAGCTATATATTATCAGAAAATCTTCTGCTTGAAAATATCCCAGTCATAATACTTGATTCATTTGATTATTTCTCCGGGTTCGGACGCGCATCCACTGACACATTTATGTTAAAGGATGAACTTGTGGAATATGAACCATTTGGTTTCCCAATGAAACAACTAAAAGCAAAGGATTCAATCAAACTTGCGCTAAAAGATACTGATATGTTTTTTCTCCTTGATTTAATTGGATTAAATGATTCAGAATTTCAGAAAAATCTCTCACTTCTCTCGGTTGCGATGCGCGCACTAACCCCGCTTGAACTCGCACAAAAAGTAATTGAGTCAAAAGAAATCGGGGAATATGAGAAACTGCGCGTAGAAAGAATGCTAAATATTATCTCAAAGAAATTTCCCGCATTTTTTGGTGCAGAAACAATTGCGGCAGAGCTAATAAGAGCGGTGCCAGGAAAAATAGGGCGCGTTGTGGTAATTGATACAAAACAACTTGAGAAGGACGAGAAAGTATTATTCATGCACACCTTAATGCGCCAATTAACAAAAAGTTTTACCCAAACTCAGACTGCCCAAGGAGTAATAGTACTGCCCGAAGCGGAACTTCTATTTATGCAGAATAAGGAAAGGGCGGCGATTGCAATTGAGAGACTCACAAACCGCGGAATGGGGGTAATACTTGGAACACAAAGAGAAGTATTAGAAGGCGTGGATAAAATTCTTGGCGCAAAAATGAGTGTGGTTGCGGGGAGAGATGTTGCAGTATCAGTAAAATCTAAACGAAATTACAGGGTAATACTTCGCCCAAGCATAAGCGGAAAACCAAAAGCGGAGTAAAAACAAAGTTATTTATTTTGTTGATTAGCTTTTCTCTCTTAACTATTTCTTTGTGTTATTTTCTTCCATCTTTCTATCAATTAGTTCCCTTACTTGTGTGAGAGTCGCAAACTCAAGCGGGTTAATTGAGTTAATTATATACTTTAGTTCCTTTAGCTCTTCTTTTAGCGCGGCGCGGGTAATTAAGTCCTCTACCTGTGCCTCAAGCATAATTATTTTTTGTTTTAGTAAATCAACTTCAGGTGTGCTTGCCCCTCCTGAAGATGTGGAGGTTGGCATTGAAACAATCTTTTCTTCAAGCGTCCTAATTTTCTTATTTAAAACAACAAGATTTCGACCCAAAATTTTTTCATTCCTCACCAAATACTTAATCTTCTGGGTGATTAAGAGAATGCTTGAGTTAAGTGCGCGAATATCCTCCCTAATTCCTCCCCCGCCCATAGGCGCGCCTTGCGACTGGGGCATGGGTCTTTGCACATTTTGTACCGGCGGAGCCTGATTCATCTGCTGAGGCGTAACCTGTACCCCGCCCTGCTGCATTGATCTATCTGGTCTTGGCATAAAAATCACTATTTTTATCTCACTCGAATTCCTGTTGTAATTCTCGTTGGCATAAAATCACTTATTATTTTTTGAAAAAAACACTTATTCTATTTGAATATAGTAGGTTTTTGTAATTAAAAAGGTTATGTGGGTGGGGCCTGTAAAAAACGTGCTTTTCACCCAACTTTTTTAATCACTTCCAAGCAATCCTTTTGTATGGGCAAAACAAAAGCACTCCTGCTTGATGTATCTTATGAGGATAATAGTACTAATTCAGTACTCAAAATATTTGTAAAAGAGAAAAAGGATAGTTATTGGGTTTATGATCCGGCATTTCACCCATACTTTTATGCAATTTTTTATGATGAAGGCGAAATTGAGAAGATTAGGGGAATGAAATTTGGGGAAGAAAAATTCTCCGTGCTAGAGATAAACAAAACCAAAATGATTGCACAAGGGAAAGCGATTCATAAAGTGATTTTTAGAAAAGTCTCGCACCTAGTCCAAGCAAGAAAAGATTTCTCTGATATTGGAATAAAAAGATTTGAGTATGATGTTCCCTTCTCAAAAAGATATCTCCTTGATAATGCGCTTGAGCCAGGAAACTTTGTTGAGATAGAAACCGATGATTCTGCGGGTAAAAAATCAATCAAATCCATAAGAAAAGTTGACGGCGATTTTAATGAAAACGCGGTTATTGGCGCGTTTGACCTTGAAACATGGTCAGGAAAAAAATTTGAGATAGGGGCAGAACCAATACTAATGGCGTCAGTTGTGTCTGACAAAGGAAACATAGTTTATTCATACGGCACAAAAAAAGTAAAGGGACTAACTATTCTTGAGAATGAGAAAGAACTTGTTGAAAAATTAACAAAAAGAATAAATGAATTTGATTTAATCGTGACATATAATGGAGATAATTTTGATTTCCCTTATACAAAAAAAAGGGCCGATAAATTAAAAACAAAATTCTTGATTAACGGCGAAGAAATAAGGGTGAAGCGTCACGGTATTGATAACGCGGTGGAGCTTGAAGGCAAACAGCACATAGATGCTTATCAGATAATAAAATTTCTTGCGCGCACAGGCTCTGTTAATACGGTGAAGCTTGACCTTGAGAGCGTATCGGAGAAAGTATTTGGAGTATATAAGGAAAAAGTTTTTCCCGCGGAAATAAATGAAGCATGGAAAACTGGGGATGAAAAAAAACTTACTCGCTTAGTGGATTATAACTTAAAGGATTCAGAGGTAACCTACAAAATAGCAAAAGAATTCTTGCCCCTCTTTATTGAAATATCAAAACTCACCTCGCAGACGCTTGCAGACACTACCCGCGCCACAACCTCGCAAATGGTTGAGGATTTATTGCTCAAAGAGGCGCACGCAAGGGGAGTAATTGCACCAAATAAACCTCATGAAGGGGAAGTAAAACAGCGAACAGAGAATCCGATTAAAGGCGCATTTGTAAAAGAACCCATGGCGGGACTCCACGAAAAAATCGCGGTACTTGATTTTGCTTCACTATACCCAAGCATAATAATAAGCCACAATATTTCGCCTGAAAACTTAAACTGCGGGCATGAAGAATGCAAGAAAAACATTTCCCCTGATGGCACATACTTTTGTAAAAAACAAAAAGGATTATTTCCTGAGATACTTGAGCGGATGCTAAAACAAAGACTCTCACTCAAAGCGGAGTATAAGAAAAAGAAAAAAGATAAGGGAATTGAAGACAAAGTGTTATTCGCAAAACAATGGGCGCTAAAAATAACACTAAACTCCGTTTATGGGTACTTAGCTTACCCTCGCGCAAGATGGTACTCGCGCGAATGCGCAAGCGCAGTAACCGCGTGGGCACGCGAATATATTCACGATACAATTACTCATGCTGAAAAAGAGGGTTTTAAAGTGCTTTACGGGGACACTGACAGCACATTCCTTTTAATGAACAAAAAAACAAAAGAAGATGTTGAAGAATTTGTAGAGGGCGTGAATAAAGTACTCCCCGAAACAATGGAACTTGAAGTGGATGGGTTTTATAAGCGCGGATTATTTGTCACAAAAAAAGAGGGAGGGGCAGCGAAGAAAAAATATGCGCTCATTGATGAGAAAGGGAATCTCAAAATTGTCGGATTTGAGTACGTACGAAGAGATTGGTGCACCACCGCAAAAGAAACACAAAAAAAAGTGATTGAACTTGTGCTAAGCAAAGGAACGCCTGAAGAAGCGGCAAAATATGTACGCGGCGTGCTTAATGATATAAAATCCGGAAAAATCCCTAAAAAGGATTTAGCAATAATGACTCTTCTTCAAAGAAACCCAAAGGAATATGATGCAATCGGCCCCCATGTCGCTGCGGCAGAGAAAGCAATTGCCCGCGGAGCAAAACTAGGTGTAGGCTCAATGCTCTCATTCATTATAACAAAAGGTGCGGAGAAAGCAAGTATCTCTGATAAAGCGGAACTTGAGGAATATGTGGAAGAAGGAAATTATGATGCAAATTATTATATTGAGAATCAGGTATTGCCCGCAGTGATAAAGATAATGCAGGAACTCGGATACTCAAAAGAAGATTTATTGCATGGCGGGAAGCAGACTGGGTTGAGTGCATGGGGTTAGTTGCGCGGGAATAAGATTTTAAAAAAACAATTTGGTTAGAAATACAAAAACAAAAAACGTATTTATAACACTTACTTTAAAGTGAATTTATTATGGAAACAAAATTACTGGGTGATTATAAGAAAGCCGCTTCGGTTTGGAAGAGTGCAATAGCACTTGCGCAAAAAAAAGCAAAGGAAGGGGTATTGCTTTTGGACTTAGCTAATGAAGTTGAGGCGCTGATTAAAAAAGAAGAGGCTGCGCCAGCATTCCCGATTAATCTTAGTCTTAATGAAGGGGCGGCGCATTATACTCCTAAGTGGAATGACACAACTGCGCTCAAAGAAAGTGATTTGTTAAAAATTGATATAGGGGTGCATGTTAACGGGCATATTTGCGATGGCGCTGTTACGGTTAATCTTGATAATAAACATACAAAACAAATAGAGGCTAATGAAATTGCGCTCGCAAATGCTATTAGTGTTGCGGAGTTTGGAAAACCCGTTGAGAAAATCGGGGCGGAGATAGAGAGAACACTAAAAGAAAAAGGATTTAATCCAGTGTATAATCTTGGCGGACACGGCTTAGGAGAATACGATATACATTCGGCTCCATCAATCCCAAATCATGCGCACGCAAGTTCGCAAAACCTTGAGGAAGGGGCAATCGCAATAGAACCATTTGCTTCCACAGGACGCGGGAATGTAATGGAAGCACAGCAAGTAGAAATATTTTCACTTGAAAAAACTTTTGGGGTAAGAAATCCATTCGCGCGAAAATTACTTGAAAGTGCAAAGGACTTTGATAAACTCCCCTTCGCCGAGAGATGGCTAAGAGAGAAAATACAGAAAACAAATAATAAAGAGGGGATGGAAGAATACCAAATAACTGTCGGGCTAAAAGAACTAATGAAAGCAGGGTGCTTTCATACTTACCCCGGGCTTCGCGAAAGCGTTGGGAGTATGGTGACACAAGTAGAGAAATCACTCTTGATACTTGAGGATAAGACGATTGTTTTGGGCGAGTAATTCTTTATTAACGTCATCTAAGGCAAACACATACTGAGCGGAGACCAGCATTGGCCCAACTACACGGCAAAACCTCGGAACGATCAGATCTTATTGCAAGTACACACTTGTCTTGCCTGCCACACCTAGCGAAGCAATTATCGCTTGTGGCCGCCTCACTCGTCCAATAAGTATAAGCTCCGCCCGAACTGCTTAAACAGTTTCCTCTTTCAATACACACATCATTTTGAACAACTAATTTATCCCAAATCTTAACAACTCTTTCTGCGCCTTTTGCTCCGGCCCCAAAAATATCAAGCACATTAGTACTATAGATAAATTCTCCTGCACTAGTTGCTTTTCCTGTTATTCCCCACCCCAATTCAAGAGGAATACTTCCTGCTATTCCAACTGTGCCAACATTAAATATTGTTTGAAGCGCTCTTATCTCTAGTGGAATATTTGCACTTGCCGCATCATTATATGCTGAGAGGGTTGTTGCGCTTGGCACTAAAATAGCGGAACCAATTGCTAGGTTAGAGTTAGTGCCAGTGTTTACTTGAAATGTACTGCGGGGGTTTGTTGTTCCAATTCCTATAAAGGACCCATTATCGTAAATTCTTGAAGCGCCCACATAGATTGAACTAGCCCATTTGGTTAAGTAATTTGCAACACCACTGCCATAAATTCCTGTATCATCTGCTCCACAATACCAGTGCCCCGTGGTTGAGTTGCCCATCCACTTAAGCACAGTCCCGTTGGAGCAATAAGTAAGCCCAGTTCCGCCGTACTTTGCTAAGAGGGTATTATAATCGCTCATGATTGATTCAGTTCCTATTGCCATTTGTCTTGCATCATGGAAGGGTTGGGTTTGGTCAATGTTAAAAGAAAAAGTGAATATTGTTCCAAATACGACAATTATAAATATGATTAGGATTCTGTCAAATTTACTGAATAACATGTTTCTTCGCCCGAGTATTAGGGGGGATTTCTAAAATATAAAACTAACTTTTAGGTTTAATGATTCATGCCCCCGCAGGGAATCGGACCCTGGTCTGTAGCTAATTGCCGCGTTGGTTTTCTTTTTCCGCAATTTACGCTTTTTCTTTTCGCAAAAGAAAAAGGGCAGCCGCAAGCTACCATACTATCCACTATACTACGAGGGCAGTATTGAATAAATTTGGGCAAATCCTTTTTAATTCAATGAATTGAAATTAACTCTCTTTTTGTAGGACGTAGCAAACGGAATGTTTGCGTTGCCAGAAAAGCTCTGCTTTTCTTGGACAACCACAAGGGTTAAAAAGGATGGGTGGGATAATTTAGTTATGAATGCTAAAAGTGAGTATATTCATCTCTGATTGCAATAAAACTTTTAGCGATAGCCAGGCAATTTATTTTATTTCTTGCCGGGAGGCTAAATTCTGATGGTTGGGGTGGTGCAGTAGTTAGCATAGAAGACTGTGGATCTTCTGACACGGGTGCAATTCCCGTCCTCGACCTTTACAAATAGTTTGGTGTTTTTATGAGTGAAAAAAATTTTCAACCCGCACGCGGAATGAGGGATTTAATTGGGCAGGACGCCATGATACAGGAAACCATTGAGGGGAGCTTTCGCAAAGTATTTGCTAAATATGGCTACTTACCGCTATACACTCCGGCAGTGGAGAGTTTTGATTTATTCAAAGTAAAGGGTGCTGCAGGGGAAGCGATAAAGGATGAGATATATTACTTTAAGGATAAGAGTGATAGGGAACTAGCACTCCGCTTTGAGTTCACAGCATCGCTTGCAAGAGTCGCCGCATCAAACCAATTAAAGATGCCGTTTAAGAGATACCAAATCGGGGAAGTTTACCGCTATGACAGGCCGCAGGCAAAGAGATACCGCGCATTCACACAAGCAGATATTGATATACTTGGTGTTAGTGGTGTTGAGGCAGAACTAGAAATAATGTTTTTGATAAGAGACTGTTTCGCATCACTTGGGTTAAAACCAAAAGTGGTGTTTAATTCACGCAAACTCCTCCAAGAAGTATTGACAAAGTACGCGGCGGGAAAAGAAGTTGAGGCAATGAGGATACTTGACAAACTTGATAAGGTTGATAAGAAAGGAATAAAAGAAATGCTTGAAGAAAAAGGAATAGAATCCTTTGTTGTTGATTTAATTGAAATGAACTCACTTACCGAAATAGAAAAAGTTGTTGGAAAAGATACTGAAGGGGTAAAGGAGATAAAAAAATTCGCTGCACTATGCAAAGACAACGGACTTGGGTTTGTTGAATTTGATGCAAGGCTAGCAAGAGGATTTGAATATTACACAGGAATTGTATTTGAAGTGAAATTGGATAATGGTCCTAGCGTGGGGGGTGGGGGAAGATTTGACAAACTCATCGGGCTCTACGGCGGACAAGCTACTCCTGCAGTAGGAATTGGACTAGGGGTAAGCAGAATATTTGATTACTTAAAAGAGACTGGCTTTAAGGTAGGATTTGAAGGAATGTACTTATTTGGAATTGGAGTTGAAGTTGCAAAACTATTCGGGATAGCAGACAAACTCCGTGCCGAAGGGGTGTTTGTTGAAAATGACCTTTCTGGAAGAAATCTCTCAAAGAACATTGAATTTGCGCAAAAGAAAGGATACAAATTTGTCGGGATAATCGGGGAGAACGAGCTAAAAGCAGGGGCAATTACAATAAAAAATATTGAGAGTGGAAAACAAGAAGTGCTCAAATTAAAGGACATTGAGAAGATAAGAGAGTTAGTGATGAAGTAGAATTTTTGGCGTTATGAAAGAATAAATTTTGATTAAATTTAGGAGTTGATGAATAATGGATAGAACTACTGCAAAAAAATTACCAATGCAAAGAAGTGAATCATTAGTTCATCGGCCAAGAAACTAATTCTAAAAAGATAAAGCTAATTTCGTCAGATGCTCTATTAGTGCTCCCAAAGAATACAGGGCTTGAAGAATATGCTGCCCTTGTTGGTGAAATGTCAAATAAACGAATAAGCGTGCGCGGAGAAGATGTTCCGTTCTTTGTGGATAAGCTTTTGAAGAAAGGAGTTGAGTGTGTTGGGGTAACAGGCGAGGACTTACTTGCGGAGTACAAATTGCGAAACCCGATAAATAATATTACTGCTCTTGAAAAAATTGCTTGGGTTGGAACTGATGCGCTCTTTGGAAAACCAACGCTTTGTCTTCTTGGACCAAAAGGAGAACGGCGCAATATATTGGACACATTTTCGACGATAGTTATAAATAAAAAATACAAATCCATTGCCGAGAATTACTTAGGAAAACTTGCCCAAAGGGGGGCTAAATTTGAAAAAATATTTCTTTCTGGGGCAACGGAAGAAGCGGCACAATTAGACCTCGCCGATTATGTAATTGATATTGTGTATTCCGGTTTCTCCGCAAGCAACGCTGGGCTAAGAGTGTATGATAGAATATTTGAATCAGATGTAGTGCTGATTGGCGCAAGAGGTGAGCAAAATGATTGAGGTTTCAAAGATTGATTTTGATAAAATGAACGGGTTAATTCCAACAATTATTCAGGAAGAAAACGGGGCAGTTCTCTCATTAATTTATTCTAATAAAGAGAGCCTAAAGAGAACACTCAAAACACAAAAAGTATGGAAGTACAGCAGACAGAAAAGAGAGGTTTGCATGAAGGGAGCAACTTCAGGGAATATTCAAGAGCTAATTGAAGCAAGAGCGGATTGTGATAATGATGCGCTTATCTTTAAGGTAAAACAACTTTCTGCAAGCGGCGAAACTCCAGTTGCGTGTCATACCGGCGCATATTCCTGCTTTGGAGAAGAAAAGAACTTCAATTTGCCCGCGCTATATGAAAAAATTGCGTCACGGCTAAAAAATGCGCCAAGCGGTTCTTATACAAAAACGCTTTTTGATGATGACGCGCTTCTTAAAAGAAAATTAATTGAAGAGGCGGCGGAAGTAATCACTGCAAAAAACAAAAAAGAACTTGTTTGGGAGTGCGCGGATTTAATTTACTTTTTGTTTGTGATAATGGCAAAGGAAGGGATTGGAATTGTTGACATAGAGCGAGAAAATGAGCGAAGGAATAATGAGGGTAAAACAAAGGCGGCGGGAAAATGAACAAAATAAAAGCAATAATTTTTGATATAGACGGGGTGCTTGTTGATGTGAGTAATTCATATCGGGAAGCAATAAAGCAAACCGCGGAATTCTTCCTTAAAGGAAATATTGAGCCTAACGAAATAAATGAGTTAAAACAAAAAACAGGTTTTAACAATGACTGGGATTTAACAGAAGCTTTAATACAAAAACGCGGACTAAAAATACCAAAAGAGAAAATAATTGCTAAATTCCAAGAGCTTTATTTGGGTTCTGGCGGGAAAGGGGGATTAATTGGGAATGAAGCATGGCTGCTTAATCTTGATTTTCTTAAGAATTTATCAAAGGAATATGAAATAGGGATACTTACAGGCAGACCAAAGGAAGAGGCATTTATCCCATTAAAAAAAAGTAATTCTTTAAAGTATTTTAAATCAATTATTGCGATGGAGGATTGCGGGAATATGGGCAAACCAAATCCATTTGGGCTCAAACTCGTGTTAAAGGAATTGGAAATTACAAATAAAGAAGAATCAATTTATGTTGGGGATACTCCTGATGATATGAGATGTGCAATTAATGCGGGAATTATTCCAATCGGGTGCTTGCCGCCGAAAAATAAATCAAGTGAATTAAAAGATGCCCTTACAAAGGCGGGGGCTAGAGTAGTTCTAAATGAAGTTAATGAAATAATTAGGGTGATTTAAATGCCAACTGTTGCAAAAATATTAAAAAAAGTTAGGGGGGAGGGCGATGAAGCCGTACTTACCTACAATATTCTCTTTGATAAAAACCCAAACCCTATTTTTGAGTTAACTTCGTTGCAAATAAAAGAAGCATACTCTAAAGTTGATTCTAAAACAATCTCTGCCCTGCGATTTGCCGCAAAGAATATCAAAAAATTTGCCCGTGCACAAATGAAGCAGGTTAAGAGTTTTAAAATGAGAACGGATTTTGGGGTGCTTGAACAAAAAGTAATTCCACTCTCGTGCGTTGGATGCTATGTTCCGGGTGGAAAGTATCCTTTGCCATCAACCGCTTTAATGACTGTGATTCCGGCTAAAGTGGCGGGGGTGCGAGAAGTGATTGTTTGTTCTCCAAAAATAACTCCTGTTGTTATTGTGGCGGCAAACATTGCGGGAGCAAACAGAATATTTAATGTTGGAGGAGTGCAGGCGATTGGTGCGATGAGTTATGGCACGAAACAGATTCCTCGTGTGGATAAGATTGTTGGGCCTGGGAACAAATATGTTGCCGAAGCAAAACGGCAGGTGTTTGGAGAAGTAGGAATTGATTTTATTGCCGGGCCAAGCGAGGTACTAATTGTTGCTGATGAATTTGCTAACCCAAAATTAATTGCCGCGGATATGCTTGCACAAGCGGAGCATGATACTAGTGCAAAAGCAAATTTGATTACAACTTCAGAGAGGATTGCAATTGAAACTAGGTGTGAATTAGAAAAACAACTCCTTAATCTTCCAACTTGGGCAGTTGCGAGAGAGGCACTTAAGAAAAGCAAATTTATTGTTGTAAAAGACATTAATTCCGCCGCAAGAATTGCAAATGAAATTGCTCCAGAGCACTTGGAGTTACAACTTAAATCGGCTCGCAAATACCTGGACAAATTTTACAATTACGGCTCAATTTTTTTAGGAGAAAACTCCGCCGAGGCGCTTGGGGATTATTGTTTAGGCCCAAACCATACTCTGCCAACAAGCAAAGCTTCTCGTTACACTGGCGGACTCTCTGTAAGGGATTTTGTGAAAATTGTTACGGTGCAGGAAGTGAAGAAGAAATCAAAGAAGATTATTCAAACCTCCGCAAAACTTGCTGAAGTAGAGGGACTATTTGCACACAAAGCCGCCGCCCTAAAAAGACTAAATAGAATATAAACAAAACCCCCCAACTTTCATTTTTATTCCTTTCTTTACATTCTATTATTGACATTTATGGGTATGTTTGACTTCTTGAAAGGAAAAAAAGAGCATAAGTTTGCTCACAAAGAACCCACTACTGATTCTGTTCCTCAAAAATCAAAGAAAGATTTGGGGGTATGTATTCCTAATCATGCAAAGAGTAAAGAGGAGAGAAAAAAACTCCCAAAAAAAGAAATTAGTCCATTTGATAAATTAAGAATGCAGCACGAAAAAGATATGGGTAAAACACTAGAAGATATTAGTGCACAGGAATCAGAGGAACCATATGAGTACGAACCCGAACTTGGGGTCGCGGGAATTGGTGGCGCAAAAGAAGAAGAGAAAAAAGTTAGTGCTGATGAAACTGATGAAATTGAGGCTGCAGTAAAGAAACTAGATGAAGGATATATCCCAAAATTTTCTTCCACCGCAAGAAAAAAATTTGGGTATGAAGATGAAAAGCCTTTGGAGCAGTCAGGGCCAAGAGCATACGGACAATTTGAGGTAACCGGAATATATGTTGGCGCAGAAACGATGATATCAGGGATTGTTGTTAGCGGCAAAGTAACCCGCAGAATGTCCACACAAATAGGAAAATCAACAATACACATATCTGATTTAAAGAAAAGTTTTGCCGCGGTGCAGGAACTATCTCAAGGCGAGAGCGGAACAATATTTACAAGAGGAAGCACGGCATCCTCACTAAAAAACGGCGACGTGCTTGAATTCACCTAAAGGTAAGCAATTTAATACTTGGCAAAACTAATTCTTTTTGAAGCCCGTGTGGCATAGTTAGTTTAGCGCACATCATTGGTATATGCTTTTAAAAAAAGTTTAAGCAAAAAAGCTTTCAGCGATGATGAGGTCGCGGGTGCAATTCCCGCCACGGGCTTTATTTTTCTACTTTCCAAATGCAAATCTTCCTTTTCCCAATCGTGTTTTTTTGCCGCCATTTTGTGTTGTCTTTTGAGCCTGTGGGTGGTGTAGTGTGATATTGTTAATCGCGCCATTAATTTCTTTTGAGAATAAGTAATATGCCGGGATTGCGGTTAAGAAAATTATTGATGCGAATACTATCAGGGGGATGTTTGCCCCAAAGAAATCAACGCTCCACCAGTACTGGGTGAGAAGCATTCCTCCGCAAAAGAGTGCTCCAAGCACTGCGGGCGGATAATATATTCTCCAAAACCTTTTTTCATGAGTGAAGGAGTGCTTGCTATCCTTGATATTAATCAGTATTAGGGAGAGATGGGTAAGGAGGAAGAGGAAAAATACTCCAAGCGTTGAGAGATTCCCAAGGGTTTGGAGATTTCCTATCAGCGAGAAGACTAGTGCGATGCACATTACAAGAAGTACTGCATACTGCGGAGTATGCGTAATATTATTTGTTTTAAAAAGTATTTTTGGGAGAAGATTTTGTTCACCCATCCCATAAAGTATTCGGCTTGCCACAATCAAAAGCGCAAGAAGAGTGCTTGCGGTGGTACATATTGCTACAATACTCAGCCACCACCCTAAGCCAGGAAGGGCAGTATCAGCTACTAGCGCAAGGGGCCCCTGGGTTAGAGGGACACTCGTATTTGCGGCCGCTGCAAGTTGCACCGCAGGAACAACACTAACCGAGACAACACTAATTAGAATATAAATTATGGTCGATATTACAAGCGAAGCGATAATTGCAATCGGCAAATTTCTTTTAGGGTTCTTTATCTCCTCGGATATATTTGCAAGCTCCTCAAAACCCAGATAAGCAAAGAATATCAGTGCGATTGCGGGAAAGAGAGTAATTCCAAGGGAAGAGAAATCAGCCGTAATTGGAACCCCGCTAATTCCTTCAAACAGATTTACGCTTCCCACAAACGGAAGCCCAACAACTATTACTGCGATTAATCCGATGATTGCGATTAGTGTCATGGTCATGTTAATCTTTATACTCTCTTGAATACCAAGGAGATTAATTATTGAGAGAATAATTATCAGTGCGGCGCATACAAGCGTGGCTGGTAAATCAAAGAAGAGCTTAAAGTATGAAGCGAACCCATACGCAACGGTTGCTATTGAGAAGAGAGTAGTGATGAGTGAGAGATATCCCCCAAAAAATGCTATTCCTCTTTTGTTTGTTGCCTTAAGAAGATAAACGCACTCCGCGGCTTCTTTTGGAAATCTTGAGGAGAGTTTTGCATAAGAGAAGGCGGTAAGTGCCGCAATTATTCCGGCGATTACAAAAGCAAGCCACAAATAATTCCCAGTTATTCCCGCGGCGACACCAATTAGCGTGAAGATTCCCGCGCCAATTATTACGCTTAATCCGTACCAAGTTGCCTGTGCAAGTGAAACGCTTCTCTCAAGACTCAAATTATCACCAAAAAGCAAATACTGCTTTAGCGCCTTCTACGGTAATGCCCGCTGTCGGCAATCCTAATAGAACCGGTTTTTTTGCTTGTAAATCTGCGCACCTCATGCTTTCCTAAATGAATCTTTTTTTGTATTGGGGTTGGACCATAAACCATTTGCCTAAATTCCTTTGTGTGGGAAAAAAGAAGTAATCCTAATCCAAGGAAAATTGCAAAACCAACATAGTTCCATGGCGCAGGAACTAAATTAATGTCCGGGTCAAGGTAAATAAAAATTGCTATCGCAAGAATCACCGCGTAAGCGACTTCAACAAAAACAAACACGGATTTTTCTCTATTAACATTAGCCACTTTGTACTGGGTAAGCGCAATAAGAACATTTGTAAAATTCTTATGAATCAAACTCACTTTCTCATCCCTGGGGGCTATAACCAAATACCCTATGAGGAGAAATAATATTGTACTCAAAAGCCATAATACATTTTGAATGGCGAACTCTGGTATTAAAATAATTCCTGTCTTTGCAATATATTCTATCCCAAACATTTTGTATATTTGTATTATTATAAGAAGAACAAGCGCTGCTTCCTCAACAACAAAAGCAATGGCGGCATTATCAGAAAGAATATTTCTTTTCCTAAAAAACTCATTTTTGTGGGAGAATTGCTTTGAGTATTTCATGGCAAAATAAGGTTTTTTGGATAAATAAACCTTTTCATTTAAGCCCAAAAGAAAGTGCGCATGTCCCCCCTTTTTGTGGATTTTGGATTAAAATTAGCTTTTTTATTCCTTTTGATTTAGTGTTTTTGTATTAAAGGGTGAGCGAATTTGGATTCTACAACAACATATGAAGTAAAGGACATAAAACTAGCGGAAAGTGGGAAGAAGAATATTGAGTGGGCGGAAGCACAAATGGGCTCACTAATGGTTGTAAGAGAGAGGTTTAGAAAAGAAAAACCCTTTAAGGGAGTAAAAATTGGAATTGCACTTCACCCAACAAAAGAAACCGCGGTACTTGTTAGAACACTTGTTGATGGCGGAGCGGATGTAGCAATATGCGCATGCAATCCATTAAGCACACAAGATGATGTTGCGGCGGCACTAGCAAAAGAAGGAGTAAAGATTTGGGCTTACAAGGGAGAAACAAAAGAGGATTATTACAGATATTTGAATAAAGTAATTGAATTCAAACCGCATTATACACTTGATGACGGATGCGATTTGGTCAGCGAGATACACGCAAAGCACCCTCAGTTGATTAAGGATATTATCGCGGGGGCGGAGGAAACCACTACTGGGGTAATTAGACTCAAAGCAATGGAGCGGGACAATGCGCTAAAATATCCTGTTGTTGCGGTAAACGACCTAAAAACAAAGCACCTCTTTGATAATTACTTAGGAACAGGACAAAGCACGCTTGATGGAATACTACGAGCAAGCGCAGTACTCCTTGCGGGTTCCACTGTTGTAGTGGTTGGTTATGGTCACTGCGGAAAAGGAGTTGCACTCCGCGCAAAAGGAATGGGTGCGAATGTAATAGTAACAGAGGTTGATGCAATCGCCGCACTCCAAGCACTCACAGATGGGTGCCGAGTAATGCCAATGGATGAAGCGGCAAAACTTGGAAATGTTTTCATTACAGTTACAGGAAATAAACACGTACTAAGAAAAGAACACTTCAACATAATGAAAGAGAGTGCAATTTTAGCAAACTCCGGACACTTTGATGTTGAAATAGATGTTAAGGGGCTAAAGGAATTATCAAAGAAGGTTGAACATGTACGAACCTCATTTGATAAATACACTCTTGCAAATGGGAAAAATATTTACTTGTGCGGAGAAGGAAGACTAGTGAATCTTGCCGCCGCCGAGGGGCACCCATCAATGGTAATGGCTCAATCCTTTTGCGGACAAGCACTCGCCGCGGAGTATGCTATTAAGAATAAAGGCAAGTTAAAAGTTGGGGTAGTTAAATTGCCTGAGGAAATTGATAATAAAATCGCTGATCTTCAGTTAAAAGCCTTGGGAATAAAGTTTGACACTTTAACTCCGGAGCAAATAGATTACTTGAAGAGCTGGAAAGAAGGGACCTAAAGTTTAGGTTTTTTTTAAAAAACCCAAAGGAAAAGACTATCTCCAAAAGAAATAATCTTTTCCCAAAGTGGTTTTCATTTTTCTGTGTCCTTTTGCTGATTTTGTCTTAACCAGTCCTCTCTGAGCAAGCCGTAGGTATTGGCGTCATGCAATGCATTGGTTGCCTTTGACCTGTATTGTTGGCGTGCGATTCCCTCAAACACAAAACCTAATTTTCTTATGGTTGCGTTTGAGGCGGCATTCTCAACAGCGGCACTCACATCAATACGGTTAAATCCCATCACGTTGAATGCGTACTGGATTAGCGCGCTAGCTGCCTCGCTCATGTAACCTTTGCGCCAAAACTCCTCACCTAACCAGTAACCGATGCCGGTCCTGTTATCAAAGTGATTTATCTTGTGGAGGCCTATTCCGCCAATCAATTGCTCAGGAGTCCTGATTTAGGATACGTCCGCGGTAGCCGCGGTTGGCATTCCTTTAAGGATGATTGCCAAGTTATACTTGTCCCTTGGTTGCATTGCCTGTGTTGCTATGCATCCATCGACGAAGCTAACTGCATCCTCCATCTTATATGGGTGCGGCACTACTGCAAGGTAACGTGAAACATTGAGGTTATTTATCTGTGCCACAATGTCCTCTGCATCTTCCTTACGGTAATCCCGTAGAATTAGTCGTTCTGTTTCTATTCTTATCTGTTCAATAATACCACCTCCATGGTAAAGGAAGTGGTTATGTCTGCTTAATATTTACTCCAGCGAAATAAATGTAACAACTTATACATTACAAAATGGTTCTTTGTAATTCTTTCGGATTGGTTGAAATGCTCAAAACGAAGTATACATTACTTTTTATGGATTTTTTGGTAGTTTTTTAGCGGAAGTAAGCCTTCCGATTAGAAAATTAGTGTTTTTCTGCCCAAATTTTTAATTTTTCAATGATTTCAGCAAGCTCATCTGCCTTTTGAGTGAGAGCATACTCGGTTTTCACTGGGGTCCCAAGAACAAGATTCTTTGTAACAAGTTTATTTGATTCCATACTCTTAAGCCTCATTGAGAGAATGCGCGGATTAATACTTGGGATATCCTTTAGGATTTGATTAAATCCTGAGCGTTTATTGTGCAAATAAATTGAATCAAGGATAAGAAGGTCAAATTTCTTTCCAACAAGCGCAACCGCTTTTTCTAGCGGATTTGTTTTCTGGGCAACCTTTGGCATTTGTATCATTTCCAAAAAATTTTTCTTAAACTGATTGGGAAGTTTGATTTGACGCATTATAACGCATTTAATCAAAAATCTCTTGCAACTATACTTAGTATAGCTAGTAATGTTTTTAAAGCTACTTATTTAAATATAGTTAGGTTAAAGGTAGTGTTATGAACTGGACAAAATTTGTTAAAGGCGAAGAAGCTGTAATCGGAAAGAGAAGCCACGCATTTTACCTGGATCAGGTAATGGCTGAACTGACTGAACAGGGAACTCTAGCTAACTGGGTAAGAGAAACAAACCATAGAATTTACCATTACTAAACCAGAAGTGAGCTCCCACACAGCTTATTCTAAACAGTTAGTTTCCGTCAGAACCAAAGATAAGAAAGTCTTGGGGTTGGGGTTGTGGCGGAAATTTTTTTATTATTTACTTGACTTTAGAATAGATTTGAATAGATTTCTGCAATCTTTGCGGGAGACGGGGAAGAGTAACGTAAGTTAAGTTTTTGGTGGGACTGGAAAAGGGCAAGTCTTTTTGTGAATCTTTTATCAAAAGTGAGTGCTGGAAAAGTAATTTTGCCTCATTTTCTCCTATTCGGTTTTGGGATTACGCTCCCAAGTTCCCTGACAAGATTCTCCCTATACTTTAACGGGCCATTATACTCCCTTGCGAGGACAAAATAATCCTGCTTTAGCTCATTAAGCGAAGGGATTCGCTTCATTTGGGGATTGAACCCGCATTCATTCTTCAAATAATCAAATATCGCGGGGTTCTTCATCGCGCCTCTCCCAATCATTACCCCGCTCACCTTCATTTCTTTTAATGCAAGCACCTTCTTCTTAGAATCAACATCCCCATTAGCAATAATTGGTTTTCCATTCGCGGCATCCACACACTCTGGATACACACTAGAATCAGAGGGCTCATCGCTGTTTTGTGAACCGGTTTTTGCGTGCACCACAAAAAAATCAGCATTAACCCCCTTTATAGCATTAAGATACACTTTGTGGCTCTTCTCATAAGCATTAGTTCCCAACCTAAGCTTTAGTGAAACAGGGTAATTATGTTTTTGGATTATCTCAACAAGCCTCTGAGTCTTTGATACACGCTTAACCATGGCACACCCTCTCCCTGCTTGTACCACATTAAGACTGGGACAACTAAGGTTGAGATTAAATCCTTTGAAACCATCAAAAGGAGTGAATGTTGAAAGAAACTTCTCAAGCTGGTCCTCTCTCCCCGCAAGTAATTGTAGTTGAACAGGAGTATCATCATTAATCATAATTTTTGAGAGCGTAGCCTTGTTTCTTCGCACAAGCCCCTCCACCCTAGTCATCTCAGTAAAAGTGAGGTCCGCACCATGACGAAAACAAAGCGTACGAAAAGCATTATCAGAATAATCCTCAAGCGGAGCAAGCATAAACTCAAACATAAAGTAATTTAGGGGAAGCGAGATTAAAAAGGGCGGGGGCGATAATAATTTATGAATCAAACCCAGCTCCCCTCAACACGAAGAGCCAGGCCGAATAGGATTGATGGTGAGAAACTTGTAGTGCGACTCGCAAGACCCTCCGAGGAAGAGTGGCTTGCAAGGAACCATGCTTATTTTGAAGAACCCCTCCTCTTATTGGGGTTTCTCACATCAAAAGAAACGCACCCGGTATTTATCCTGCTAAAAGGCAAAGAAATAATTGGGTACCGAAAATTCTATTTAAAATTTCCTCCATCAAAATCGCCCGTAGCCTATGGAAACGGAATGTCCCTAAGACGAGGTTATGAAAGAAAAGGGCTTGGACCGCTGCTTGACGGAAGATCAAAAGCACTTCTTCACAGCTTAGGGTATAAAGGACTTCATATCGCCGCCCACGATATTGATGCAAAACGCTTCTGGGTAAGACAAGGATATGCAAAGTCAGGCGGCAAACCTCTGAACACTTACGGCACAACGGACTTCTTTTTAAATCTCAAAAAAGAGAGGGAAAGAAAATCACAAAGAGTTGGTAAAAAGCCAAGAGTGGTTGGGAGAAAGGGAAAATAAGTACAGTTACCTTTGTATCTGCCACTCAACTTCATCAGGAATTATTCCTTCCTTAACCATTAACTCGATTCTCCGTCTGTTCCTCTCAATTTCTTTTTGCGGCGAATCACTTAACCTTTTTGTGAACTTCTCAAACTGCTGCCAGTGGCTCACCCCGCCTATTTGCTGTGAATCAATTCCCCTAAAATATGCTGGGTGATATTTTTTATGTTCCCGCAGCGGAGGGATTTGTTCAAATGGCCCATCAAAAATCGCGTAACTATCAAGTACATTCTGCAGGCTGTGAAAAACAAGTGTATGAATATCTCCTTTAATTATGGTTTCAACGTAATCGTGGACCTCCCACTTCTTTCTATCAGTATTGTAAAAAACCTCTCTCCCAAGCCATGCGGGAACCTTGGAAGAATTAAGCATCGCAATCGCAAGGTGGCATCTCTCAGTACAATGCAAGCACCCAATGGATTTCTTCTTCTCAGCCGCGGCTTCGGCGCTCCTCTTAAACAGCCTAAGCTTGTCCACTCCAATCTTCCAGTCAATAGGAATTCTTTGCAGAACAATATTTGCTACTTGCTCAATCTTTTGCTTTTCATTCCCTGCAACGGTATTGGCGAGCTTTGGAACATGATTAAGGAGCCTGGTAGTCCTTCGAAATCTTTGTACATCAGTGCGTAAAGGTTTTGGTCCAAATCTTGGCGGGCGCATAAAGAGTTAGTTGATTGTGATAAATAAAAAGGTTTGTGCCAGTGTGAATGAAGATACTACTTATTCCCCTTCTTCCTCTTAATCGCTTCGGTTACAAAGAATAGTTTCTCAAAAGAGAATTCTTTCTCAAACTTGTGCCTCTCAAGTTCCTTTAGGACTTCTTCATCTGTTTGAGCGCAAATACACATTTCATCGCAAATAGTTTTCTTTAGCGCCGCCCAATCAGTTATTGCGCAGACATTACCTTCTTCTGTTCCCATTAAGTGCATTAATCTCTTACAGAACTTCTCCGTCGGAGTGAGTGTTATCACCGGAGCAGGCGTCTCTTTTTCTTCCCTCCACCTTGAGAGACCAAAGTCCTCTGGGTAAGAGAATTTTCTTGCAACTTGTTTTGTTAAGAAAATATCTTTACCAATTGTTAAGAAGAATTTCTTCTCATTACTTGAAACGCCTTTTGCGAGTTCGCTTAATTCTAATTCATCAAGGAAGAGGGATTGTAAATCAAAATAAGTTTTTGCTATCCTATTCATCGCGGTGATTCTCTCCTCCATTATCCCTCCCTCTTGTTTCTTTGATTTTGCATGCTTCTCAAGAAGAGTGATTGAGGAAGAAAGCGAAGTAAGCACTTTCTCAAGTTCTTTTTGTTTTGAGCAAAAATCCCCTAACTCTGCGGAAACCATGTTACGGAGCATCTCCTGCTCGGAGGGAGAAAGTACGCTCTTCTCATCAGAAGCCACTCTCTCAAGTTCCTGTCCGTACTTGATTTTAGTAATTATTTTTTGTTTAAGCGCTTCCTTAACAAAGAAAGTCACATTATCAAAGTCCTTAAACTTTCGACCCCCAAACTTCTTCTCAAGCAAAAGAACCCCCTTGAGATTCTGCTCCAAGTGAAGCGCGCTAGAAAGCATTATTGAGTGGTGTTTTGAAAGCTCCGCGCGCAATAAAGAAAAATCATGCTCAACTGGTTTTGTGTTCTCTTCAGGGTTTGTAGTAATATCCTCATCAAATTCATCTTCATTAACCGCTTCTTCAATAGAAACTTTTTTTGAAGAGGTTTTTGCCAAAAGTTCTTTCTTAGTATTCTTATGCGCGGGGGTATGCTCCAACTTTACTTTTCCTTTACCCTCTTTCTCATTCCCTTCCTTATCCTTCTCTTCATCAATTTTTGGGAAGAACTTCTTCCAATCTTTTAGTGTTTCCGGATACACGCGCTTAAAAAAACGCATAATTGAATCCAAATCATAAGGAACCTTTATTCTCTTTACATCCTCATTTCGCTCATACGCAGAACCCTGTTGTAGTAAATCAGAAAGCGAACCCTTATCCTCGTGCAAGGATGTCCTATCAACAAAATACAAGTCCCCGTTCTTATCAGCAATCTTAATCACTGATTTGAAATAATTAGGCTCAATCTTTTCATCAGTTAAGAGGCGCGAAATAAGTTCAGACGGAACATAATAGTAAATCACCGCTTTTCGGTGATCCTTATATGAGCGAAGCAGTCTCCCAACCTTCTGAACAAATGATGTCGGATTATAGATGGGGCTTGCGATTATCCCGTGCGAAGCATAAGGGAAATCAATTCCTTCCCCCAAAGTACCAACAGAGATTAATACATTAAATTTTCCTTCCGCGAACTGTGATTTTAAGTTATTGAAATGATTCTTTGTATTATACTTCTCTGATTTTGAGTGATAAGAGTGAGATACTTTCTCGCTAAAGCGCTCAGCGAGCATCTTGTTTAAGAGATCAGCTTTTTTTATCCTATTAACAAACACAAGCGTCTGAAGACTGTTCTTTTTTCCTATATGGAATTGGTCCTCAAGGATTCTTGTAATCCCAACAAAATCCGTGCTCTTTGAGGAGAACACATCAGGCTCGTCCTCTCTTTTAACTTCCGTTGCGCCCTCAAGCTCATCCTCTTTATTGCCCGCAAGATTCTTGCCAGTCACCATAATCTTTTTTTTCTGGGGCATACTCAAAATCTTTTCAATATTATCCATTCCCTCATCAGGCAAGAAATCATCATACGCGCTCTCAACAAGGTCAACTGTCTGCTCCGCGCCATCAATTTTCTTAAATAATTGTTTATTCACCGAGTAAAAAACAATTTTAATCACAGGGTCAAGAATTATTTTATCGCTTAGAGCCTGCGAAAAATTATAAGTATAAACAATTCCTCCAAGGTTAAAATCCGCTCCCTTCCCCTTCTTTTTTGGAGTAGCGGAGAGCCCCAATTTATATTTTATTGGTTCATTTGGGAACTTATAATTCTCGGTAGTATTATGCATCTCATCAACTATGAGCAGCCACTCGTGGTCCTTCCACTTACACTCATTAAAGAATTGTTTAATTTGATGGAAAGTTGAAATAAATACTTTGTAATTCTGTATCTTATCCTGCGCGCAAACATACGCCCTTGACTCATTATTACTTGAAACCTCATAAACCTCTTTTCGTGAAATCTTTGAGTACTCGCCGATTGAATCAATCCACTGCTGAATCAGCGTAAGCCTTGGACAAACAATAAGCACTTTTAGCTTTGGGTTCTCCTCAAGTTTTTTTGTAAGCAATCTAACCGCAAGAATAGTTTTGCCCGCGCCCGGAACCGCCTGAATGATTCCAATACTATGTTTCTCCCAAGCACTAATGGCTTCCACTTGCCAGCTCCTAAGAGGAGGCCCTGAATAAAGACTAGTCAATTTTTGCTCACCAGAACCAATTTTGTCATAGGATAAAGTTAAAAGAATTACTAATTTTGGCTAAAGCCGCTAGATTTCTGGAATAGAGCAAGTATAATTGAAAAGAAGCGGGGTATTTTGGTCTTTTTTTAGACTTTTTGCCATTTGACAAGCAAAAAGATTTTTATTCTTCCTAATCAGTAATTTTGTTTATGCCTAAAGTATTTATTGGAAAGAAAAAGAATGGACAGCCAAAAGAATTTGGTTATCCTGCGTGGCTTGTTGATTCAAAAGATAAGGTGGTTTGGCAGGAGTGGCCTGTTGGAAATGGTTATCGTGACAAACACATTCCCGTACTATTTGATAAGAGCGGAAAACCGCTAAGAAGCACTAACCCAGGATTAATATTTGGGAGAGATGGCCGGCCTGCTAATGGAACAGCAATGGGTGAATTAGTATCACGCGAGGAATTAAAACTACTTTTTGCAAAACCGCACGCATCAATGGAAAAATTAAGGTGGATGGATAAGAAAGTGAAGACCGCCTCGCTCACACTACAGCAAGTGCTTGGAATGAAAGAAGGGCAGGAGAAAATTGCTGCAAAACTAATCACTGGGGATCCTTTATTTAGAGAAGGCTTAATGTTTGGGAAAATAAAATTTCCAAAAGACAAACCAGTTACAATAAAAATGATGCAAGAAGTTATAGGGAATTATTTTGTTGAAGCGCTAACCCCCGAAATTATCAAAAGAAAAAAAGCGTATTTGGCGGCGGAAGAGCACACAACAAGAAATGCGCGAAGAATAATTGCACCATAATAAAGTCGCTTTCTCTTAGCATAAATTTTTAACCCTTTCCCTACAATAATAGCTCTCCCAAAAAAATTCTTTTAGGGAGAGGAACAGGAGTTGATGAATATGTTAAACGAAGAAAATTTTGTTGATGATTTGAGCTGCGAGGAGCTATGTGTAATATCCCAAAAAAAGGAGTATGGGGGAAAACTAAGTGACAAAAGAATGTCAAGGCTCGCAAAGGGCGAATTAAACTCAAAGATGTGCGAGTGCTAATCTTTTTTTAACTCACTTTTTTTGGTTTCTCTCAAATTAAGAGAGAATACATAAAAACCCTTTCAATCCAATGTGGTGCATATGTCCAAAAATATAATTGAAGTTAAGTCTCTTTCCAAGAGCTTTGGCGAAATACACGCGGTAAAGGACATTACGTTTAGCGTGAGAACCGGAGAAGTATTCGCGTTTTTGGGCCCAAACGGTGCGGGGAAGAGCACCACAATAAAGATGCTCACAACACTACTACAACCCACCCACGGACAAATCACCCTTAACGGGTATGACACCGTAAAGGACTCAGATAATGTACGCAAGAGTTTTGGAATAATCTTTCAGGACCCAAGCATTGATGAGGATTTAACAGCATACGAGAACATGGAGTTCCATGGAGTATTATATCATGTACCAAGAGAAGTAATGAAAACAAGGATAGAGGAACTAATGAAAGTAACTGAGCTATGGGAAAGAAGAAATGATTTAGTGAAGCACTTCTCCGGCGGAATGAAGAGAAGACTAGAAATTGCACGCGGTCTCCTCCACCACCCAAAAGTATTATTCCTTGATGAGCCAACTGTGGGACTTGACCCTCAAACAAGAAACCACATATGGGCACACATAAAAGAATTAAATAAAAAAGAAGGAATAACAGTTTTTTTTACTACTCATTATATGGATGAGGCAGAGAGATTCTCAAGCAGAATAGCTGTAATTGACCATGGAAAAATAGTTGCGCAAGGAACAAGCGCAGAACTCAAAAAGAAAACAAAAACCAAGAATTTGGAGGACGCATTTATCAAACTCACGGGGCACGAGATACGCGCGGAGGGCGCGAGCGGAGTAGAGAAACTACGCTCCTCAATGCGGCAAAGAGGACTGCGAAGATAAATTAATTGTCAAGGCGAAACTTATGAATAATGTTCAATCAAAGAACGGCGGAATACTTGGGCCAGTGTATATCCTCTGGCTAAGACAAGTAAAGAAATATTTTCGCTCGCGCTCAAGAATAGTGGGTGCGCTTGGACAGCCAATATTATTCTTAATCGCACTCGGATTTGGTTTTGGTGCAATATACGCAAAAGCCGGCGGAGGAAATTACCTTGAGTTCTTAGCACCAGGAATAATTGCGATGAGCATACTCTTCACCGCAATGTTCTCAGGAATAGAAGTAATATGGGACAGACAATTTGGTTTCCTAAAAGAAACACTAGTTGCTCCAGTGAACCGAACAAAAATAATGTTTGGCAGAACCCTAGGCGGGGCCTCAGTTTCAACTTTCCAAGGAGTAATAGTACTTGGAATTTCAATGTTACTTGGATTTAGTTTGAGTAACTTATGGTTGCTTCCACTCGCAATAATATTTATGTTTTTAATCGCGTTACTTTTTACCGCACTAGGAACCGCAATCGCATCCACAATGGAGGATATGCAGGGATTCCAACTCATAATCAATTTTGTAATAATGCCGCTATTCTTTCTCTCAAGCGCACTCTTCCCAGTAGAGGGACTCCCAGAACCCTTGGGATTAGTTGTGAAACTAAATCCCCTAACTTATGGAATAGATGGAATAAGAGGAGCACTCACTGGCATTAGCCAATTTGGATTACTACTTGACTTTGGAGTACTGGCAATAATTACAATAGTGATAATGTTAATCGGAAGCAGAATGTTCTCAAAGATACAGCTCTAGTTGAGAAGAAACTTTTTTCAACCACTAAGGCAGTAACTTAGTTATGGTTAAGCCAAAACTAAGACCGCTAAACAGATTTGAAATTGAGAAAATGCATAAGGGCGCTCTCATAGGGGAAAATGGCAAATTTGCAGTAAATGTTGTTCGTAGTGGAAACAAAATCCTCTTCTTTGATGCGAAGGGAAATCAAGTAAAGATTAATCCAAAAGCGCTAAGTAGAGTCCCTCTTAATCGACAGAGGGCTGCAAGAAGAATCTTGGCACTAAGAGAAGAACTAAGAAAGAAAAGCAACCCTAGGATTGATGCGGTCCCAAGAATAATAGATGCACTAAAATTCTTTGAGAAAGAACTTGAGGAAATTGCTTCGGCAAAGAATATGACAAGAGTGCCGGAGCACACAAAAGAATATACTGCACAGCAGATGAAAATGTTTGACGAATTAAAATCCGTTAGAGCTATTCATCCAGGGATTAAGACCGCAACGGAGTTTTTGTCACAATATTTTGTAGTCCCGCACAATCCAAGGCAGGCGGAGATGTTTCGTAACGGGAAAGTGTTTGGAGAAAGTATTGTCCATGGAATAGGATACAAAAAGTTTATTGGAGTAAAAGACCATGTTGCAACATATTTAATGAAAGATGGCTCTACTACCACAGTACCCCTAACGAATGAGGCTATGCTAAGAGTGGTGAATCAGAGAAAGAGAGCAATCCAAACACTAATTAGAATTGTGAATGCAACCCTTGGAAGCGACTCAAAAACACTTGCCTTAAGAAAAGCAGAGGCAAGAGAAGAAATTGAGGTTCTAAGAAAAAATACAAAGGGAAGACACCTAACACCTGTTCAAATAGCCGAGCTATACAAATACTACAAACAAAAACAAAGCTAAGTCTATTTCTTTAAAGGGAAGCTTTAAATCCCATAAAAGCATATTTTCTGGCAAGGTGATTTTCTAATGGGAGCAATCCTAAATATAACAAACCTTGGGTTAGTACTATTGCTAATTGCATTCTTAGTACAACTCATGTATTCAATGAAGAGCAAGAAAGGAGCGCCAATAGTAATTCAAAAAAAGTTCTTGGCACTATATGCGCTAGGTGCACTTGCAATCTCACTAGACCAATTCATGCAAAACATATTAGTGTCAGCATCACTAAACCTGCTAATACTAATTGCGGTACTATTGATTGCACTAAAGATTAAGAAATAAATAATTTATTGGCGGCCCGATGGGCTGCCAAATTCTTTTTTTACAAATTTTAAACACAGCGCGATTAACTATCTCTAAAACTTAAACAAGCCCGCCATAAAAACTTAAAATAATCATCTTCTTCTGCCGCTAACTCTCTTCTGGTTAAAAAAGAAGGCAAGCTGGTTTAGATTCCCCCTATCAAGATGCGGGCGCACTCTTTGTTCTAATTCAGCGAGAGGCGCTCTTCTTGGGAGTTTAACTCCTTTTCTTGTTGCAAGTTTTCTTAAGAATCTTGCCCTTGCTCTTTTCTCTTCTCTGCGAAACAAAGCATCTTCCACCCTCTTAACATCATGTTCAGTAGCCGAATCATTGGAAGTAGGGAGAGGGATTCTTCGTTTACGCGCCATACCGCGCAAAAAAGCTAAACGCTCTTTTGGAGAAAACATTAAAGTCGCACCAACAAGCCCGCCCTTATTTGAAAGAAAAAGCAACTTATATGTTTGCTCCCTTGAGCGCGCCATAAAATGATGCACAACCTCTTTAATGAAAACAGCTTCTTTCTCTGCGGGAGAAGGAGTAATTAACCACTTTCTCTTTGCAGTAGTAATCCCAAGTTCGCCAGCAATCCTCAATAAATTTGTCCTGTTAAACTCAGCAGGAGAAGAAGGCAATTTAGGTTTTTTATGAGAAAGCGCTAAAGAAGATTTTGATAGTGAATTTGATTGTGGCATAAAGTAATTCCCCCCTCTGCAGTATAAAAGCCTTTTTGGGTAGAAGAGCAAAGGAATTTAAAGCAGGGAGAGCTTTTCTTAATCATGGCTGAAATAGAAAACATGATTCTAAGTGTAACAAACGAGGAAGTAAAGCAATTACAAAATGAGCTAATTGCTCTGTACCACAGAGAAGTATTTGAGAAAAAAATTTATTATGAACAATCAATGAAACTAGAAGGAGACATAATGGAAATAGTTAAGGACCTTGAGCAACAAGAAGAAATGCACGAACACGTCCTCTCCATGCTTCTAATTAAATCAGGAATAAAGGCGGTAGAGGGAAATACCAAAATCCCGCGCTCAAAAATAAGCGACCCCCTATCAAAAACAATTGGATTTGATATTGAACAAGAAAACATTTCAATTAAGATATATGAGAGCACAATCGCAAAAGCGGGAATAAACCTCGCCAAAGTCCTCAAATTCATAATGGAACAAGAATTTACCCACGTAAAAATACTCCAAAAGTTCTTGGATGAGAATAAGTAAAGGAACTTAGATTAATTCCCAACTTGCGCAGTATACAAAGCACCGACTTCGGAGGTGGAGAGGGCTCTGTTGAAAATGGTTACTTCATCAATTACGCCGCTAAAATTACCGCGGGCTACTGCTCCTCCCCCGATTGTACTATGCTGACTAGAACCGGCGCTTCCCAATATAGAACTAATATCTTGACTCCCTAAATCAATTCCATCAACATGCAGATTAACATAATTCAATGGAACAATTGTCACAACTATATTATGCCAAGTATTATCCAAAAGGGAGACAGTCCAATTTCCTGTTGCAGGTCCTTGCGTATCATCCCCATACATTACAAGAATTCCACCATTAGACATGTCTAATTGGTAACCTCCCCAACTACTATATCTTTTGCTATAAAGTGCACCGCCTGAATTAACAGAAGTTTTAATCCACATAGATATTGTAAAGTTATTATCCGGATTTAATGAGCTGTCATCTCCCACATCAACATACCCGCTGCTTCCATCAAAATTCATGTCCTGCCCAATCTTTCCTGTTAAATATGCTGTGCCGCCGCTTGGTGTCCCATTATTCCCACTCGGTGATGAATCATTTGCATTTCCCTCAAATCTCCAATACCCTACAACACTAGAGTAGCATTTGTTTAGTGTTGTGTTTGCTCCCATAACGCATGTTTGTCCGCTTGTGCAGTCAGAGTTTGTTAGGCATTCTCCTGCCGAGAGGGTTGTTCTTGCGGGGGTGACGCTTGATTCGCATTCAACTGGGACGCTTAGTGAAATGGTTTTTGTTAGCCCTTCTGCGCTTGTGTAAGAAATATTTATATCACAAGTCTTTTTTTGTCCGATTGAAGAAGAACAATCGCATCCTGATGAAATATTTTCCAAAGCGAAGGTTTGTTCGCCGGTGGAAGATAATTGTGTACCGCCAGTACCTCTAACTGCCCTGCCTATGCCAATACTCTCTACACTTACAACTCCGCCGGAATTATTTTGCAAAACGATTATTGCATTCCCGTCCGCACCAACAACAATTTCTTTTACTGCAAACTGACCAGAAACAGAACCTAACTTAGAAACTTTATTGGAGGTCTCCCCCACAGAACTAGTTTGATTCATTAGCATTGCTACAACAACAAGCGCAACAACCACGACAACCGCAATAATAACTAAATATTCCAAAGTACCCTGCGCCCTAAAATTCATACACAAATAAGCCAATTTCAATATTTAAGAATTCCTTATCTGAACACTAAACACTAACAACCATTAAATACCCCAAAACCCTATTAGGGGTATGGCCAAAAAAAGCAATACCAATCTTTTGGCTGCGATTACGCACATATTAGGAATATTCATTTCCTTCATCGGCGCACTAGTAGTCTATATCGCTGTTGATGAAAAGGACGTGAAGAAGCATGCAAAAAACGCGCTAAATTGGCAAATCAGCCTCATAATCTATGTAATAATATCCACGATACTGATGCTGGTACTAATTGGGTTCGTGCTTATTGCGATACTTGGAATCCTAAATGTGATTTTTTGTATAATCGCCGCTATCAAAGCGAGCGACGGAAAAGTATGGGAATACCCGCTTGCAATCAAATTCCTCAAGTGAAGAAACTTGGGGAATCTTTTTTTTTAAATAAAGAGGATATCAAAGCCCCCCATTTTCTTTAAATACCTCTTTGTATTTGATATTAACCTGTGCTAAAATGGATTTACTCACGCTAAAGGAACTAAGTAAGGAACAAATAGAGGAAATACTTTGCCTCGCGGATGAAATGAAACGAGTGCCAGAGAACTACTATGAAACACTCAAGGGCAAAATACTTGTAATGCTATTTGAGAAAACCTCTACCCGAACAAGAACAAGTTTTGAAGCAGGGATGGTCCAACTCGGCGGACACGCAATTTATCTTGATTGGAAGAGCACCCAGCTTGGGAAAGCAAAACTTGGGGATGAAATAAAGTGTATAGAGAGGTACGCGGATATTATGATGGCGAGGGTATATACACATGACTCAATAATTGAAATCGCGAACGCCTCCTCAAAACCCGTGATTAATGCCCTCTGTGACAAATACCACCCCTGCCAAATCCTCGCTGATTTAATGACAATAAGAGAACACTTAGGGAGCCTTGAGGGAAAAACACTTGCTTACTTGGGTGATGGGAACAATGTATGCAATACACTCATAATCGGATGCAAAAAAGTTGGGATGAAAATTAATGTTGCAACCCCGAAAGGATATGAGCCAAGCGAAAAACCAGATTTACTTACAACTAATCCAGTTGAAGCTGTGAAAGATGCTGATGTAGTATACACTGATACATGGGTATCCATGGGACAAGAAAAAGAGAGTGCCGAGAGAATGAAAATATTCCCACCCTACCAAGTAAACAAAAAACTCTTGGGCCGTGCCCTCTTCATGCACTGCCTCCCCGCCTACCGCGGACTAGAAGTCACTGATGAAGTAATAGATTCCAAACAAAGCGTGGTATTTGACGAGGCCGAGAATAGAATGCACGCACAAAAAGCACTCATGGTGAAACTACTAAAAGAATGGCAGTGAGCGCACAGGAATTAACTTGAATTTATTAACTAACAACTAAATTACCCGCAAAGCAAATTTTTTTATAATCCAAAGATGGAATATTAGTTATGCCAAGAGTAAATCCTAAAGCATTTTTGCACAAGGTTGTTCCAAGCATCCCAAGAGAAGGTAAGTTAAAAAGAGGGAAGGAGCTTTGGAGCGGAAATGAGGGAGTAACATACTCCTCTAAGGTTGAGATGGTGAGAAAAGTAAAGAACCCAAGCGCAAGGTTTGCAGAAGGAGAAATACGTAAGAGAAGAAGACGCCTCTTTGAAAAAGAGTTCCACGAAATACGCCCGAATAGCCCCAGTTTATTTAACCCAAAAACACAGGTGAGAGTGGTAAATGAACTCATGGAGGCAAACCGAAGACATAACCTCGGACTCCATCTCCCAAAAACCGTGCGGCTTGCGGAAATAGAAGGAAAGGCTCCCACAATAGTTTCTACAAAAATGAAGTTTTTCTCCACATTTGGCGCGGATACTCTTGAGGATATGGAGAGAAGAATGGTAATTGAGAAGTCAAGAAAAAAAGGGCAGGATTTATCACAGAGTCTGTTAAGAATAACTCCTCTGGAAAAACAATTCCTGGCGGATGCAAAACGCCAACAAAAAATAGCGGATGCTAACGGATTCTTCATCTCACTAAATTGCTTTAAGCCGATAAAGGGCGAGGGTGGAAGAGTTGTTGCATATGTAGCTGACTTTGGTGGAATATATAATTATAAAGAACTTGAGACAAAGAAAGATGAACCAGGATACAAGCAAATAATAGATTATGTAAATCACAACCGAAGAGGGCTCGCAGGAATGAACGGACAAGTAGACATGGGAGTCAATAACGGGAAATGATGAATTACTATTTTTGGGGATAAAGTGTAAGGGAAAGCTTAATATATCTCGGGAAGAATTAATTTGTAAGCTAATTGGTGATTTATTAATGGCTGGAATTAATAGGCTTAATGGTTCAAATGGAGGCGGGCCTAATCGCCTTAAGGGGCGCAAACAATATCTGCCACCGGCAATGAGTAAATATGCTGGTAAACCAATTCCACAAAAACAATCTAAACTACCTCGTAGTTTTGAAAAAATCGCTTTGTCTGTGGCAAGACTAGAGTTCTTGTCAAGATCAAATGTAAGCCTAAAAAAAGTTCCAAGAACAAATCTGGTGAATATGGTTATTGCCTTCACTATGTCGGGCAAGCATGAGGCAGCTGCTCTTGCTGCTGCAGAGTGGCGCAAAATAAGAATGAAGGATACTCTCACGGCAGTTGAGGAGGTCTCAAGAAAAATTGATATTGTGATGCCGCTAGTGGCAGAGGCAGTACGCAGAAGGCTTGCAAAACCAATCCAGCCCTCCGCAAGTATTAATGTTATATGGAACAAACAAACCCAGGTCGAGTTTGCATTAGCATTAAAAAAAGCGCTGAAGGAAATGTACACTTCCGAGAAAAACATGGACCAAGGGGAACTTATTAATGCAATACACTCAAATACTAGACACATTAATCGTCCGAGTGTAGAGTTGTTATTGGAAACATATATTGAGACAGTGGGGAAACTTGATAAGAGAGTAACCCAAATAATACAATCAGGAAGATTGGAGCAAGGAAATTAGGGGGTGTGAGAATGAAGCGACCAAACAAACCGCGCGGACTTGGCGTACCAAAGCCGGTAAAAAAAACGCCTCTTAAAGTACGCAAGTTGGTTTTTAATACTGCAAAATTCGCTAAGCAGTTTGCAATAAGAGCGAGAAGTGCGGGGTGGGTAGGAAACGGGGCGCTTCCAACAAAAATGCTTATGCCCTACGTACTAAGCAGGCTCTCCTCGCAGAATGGGTTGAAAAAAGTATTTGCAGAAAACAACCGCGTGCGCAGAATACTTGAGTCGACAATTACTGATGCCCAAGCAGGAAAGACTGGGTATGCAATGGCAGTCAATTTATGTTACCGCGCGCACCTAACCAAGCCACAGGCCGAACTCATTATTAATGAATTATCCTCCTTTGCGCAAAGGATTAAGGAACTGGAGTTATTTGCAAAGAATACTAATCTGAAAAACACGGACCCAAATTTGAAAGGGGTTAATTTGGATAATCGGTTCTAATCCTAATCATTACCGACAATATTTTCACAAAGCGGTTCATTAATTAAAATCTCTATTTTTCAGGATTACCTTGGGCTAATGCGGACGGCAAAAGAAGCTTACTTAATGAAACGAAAGCACGCACCCAACCCAAAACCTTAATATGCTCCAAGCTGGGTATTTTGTTTATGAAAGGAAGATATGATAGAATGGACGGGCAGGGTTACTTTAGTGAGTACACGAAGACAACTGATATACTTGAGGATTTTATTGAGCTTGAGGGGATTAAAAAAGGGGCAACTAATGAGGAGACGCTTTGCAGAGTATTTCATAGATTGGGTTCAAAGGAAGAGATGGCAAAACTTGAGAGTGATTGGAGAAGAGTATTTGTATCCGCATCCGCTCTAGCACTAAATGGATTACCTAAGATAAAAGACCCGCTAAAATTATACATTCTAATGGCCAGAGCATTTGAAGAAAAAGGATATTGCATATTCACAGAGACCGTGACAAATGCTTTAATGAGGGTACAGGGAGAGGCGGTTAAGAAAGGGAAATTAGAGGAAGTGCTTAAGGTAGTTAGGGCTGCAACAAATGCGGGCATTAAAAATGCGCTAAGCCCAATGATTCCAAAGAAAGTATTAATGCACCTTGCCGATAATGTGCATTATGGAGCCGGTGCTGGAAGAGCGCTTGGATTAAGAAAAGATTTAACCACAGCCGATTTAAAGGAATTACTTCTAAAGTGGGCTAGTGATGTGCCCTTATCTAACGCCCTTACTTCAATGATGAGAAAAAACCCGTTAAAGACAATTAATTATTCGGAGCTTAAAAGATTTGCAAAAGAACGAGGGATTCATTTTGTTCCACATCTTAATGCGCTAAATACACAAAGCAAGAATGGAGAAGGGGATGCAAGTTACAAATTCCTTCTCCAAAAGAGAAAAGAGGACCGCAAAAAAAGACTTGTGCCAGATTTTGGGTTAAAATCAATACGCGGAAAGAAAAGAATGCGAACACTTGAGTTACAAAAGAGAACCAATGGGCTCAGAAGGTAATTCTCATTTTCCCCAAAACCCCACCCAAAGTTTAAGTACTTCTTAGAATATTCTTTGTAAATGCGCTTGCCTGATTTGGTTGCGGTTCCGGTGACAGAAGCGGATTTACCACGGTTTTTGGAATTCTATAAAAGTAATTTAGAGAGTGAGGTTGCTAGGAGCTATGATATACAATATTTTAAGGATGTTCTGCGTAGGGGCAGTAAATTATTTTATGTCAGTACTCAACAAGGGGTTAATGTTGGGACATTCGGGATTGAGACAAGGACACTTAAAAAATCCGCAAAAAGACTTATGCATCCAATTATGACACTACTTGTTCCACACACTGTACCCGAGCTTGATGTGGTAAGCGTATCAAAAGCGTTTAGTGTTGGGGCACACAGAGGATTAAGAGGCAAAGCCAATACTGGTGCCGCAATAGTTGGGTTAGTGCGATTAGCAGAACAAACAGCAAGAGGAATGGGCATAAGAAAACTCTATGTGAATGTGGGTTCAGCAAATCCCTTTTGGAGAAAAACAGGGGCAAGAAAAGAAAATGGTGCAATAGGGTATAAACCAGAGAGGGCAATGATGAAGTGGGCGGAGAAAGGAAAACAAATACGAAACCTTGGGAGAGGGGTGCTTGGAAGGAGATTACTTTCCCCAACAACACAAAGAATAATTCTCTCAAAAAAACTCTAAGTGAGTATTATGGGTAAAACAATCAAAATTGGTTTTGATAACTCTAAGTATCTGCGTGCCCAAATCAAAGCAATCAAGAAAAGGGTTTCTAAGTTTGATAAACTCTACCTTGAGATTGGGGGGAGGCTTACTCATGATGGGCATGCTTCAAGGGTGCTCCCCGGGTATGACCCAAAGAATAAAATGAAAATACTTAGGGCGCTGGGGAAGGACTTGGGAATGCTTTATTGTATCAGCGCTATTGAGTTAGAGAAGGAACTCACTTACAAGCGGAGCTGGAGTGATACGAGAATGACGCTTGATGAACTCGCTGTAAAAGAAACAAACGAGTTAGAAAAGCAAGGGATGCACGTAATTGGAATAGTTGCGACAAGGTTTTCTAATCAAAAAAAGGTCCTCGCAATTAAGAAAAAACTTGCACGCAAAGGAAAAAAGCTATACTTCACACACACTATAGCCCGATACCCAAAGGACTTTAAGGAATTATTCGGTTTGCAAGGCTTTGATGCGCAGCCATTCATACCTACTGATAGGAAAATAATTGGGGTTACCGGCGCGGGAGCAAATTCAGGGAAAATGTTTGTCTGCCTCTCACAAGTTTATCATGATGAGAAGAGAGGGGTAAGCGCGGGGTATGCAAAACAAGAAACATTCCCAATCTGGAACTTACCAATTACACATCCAGTGAACATTGCATACGAAGCCGCGACAGCGGATATCGGGGACAAAATCATGGTTGACCCATTCCACAAAAAGGCTTACAACATAACAGCGGTTAATTATAATCGTGATATTGAGAACTTCTACATACTGAAGAGGATCATTCAGCGAATTGTTCCTAAAGAAAATTTTATGCATGAGTATATGTCACCAACTGACATGGGAATGAACAGGGCGAAGAAAGGGATAATTAGTGATTCTACATGCCAAGAGGCTGGGCGGGCAGAAATAATCCGCCGCTACGAGTTCTATAAACATAACTTGGGGGGAAAACTAAGAGAAGAAACACTTATGCGCATGAAAAAAATTTTAAAAAAAGTCGGACTCGTGGGGGGAGGGACTTGAGCGAGGGAAAGTGAGTGCTGTGGTGACTTTTGGTTGAGGGTTAAGCTTTTGTTATCGTTGGGAGATTAAGTTAAGGTGGGATTACTATGCCAAAGAAATTGGGTTATAAATATGCGAAGGGGAAAGTTGCGTGGACGCTGCCCGTGAATAGGCTTGGGAATCTCGGATTTTATGAAAATACGCTTACTCGGTTTAAGAAAATTAATTTCCGGCTTGATAAGCGCCTCGCTGATTTAAAGAAATGGAAATTTGTTGAAGGGGATTCGGGTTCAACCAAATTCAAGCTCCCAAACGGACAATTAGTGATTGTAAAACCGGAAGTATGGGTTCCATTTCCTCCAATGAAGGTTGGTAAAAGACAAAGCAACTACCAGCCGAGAAAAATGCTCTCTGTTATGAACGAACTAATGCGAAGAGGAGTTGAGATTGATGCTCCGCTCGGAGAGTTAATCGCAAGAGAACGAGTAAAGCGCCCCACAAAGCGCTTCACTATGGTTGATAGAGTATTTTATATCACCAAAGTAAAAAAAGGCAAAACATTTGAGAAATTGTATTTTGAGGGGGGCCAAAAAGAGGTCCCGCTTGCGGTAGCGAAATCAATGGCAGATTTCCTTGTTGATATGCACAAGAAAGGGGTTATTCACGGGCATCCTCACGAGAGGAACTGGTTAATTGACGGAAATAAGGCGGAACTTGTTGATTCAAAAGGGGTTTCATTTAAGGAAGAGTATCCATGGAAGGCTAATACTGGCAGAGTGCATACATTTGAGGAAGCTAGAATTCATGACCTTAGATTAGTGGAAGCAATACTTCCAGTTGGTGGTTGGGAAATGTTTCTAAGAGAATATGCTCAGCGGATGGCTCCACAAATAAGGGAATAAGAACTCATTTTCCTGGACATATTTTGGTGGTGTGATGAAGATTAGAAAAGAATTTTTTGCCCGCTCCGCGCATATAATTGCCCCAAAAATGCTTGGGTTAAAGCTCTGCACTATGGGGTGTGAGGGAATCATAACCGAGGTAGAGGCGTATGAGGGGAAGAATGACCCGGCAAGCCACGCTTACCAAATAACCTCCCGCTCAAAATTAATGCTTGATACCTATGCGCACTGGTACATTTATTTTGTATATGGAAACCATCACTGCCTCAATATTACTTGCGGCAAAAAAGAAAGCGGGGCGGTATTGATTAGGGAAATTATTCCATTGAAAGGAATAAAACTAATGCAAAAAAGACGAGGGCTACATAACACTAATAATTTAACAAATGGTCCCGGTAAATTAACCCAAGCCTTCAACATAACAAAGGGTTGGAATGGGTTCCAACTTGGTAAAAAATTGTGGATAGAGGGGGCGAATGAGGTGGAACTTGCGAGACTTGGTAAAAAAAAGATAATTGCCCTCCCTCGCGTGGGAATAAAAAAAGCAAAGAACCGGAAGTGGCGCTTCCGATTAACCTAGTTGGTGAACCAATGCTTAATTCCTATGAAATGTGCAAACAAATATATTCTCCCCAAGACAACTAATTTGTATGGTAAGATATAGGGCACCAAATCCAAATCACCAAAAAGCAAACAATGGCACAAGCAAGAAATTCAAACGTTACCTCGCCGCCTCTGCGGCAATTGGCAGTACAGCATTTGGGGGAGTGGAACACTGGCGGCAAGGAAAGGCAATTACACTCGCCCAAAAGAAGAAGGCGGCGGCAAAAGAAACTTCTTTTGTGGTACACAGCAAGGGACACGCAATCTCAAGGCAAAGAATGACCCAACTAATAAATGAGCCACTAAAAAGACTCGCAAAGAGTTTAGAGATTAATCCCGAGAAAGTTGAAATTAGAATAGAGTCAAATGGAACAAAAGAAATTTTTCGCCTAAAAATGCCTGATGGACTCCCGGAAGAAAAAGCGACGGAACTAAGAGTTTATCTTGATGGAGCGATTGACGCATTAATGGAGAGACAGGCACGGGTTGAGAAAAATAAATTACTAAACTCAAATATTGAAATTGTTTCATCAAAACACCAAATTCCCCCCTACTCTATTCCAAAAACAGCTACAACCGCCATGGCAGGAGCGAGTTATGGGGTAGCGGCAGCACTACTTGCAACACTTGGAGTAAATAGTTATCGAAGAATAAGAACGGATGTTAGAGAAGCACTTAAGAGAAGAAAAGCAAGAGAAACCCCAATGGATGTCCTCCCAGCAAAACCTAATTCCCTCCCAACAAGAACTATTCAAAGGTCTGGCGCGCAAATAATACCAAGTGCTCCAATAAAACGCAGTGAGGCTATAACCACTAATTCCACAATGCACGTGTTTGATAGCAGGCAAATTGAGAGAACACTAAAGAAAATGCTGCAAAAGAACCCAAAAAAAGAACAAATAATGGATGTGTTTTGGGGTAATGCGGGACAGAGAATTGCTAGAAGAATACAAAACCCAAATTCCTCAGTTGAATTGAGTAATTTACTCGCCCAATTACGAGAGATTTCAGCACGGCGAGAAGCCGAAAAGGTAACTCAAAGAGAAACAAACACAACCAAATCAACCGAAAACAGGATAATCCCAAACATCATATTTGAGTTGGGCGCAGAAAAACAATTATCCAAAATGCAAGAGAATGAGGCAAGCAGAATAAGAAGCGCAATTAGTAGATTTGTACAAGGGGGTGCGGGGAACATTAAATCCTTACAAAAATCAAGAAGAGGCGATGCACATGTACTTGAACTTAAAGAACACCACTGGAGAATATTCTTTATTCAAACAGAGGGCGGGATAAGAGTAAAAGCAGTGGTTTCAAAAAAAGAAGTAGATACAAAGAAAAGGATGGGACACTATTATTGAGTTGATTATTATGCCGTTCACACCAGAACACTATGTACAAAGAATCAGGGAGAGGAACTTAAGAAAGCCCCGCCAGTGGAGAGGATACTTAAAAGGACTGGCAGTAGAAACAAGGGCAATCTCAGGGAGGGAAAAATCGCTCAAATCAGGTTTTGTTTGGGATGATGGCAGAAATTATGCCGACCACTATAATCCATTCTTTAGTTTTGCACTCTCAAGATTCTTGCACACAAACGTGACTGATATGGCAAAAGGAGTGGCGGGAGCCATAATGAAACCAAAACTCCATGTGCTTGAGGACGGAGTTGGAAGAGGAGCTTTTTTATCTGAATTAAAGCCGGTATTACATACACTCGGGGTAAGAACACACACCACCGGATTGTATGTTGAGAAAACAAATGCCCGACTTGAGAAAGCAAGAGCAAAGATAGATGAGTTGCATCGCGGACTGGCTGAACATTATATCCCACGGAAAAAAATTGATTTATTTATCTCCTTATCAGGTTCAATACAGGAAACCCTTCCTGCGCACCAAATGAATCACATACTCAAATTTGCTTCTGCCGTAAATCCGGGCGGAATGATGCTTGTTGGGCTTGTAAGAGGAAGGCTTGATATTGGATTTGATATAATGCTTGTAAGACTAAAACAAACCCTGAGAAGAGAGGGATTTAGAACAGAGGCATACAAGATTCCAAATTCAATAATTCCCGGAGTCACACTCCCAAATTATGCTCTTGTGGCACAAAGAAGAAGACACGTTATTTATCCTACGCCCAAAACCAACTAAAATAGATAGCTTAATAATCCACTTTGTTTCTCAACTGATGGTGAAGTTATGAAACAAGGAATTATTATTGCGGTTCTAATTGTTGTTGCATTAGTAATTTTTGGGTGCACCCTGCCGGGAATAAATTCATTTAACCTTGGTGAGAACTTCACCGCAAAACAAGGGAATGTTTATTATAATTCAAACGAACAACTCGGGGTTTATTTAATTAACGTAACTGATTCACGCTGTCCAAAGGATGTACAATGCATTTGGGCGGGAGAATTAGGAGCAAGCCTCCTTATTGTGGCAAAGGATTCAAACCAATTAATTAACTTGGGGCTAACAACACAACCCTCACAAGTAATTTCTAATTATTCAATAAACCTAATCTCTGTTAACTCGGATACAAATGAAGCAGTACTGAAAATAGAATTAACAAAAATAGATGCTAATGTGCCTGATACTAATGTCCCCCTAGTTGGCGGAGATAAGGATGCGCACGGATGTATTGGCTCCGCGGGATACTCTTGGTGTGAATCAAAACAAAAGTGCTTAAGGGTGTGGGAAGAAGCATGCAGCGAAACGGATAACAACACAAACGCGGGCCTAGCAAACCCCGCCTCAACTAATTGTATTACCAAAGGCGGAACACTAAGCATTCAGGATACTAATGAAGGACAAATAGGGTTATGCACATTTCCTAATGGAAAAGAATGCGAAGAGTGGGCACTATTCAGAGGGGATTGTAATGCCAATGCTTGCGGACCCTGTCCTCAATATTCACCCCCAGCACCAGGATTTTGTTCTGATGGTAAAATAGTTGCCGACGTGGCGGATGAATGCGGATGCATTGGTCCCCCCAAATGCGAACCTGTCGCATGCACAATGGATGCAATGGCATGTCCGGATGGAAGCTATGTAGGAAGGGTTGCTCCTGATTGTAATTTTTCGCCATGCCCAGGAAACTAAATATTATTAATTAAATTCTCCTTCTCTCTTCGACTTAACTTCTTTAACTCAATCTCCCTTCGCATAGCGAGTAATTGGGATTTGTGGGACTCAGAGTAAATTAGTTTCACCGGTAGCCTTGCACGAGTATATTTGCTTGCGGTTCCCTTATTATGCGCGCTAACACGTTTCTCTAAATCTGAGGTGTACCCGCAATAATACGAGCCATCAGCGCACAAAAGAAAATAAACAAAGTAAGCCATTACTCTTGAGTAAATGCAAAGCAATATTTAATGATTTGCGGGTTTTACAAAAAAGAGGGTTTGGGGTAAATTAGATTAAAGAAATAAGGCGCTTAAAAAAATAAGTCCTTTTGTGAGATTTAGGATTTCTTCTTCTTATCAGTTGGCTGCCTGCCCGCATCAATAATACTCTGCTCGGTAGAACTCCTTTGCGCCCTAAGCCAGTTCTTCTCAATAGCCGCTTTGCGTTGATTCTGAATCAAGTTTAGATTAGCTTCATTTTGTTTCTTCCCTTTAGTAACCATACAAAATTAGTGCGGACGAGAGTATATATGGGGGTTGGTTTGATTAATAAAAAAATAATGTTATTTAGCATATTTAAGAACAAAGCCGGGGCGCACAGCACTCGCTTTTTTATATTTCAAGGGAGATTATTTAATTATGGTCCTAAAGCCCATTGATGCAAAGCACCTCCAAATAATCGGGCAAAAGAAAGGAATAATCCAATTCGTGCCGTATATTGATCTTGCATAAGAAAAAAGTAAAGGTGGATTTGAATAAATAAGGCGTAATTTTTATGGTTGAAGCAAAAAAATTTCCCGGGATAAGAATCAAACTCCTGCCGAACAGTCAATCACCCGGGAGCATAGATTACATATTTTTAGCCGATGTGGCAAAACCCTCATTTTTCTTTGTCACAAGTCCCCAAATTAGGGAAGCACTCAATGCAGTGGGGAAAACAAAGGAAGATAATTTTATTGGGGATATGCACATAGCTGTCAAAGGAAAAACAGCTGAAATAGTTTTTCATAATCCATTTGGCGTATCAAAAAGCGATATTTTCTCCGGCAAGGGATTTGATACGCTAATAAGGACAAGAGTGATGAAGGACTTACTGAAAAGAAAACCCTTCCTCACGAATATAAAATACTGGGTTCCAAATAAGAACATGATAGCACAAATGAATAGGCTCGGATATAATGCGGCTGACGCGTATAGGGGCGTGCCAATAAATGATTTTAATAAAAGATTAAGGGAATACCGGCTAAAAAAACTTAGGGAGATAAGGGCAAAGAGAGGACTTGTACCACTTCTTAAGAGAAAAACAAACACAATAAAATAATTAATTAGAGAATAAATTTATTTTAGCAAACCAGCGCGCCTTGCGGGTAAATGCGCGAAATGTTAAGTTTAAATAATCAAAAAACCTCTTTTTGGCATGGCAAAATCAAAAGATAATCCCTCCTCAATGTTTGGACCAATATTTGACTCAATAAAGGAGAATATCCTTGGAACAATCGGGAGAATGATTAGGGAGAGAATAATTAAGATGGAGAAAATGATTATAGAACTCGCACTAAGCCTGGCCTTTTTTGTAATGGCAATATTCTTCATTTTAATTGCAGTGATGTTTTTTTTGCACAAGTACGCTCACCTAAGTTACTTTAGCAGTTTCTTAATAATTGGAATAATCACGATAATAATCGCGTTTGTAATATATAAGGCGGCGAATAGAAAATAATATTTTTTTAGAAAAAAAATAAAATGGAGGGAAAAATATGGCTAAATCAAAGAAAATAAATCCTGCAATTGCACGCGCAGAGGCACAAGCAAAGAAAGCTTTGGCAATTGCAAGAAAAGACGCAAAGAAAGCACTTGCTACTGCAAAAGCAAAGTTTAAGGCTGCGGAGAAACACTTGGATAAGAAAATCCAGTCACACCCAGAACAAGCAGTGTTAGTTGCAGGCGCAATCGGGGCCGCAGTTGGCGGACTAGTTGCATACAGCGTTCTTAAGAATAAGAAAAAGTAATTATTTAGTTAATGGCTCGGGGAAACCTGCGCCATTTTTCTATTTTTTTAAATTCATTCAAATAAAACTTACTTTATTAAGCAGGTTTTACTTTGCCAACTCTTTTATAGTAGATATTGGTTAAATTAATTTATGGCTCAAAAAACAGCTATTAGTAATACAAGATTGAGAGACATTTGGAAAAAATCAAGGCGTAGAGGCAAGGGCGTCGAATTAAGAGGCGGACATTATTTATTTGGAAGTAAGGATTTGGCGAAGAAATTTGAGCTTGCAAAACAACGAAGAGTAATTCAAAAAGCGGTAGGGATTGCGATAGCCAAATCAGAGAATGAACTAGCGATAAGGCACTGCAATAAGATACAACGCCTAATGCAAACAATTTACATAACTAAGAATGAAACGGAGAAAGTACAGGCGGTGGATAAGGTAATTGAACTTATCGGCCCAAAACCCGCTAATAGGCTAATGGAGCTGACAAGAGAAGTCTTTGTGGAAAGCATAAAAAAAATGAGAAGGCTAAATGAGGCCGGGAACTAATCCTTTGTGCCGGCACTAATACTCGCGAAGAAACCCAAGAGGGAAAAAGTGATATTATGGAACTCCTTGATGTTGTTGATGAAAATGATAATGTTATTAGCGTAGAGGAGAAGGGGGTTGTGGTTAGCCCTTCTACTATTTGGAGCATAAATAGAAGACTTCGCCTCCAAAGTCCGGAAGAGGTTTGGGAGAGAACCGCAAAAATGGATAAAGAAACCGGCAGGAAGCTTCATGAGCGCGCATTAAATAGAAAAAAGCCCTGCCTTTTCTCGCCGGAAGAGAAATGGGGCATGCTCATTGAGAATCAGGGGAACCTTAAATCAATTATTATTAGCCAATTAACCTCCACCTCTTTTCACTTTCAGGAGGTAGAGGATTTATTGCAGGACACGCTCGTGAGGGGATTTTCTGCCCTTGATAATGTGAAATCAAAATCCAATGCATTGGTTTACCTTCAGGCAGTCGCAAGAAACACAGTAGCGGATTATATGAAAAAAAGATTCAAACAAAATGAAGTGCCGCTGGATGATAAACTAAGAAAACTTCATAGCTGATTAGTGCTTTTGGTTGGATTAAGAAAAGATTTAAACTAATCCATCCCTATTTCCTTTATGCAAATCCGCTTAGCAACCAATAGTGACTTTGATTCTCTCTTCTCAATAATTAATGAGTGTAAGGAGGATATGCTCGCAAATGGTATAGAGCAGTGGCCCTCTCACCACCCCTCAAAGGAAACCATCCAAAAAGGAATTAACTCAGGGAAGCACTACGTAATAGAAGAAGGTGGAATTATCCTTGGCGGGGTATTACTTAATCACTCCCCTGATGACCAATACGAGAAAGTTAATTGGAAGGTAAATGATGAGAATCCGCTAGTAATTCACCGACTCGCAGTATCTCCTTCCCACCAAGGTAAAGGAATTGCACAAAAATTAATGGGTTTCGCTGAAGAACTCGCCAAAAAAGAGGGCTCAAAGAGCATTCGACTTGATACTTATTCCACTAACAAGGCCTCAAATAAATTCTACCAAAAGTTAGGATACACTTTCGTTGGAACAATAAAAATGCCCCAATACATGCAAGGAGAATACAATTGCTACGAGAAGAGGGTTTAAGTAGTTGGCGTGAGTATTTTTTTAGAATGGCACAAAGAAAAAAATATCCCCCGCTTTCAACCCGTCAAATGGGTGAAGCATATTCTTTTCTTTCAGAGAATAGAGCACTATTTCCTGTCAAAATGTTCAAATCAGCCACTTTTGGGGAGAAGAAGTACCATGCAAAAGCAATGAGAAAATTAGCGTTTTGGAACCAGCCAAAAGGTACTTTTCCTTTTTCAAAGAAGTTCGGGGTAAGGCTTGCGTTTGCGAGGTCACTATTACAGGACTCAATGAAGCAAAGAATCAAGGTGACTGAGCTCTCACAAGAACTTGAGTATTACTCGGATGCTGAAGCTGTGCGAAGAAGAATACAAACCCTTAAGGATGTGCTAACTCGTGCAAGTGTGCAAAATAAACCCCTGCTTGAAGCAGACCTCGCATATTTAGTGGAGAGATTTAATTCGCAAAAAGAACTTTACGAAGAACTCGCAAGTGCAAACAAAGTGGCTGACTCAAAACAAAGAAAAGCGGATGCACTACTTAGAAAACTCTACTCTAATGCAACTATGGAGAAAGAGAAGAATTTCCTTGAAGCGTATGCAAAACTAAACGCGTACAAATCCGAGCTATTAGCAGAACTTGCAAAAGCCAAACGAAAACCAGCTCAAATGGAACTCGATAGAAGAATACTCTTAGTAAATGGAAGAATAGAGGAAATGGAAGCACTCCTTAAAGATATTAAAGTAGTGAAAGGGCAGAGATGAGGCTCACTTTATTGGACATATTTTATATTAAAAGGGTTTAAATAAAAGAAATGAGTGTTCTTTTGCAAGGGTGGTATTTTTTTATGGCTAAAAAATCAAAGAAGGAGCCTACTTGGGATGAGATAGGCAAAGCAATAGGGTCAAAGATGGATAATGGCTGCGGATGCGAAGAGAAGAAGACTTGGTTTAACAAAGGGCCTAGTTGTGGTGGCAGCGGCGCAATTTATTGCTTAGGCTTTCTTGGGTCATTATATTACTTTCTCTCAACAGCACCTGATTTTTGGGCAGCACTAATCGGAATAGTAAAATCAATCTTTTGGCCTGCAGTTATTGCATACGGATTACTAAAATTCCTTGGAATGTGAAAACATTCCAATGAATAAACCATCTTATTGAACACATTTAATCTTTTTTAGTCGGCATCTTACTCCCAAAGCGCTTTTAAATCACTAAATGCCAGAAAAGTACTTGTGGTGGTTTGTGTGGCATCTAAATCAAAGGTGGTTGTGCGTAAGTGCTTGGTTTGTGGAAGAAAATTGAAAATAACTTTGCTGAAGAACAACAAGTATTCTGGAGGACAGTATTTTGGCAAACTTGATTTTGATGATTTGAAGGGTGTTGAGTATTGGGAGTGCGAGAAATGCTTTAATGAAGATTAAAGAAAGGTTTTTATTATGAGTTAATTATGAGGTAGTTATAAGGTGATTATATGGCTTCAAGTATTACTACTATCCCGGTTGAGAGGAGTGTTGTTAAGGAATTAAAAGAGGTTAAACAATACCCAAGACAAACCTACTCGGAATTATTGCTTGAGATGACTAAGGTATTCAAATTACTCAAACCGCAAAAAACACAATACGATGAGTTTTTGCAGAAACAGGTGTTTGGGTTGGCAAGGAAACGCGCTGAAGAGGAACTTAAGGGTGAGAAGAATCCTTTGAAATTATACGGGTACAAGAGGCTTTTAGAAGTTGGGGATGATGCTGATGAGCTCTTTGAGTATTAGTCAAGGAGATGTATTGGTTTCTGAAATCCCATTCACTGATTTCTCTGGGTCAAAAAGAAGGCCAGTGGTGGTAATAAGTAATTCTCAATATAATACGAACTCAGGCAATGTAATAGTGCTAAGCATATCTTCTACACAACCAGGCTCTAAATATGATTCAGCTTTGCTTCCAAATGACTTGGAAGAAGGGGAACTTAAGCGGGAAAGCAAAATCCTTGCTGATTTCCCAATAACGCTATCAAAAAGAGTGGTACTTGGGAGAGTGGGAAGGATAACTAATAAGAAACTCTTGGAAATAAAAGAAAAAATCAGAGAACTCTATGAATTATAACTCATTTTATTGGACACTTTTTGGGTTCCATCAGAAGTAAAAATAGATTTGTTCTCACTTTTCCTTATGAAAGATTATACAAATATCTCTCCAACAGCGTATTCCGTTGCGCGTTCCCGCGCTCAAACGAATATTCCTCTTTCAAAGGAGATTGCTGATTGGGCGATGGAGCATGTTGTTCTTCGCAAGGATAATCCTGATGCTTATCTTGTAAGAAGAGTGCTTAATGTTGAGGCGAGGTATAAGTTAATTGATAAAGTAATTTCTTCTCATAATCCAACCCAAATCCTAGAACTTGCCTCCGGATTACTCCCAAGAGGATACTTATTTGCGTCAAAAGGAGTAACTTTTGTTGAAACGGATTTACCTGAAATGATGGAGAATAAGAAGAGAATGTTTAATGACCTCTCACTAAAATCCCCTCAAAAATTGTTTTTGGAGAAGGCAAATGCCCTAAACCTAAAAGAACTGGAAAGTGCATGCAAACACTTCTCCGAAAAAGAACCACTTGTGATTATTAATGAAGGGTTACTGCGTTACTTGAATTTTGAGGAAAAAACCATTGTTGCCCAAAACGTACACTCACTTTTGGAGAGGTATGGCGGAGTATGGATAACAAGCGACATAACTTTAGCAAAGAGATTCACTCCGGAAGGGATAGCGAAAATCAAGAACAATATTGGATTGGATATCACACCCAATTTATTTAAGGATTTAAAGCACGCAAAGAAATTCTTCACCGATTTAGGCTTTAAGATTAAACTCCACCCCTTCAAAGAAATCCTCCCCGAACTAACCTCCCACAAAGGAAAAGAACTAAGCGCGGCGGAGTTAAAGTACGCCTTGGCGTGGTATGTGGTGGAGATGAAGGTGGGGATATCAAAACATTTAAAAATTTAAAATGCTTAATTACTTTTATCGGATAATTCCCACCCATCTCTAACCGCTTTTATGTGTCGTTTTAATACAATACTTTGCTCAGCAAGTGAACTATCTCCATTTGTAAGGCTGGCTTTTTTTAAATCCTCTTCAAGATCTTTTTGCTTACTTTCATAATCTTTAAATCTATTACTCAACATATTCTTGAACTCTGTTTTTATATCTTTGAAAATTTCGTTTTGCTTATGAATATCTTTGCTGGTTAATGTTAATAACTCGAGCGATTTTATCATCTTATCAGCTTTTTTGATATGTGCTTTGTTTGAAAAAGCAGGTTTTTTCTTCTTTAATATTTTTCTTCTGATAAACTCTTCTAAAAAAATAATACAAATCCCTGTAACCAAAGCAATTACATAGGGGTCGTAAAAAATATTATTGTTATTTTGTTGTGTGGTTATTGGAATATTCTGATTCCCACTTCCAGTGTTTATTGCGACAGGCCCTTGATTATTATAAAGGGTTAAATTGGTTGTTGAGTTTATTGGGCACAATATTCCCGCGAGATCCCATAAATACTCTCCATTATATCTCAATGCGTGTGTTTTTGTGTCGTCCATTTTATCCTTGCACATTATTACCCACATTGGTGGGACTATAAAACTTGTGCCTAAATGGTCTATTTTATATCTAGATTCAAACTCTTGTATTGAAAACTCAATATCGGCAATAGTTAAACCTGCGATGGGGTGTGCAGATTGGCAGGAATAACTACTCTCCTCCGGGGTAATTGTATAAGTACATTCACTTTCTTTTGACCACATCGAACAGTTATCTTTCATTTGTTGGTAAACACATTCTATGCCTTGATTGGAAATTCCAGTAGAAAAAGTCAGGGGGATTACAAAAAGTATTAATGAAAATAAGAAAGATAGTTTTAACATAATTATTCTCCACAAATTTAGATGTCTGAAACAATATATTTATAAGTTAAGAGAATGTCTTGCCGGCATCTTACTCCCAAAGCGTTCTTATACTCTCAAAGCTCACTCTTCTAATGCTTTCCAAGGATTATGTTTTGGGGTTTGTTGAGGGTGAGGGTTGCTTTAGTATTACGATTGGCAAGAATATTGATAGGAGGCCAAGGTTGGGTAAGTGGAAAGCTAAAAAGAAGAATCCTTTTTTGTTTGTTGTAAAACCAACTTTTAGGGTTACAAATGTTGAAACAAATATCAACTTACTACATAACCTAAAAGATATTTTTGGCTGTGGAAGCATTTATACTCAAAAACGAGGAGAAAAGAACCATTCCGTTTCTAATGTTTCCTACTTTTATACAAGAAGCCTTGCGGAAGCCCTTAAAGTAAAGGAATACTTCTCAGTACTCACTTTTCAAACTTCTAAGGGAAAAGACTTTGTCTTGTGGTGTAAATGCCTTGATATTATCTCCTCCGGAAGGCACCTTACAAAGGAAGGGCTTCTTGAGATTTGCAGGCTGCGCGACCAGATGAATTACCGGCCAACCAAAAATAAGTGGACAACGGAAGAGATTGAAAGGATTTTGAATGAAAAACCAGTGCATATTTTGGCGCAGAACGATCCAAAACAAGCTCAACTTCAACATAACAATTTAGCTCCCAATTCCTCACTTTTTGATATGGCTCAATGGTTTGAATCAAAGCAAGGTAATTCCAAACAAAACCACTCCGTTTTGAAGTGACGTAAGGGGCTTTTTCTCAACGTCAAGTGACGTAAGAATCAATTAAAATGCCTTAAATCGCTAATTTAACGTATTTTAACTCTTCGCCTCTTTTCAAATATGGCTTAAAAGTGGCAAAAAAGGCCTGGGCCACCCCACAGGATACAGGTAAATCATTCTTATCCTGCAAGTTTCCTAAGGGAAATATCGTGAAAATGAAAAAAGTGCCCCCAATAAGTTAGTAGTGGAAGCACGGCACCGTGGGGTGGCATAAAACCCGGCTTAGGGCGAAAAGCTTAAATTTGAATAAAGCGTTGACTTGTCGTGGTTATTTGCAATCAAGAGTAAGGCACAATAGGGCTGTGGCAATTCATTTAGGATTTGAATCAGCCCTTGAGAATATGCGCGCACAACACACAAAAGCAGTCCCTTTGGCTGTAAGACGCGGTTTAACAAGATCATTAATTGAATTAAAGAGAAATAGGGAGGGGTATGACTTTGGCCCAACCCAACTCAAAATCCTTGATACACTAATTAACTTATCTAGAAAAGCCAATACCTATGAACAAGTTCAAACAGTGCACAGGCTTACTTGTAATTTGGGGCTCGGAAAACATTAATTAATTGTTATGTATAAAGAAAGGGTTAAATATCTGGATTGCGTATAATTTGTATGCCTGTGCCTAGAAGAATTAAAACAATTAGACTTGCCGCAAGGATTCGTAAGGATTATTCTTTGCAGGGCATACTCTCTTATCTACCCCCAATGCAGAAATTAAAGTTTCTGAGGAATAGTGCCCAATCTGGGTTGAAGCCGCCAATTTTAGCTAGCTCAAACACTACTAACTTGAATCCAACAACCGCCCAAAAACCAGTGGTTCGGGCAAGGGCGGTTATGCGAAAGGCCAGGTAGTTTTGCTTGAAGGGCATTTTTTTTATTTAATTTTGGTTATTTTAAAAAGTGTCCTGGATTTTGTGCGGGTTATTCTTTTTTGATTAATTTTGGTGTTGTTGTTTGGTTATGTAGCCAGAATTCATTAAAGGAATAATCTCTTTCTTTAAGAAAGAGTTTTATCTTTTTTTGCGTGTGGATCTTCTTCTTTGCTTTAGATTTGCAAGTTTCTTTTGCAGTGCTGAAATCTTTTCCTTTTCCTCGTGGGACATTTGCAGTAGATTCTTGGAATACAAACCTAATCTCCTGCGGATTTCCTTAATTGTTAGCCTCGGAAACCTTTCCATTAGTTGTCGTTCATCCCCCACAGAGGCAATTATTCCAATATTTGCCCCCTCAGTAAAGCAATAATTTGATACTGAACTTGCGCGGGAGATTTGTTTTTTTAGAAACTTCCGCTCCTTAACAAATCTTCTTCTTGGGCTAGTCATATAATATCCTATTTTTTTCTATGCCTGGTCTCTTATTTGTAATTTTGATTTTATTAAATTCATTATTTGCCTAGCGGAAAAAACTCTTTCCGAAATGAAAAATCTTTTTCATTGCGTTCATTTTTCTCCCTATTAACCTTCTTCTCTTTAATTCCCTTGCTCTTCTAACCCTGTCATATGTTATATTATTAATAATATTATCCCCGCCTTCTTGCTCTTCCGCCAAAATTCCCCCGATTGCTTCATTGATATTAGTTTTTTTATGATCTGACCCAACCCTTCCAAATGCCTCGCGCGTATATATCCTGCTTTCATGAGGTCTTTTGCGTTGTGAAAGATGACTTGGCTCATGGAACCACACAATTTTGCTTCGCGGAATCAATATGTCAAGCGCCGCCTCAAGCCCCCACTTTGCTGCCTCTGGTATCGTAAGTTGTTTTTGTAAGTTTTTTCTGGTCTCCTCTGATAATTGATTCCCAGAACTTTCAAGCGTCCATTTTGCCATAGTTAATTTGGTGATTCTGATGTCCTGTTCCTCTCCAGTCAAATACTCCATCCACTTCTTATTCTTATTAAATAACGGCTCAAGCCCCTTAAGGTTAAATGCCCTTTGTGCATTTGCTGCGGTGGCATGCACGCGGTGGTAAATATTGCTTTTTGGGGCATATCGCTCATATTGCTGCGCGATGGACATTAAGCATCTTCCAGTAGTGACCGCATTAATCATATCCCTCAATGTTTTTTCAGGCATCCTAATAATATCAGCATCAAAGAGAACCATTGCATCCGCCTTAGATTCTTTTGCGGCAAATGCACCGGTAATAAATCCTCCACGTTTTCCTTTGTTCTCTTGAGTAATAACTTTTGCTCCGCCTCTTTGAGCAACATACGCAGTATCATCAGTGCTTCCATCATTAACAACAATTATTTCATTAATAATTCCCTTGCTTCGAAAAGCACGTAGGATATTTAGTGTCCTTGGGAGCGCCCTTACTTCATTATGCGCAAGGACAACAGCAACAACTTTTGGAGAGGGCATACAAATTAGTTTGTGTTTCTGGTTAATATATTTAAGCCAAGTAAAATTTTTTTTTACCCTGGGCAAATGCAATCATATTTGCTGTTGTTTTGGACTGGCTGCCAGGTGCAAGTATATTGGAATGTCCAAGGATCAAACCCGCATACTTGTTCATATGTATAACCCCAGTACTCACAGGTTTGGCAGCTACCTGGATAGAAAGTATATCCGTGTTCTGTATTATATGAGTATTGGCACACCTGGCCCTGCATACTAAACCAACTACTTGCTGGGCAGCTTGCGTAGCACATCCACCATTGGGTTACTGGGAATGTGCCCCCATACCCACAAACCCATGTTGGTACATACCTGCAAGCACCATAACTGCAGACCATTCCCCCAGTACAAGCGCAATCAGTGGTGTTAAGGCAGGTTTCGCTAAGGGAGGACTCGCACACCCCATTCCCAAAATGATTAATGCATGTTCCGCTACTGCAATAATAACCCGCAGATGTATTACACCCGCAATCCGCCACGCATGTTGAACAATTTTCACCTGTTTCGCACGTGTTGTTCCCGCAAACAATTGGGTTGTATTTTTTTAGTGCTTTTATTCCTTGGCTTTGTGTTTGTATTCTAAATTTTGTCGCATAGGGGTCATTAGTTGGGACGAGGAGGACATTATAAGTTGTCCCGTTTTTTGAGATTTTTAATGGGGTGGATGCTGCGGCATCACACCCAAATTTTACAATTGCGCTCCCATCATAACCCCTAAGCCCGCAATCCACTTCCGCGGCGAAACCAGATTGGACAAAGATAAGGATAATAGCAAGAACAAGTATTGCTTTGGTTAATGTACTTTTTGTAGCATTCATTTCGCTTAGATTAGTTGTTTTCTCATTATTAAATTAATTCTGTTGGTCTATATCATACTTAGATTCTTAATAAAAATTTTTCGGTGCAATATTGTATATTGGAGGGATGTTTTGGGAGCAGAATTAATGTGGTTTAAATGCAAGTTCTGTGGTTTGTATTTTGACAGCCAGGAATTATTGGAGAAACATTTGTTAAATGCCCATGAATCATTTACCTATTAAAATAAAGTTTTCATTTAGAAAGAATTGTTTTTCCGATGGGAAAAGTTTTATATTTGCGTGAAACATACTAATTTGCATGCAAAAAATTGATTATGCCTCATTAGCCGCCGCCACATTTGATTACTTAAAAACCAAAAAGAATCCTTTGTTAATTACCACAAGTAATAGGTGGAGAAAGAGCTTTGACTCGCCCAAAAGCACGATGCTTGCAGAGGTATTGGCAAAAAAACTCCCAAATGCAACCCTATTTGATACCTCAAAAATGAATATTGTTCCGTGCGAGGGGAATGTTTCCCAAGGAATTGGGAATGATTGTGGGCCCAAAAGCTCAACTCTAATTGATAAGGAAAAAAACCCTACACGCAATCATCGCTGCTGGGCAAGCATAAACAATCCAGATGACGAATTGTGGAAAATAAGCAAGGCGCTTTTTGCCTCTGATTGTGTGGTGTTCTTTGGCTCGGTTAGATGGGGGCAGATGAACTCTTATTATCAAAAATTAATTGAGAGATTAACTTGGCTTGAGAACCGCCACACTACTTTGGGCGAGGATAATTTACTTGAAAAAATTGATGCGGGAATAATTGCTATTGGCCATAATTGGAATGTGGGGGCAGTAGTAGAAACACAAAAACAGGTGCTAAAGTATTTTGGGTTTAATGTGGTTCCTTCTATTTGCTGGGGTTATCAATTCACTACTCCTGATGATGAAACAAATAAATCCTATTTAGATGCATCAAAGGAATTTGGCAAGATGCTAAAATTGATTAAATGAAACTATTTTTAAGCGAAAATATATTGTTTGGATTATGCTTATTCATTATGAGCAAATAAATCGTTGAAATTGATAACGCTGTACCCACGTGGTGTCACAATAAAATCCATCTGGCCCGTATCCGCAGTTATATTCCGGAAAGATTCCCTCGCTGACGCACATCTCGCAAACAGCACCGTATGTTGAGCAGGGGGAGTTTCCTGCGCCGATATAACAACCATTCCCGGTGCAATAAAGCAGGCTGGTTTGTATTGCTCCGCCTTTCCAAGTGAGCCAAAGGCAGGAACCTGAAATACAAGTGAGTCCGGATGAGCAAGCGCAATCAGGGGTGTTAAGGCAAGTCTCGCTAAGAGAGGACTCGCACACCCCATTCCCAAAATGATTAACGCATGTTCCGCTACTGCAATAATAACCCGCAGAGGTGTTGCAGGTACAATCAGCCGGATCATTTGAGCAATTTTCTCCATATGCCGGTTCACATACTCCATTTCCAAATGGACAAGTGCATTTCCACCCGTTAGTTCCGCAGTAAGTGGTTGAACTAATGTACCATGTTGTATAACTCGTATACCCTGAGTGTGTGCAAAGATAATATGGGGCTATGGCTAAAGTTGGGTTTGCGCTGGCTACACAGCTCCCAAGCCCGCCCATACAACTAGTGCAAGTCCCACTTGTGGTTGATGTAATTGCTGCGCATGAGCAATCAGCGGGGCAATTAGTCTTTGACTCGTTGCTTTCGCAAACTCCGTTACCGCATGCCACTGGAGCATATCTTTTTAGTGCCATTACTCCGCTTGAAGTTTTTATGCGGAATTTTGTTGCAGTGGAATCATTTGTTGGAACGAGGAGCACCCCATATGTTGTCCCACTTTTTGAGATTTTTATCAGCGAGGAATTTGCTGTTGAGTCGCACGCAAATTTTACAATTGCGCTCCCATCATATCCGCGCAACCCGCAATCAGCCTCGGCGGCAAGCACTATTGAGGAAAAAATAATAAGCCCTAACCCAAGCAGTAAATAATTTTTCATAAATAATTCCTAAAAAAAAGTTAGGAGGTTATCAGCCACATTTGCCCAGTAACCGGGCTAGCGGGGTCAGTTGTCCTTGTCTCAATTACGAGTCCCTTTGTTGCGGAAAGAATCCCTGTGGAACTTATTGTTACGGTTGGTGTTGGAGTACCTGTCGCATCTGTTGTAAAGAAAGCAATGCTTTGATTAGCGAGTTGTATTAGTGCACCAGGTGCGGTTCCAGTCCATCCAGTAGAGGGGTTCCCATTGTACCATGCATTATTGGAGAAGTGGGCATAATAATTATTTCCAAGAATTATTCCATTAATCATTGTTCCGCCGACTTTTAGGAGGGTATTTGAATCAAGCACAAGTTTTGCTATTCCCTTTGCTCCTCCAAGCGTAATTGTTGCCCCATCATCAGTGATAATTGAGTTCCCTATTGTGGTTGAAGTAATCCACTTAGTAATTGTATTTGCAATTCCTCCGCTTAATGCTGCGCCAGTTGGGGTTCCTGATATATTAACATTACTCCCGCAAACCCATTTTTTTGTTGTATTATTCCAATACAAAATATTTCCGTCCCCCGTGCACCCATTAACCCCAGTTCCTCCATAAGCTGCTGTAATAATGTTATTATCGGAGATTGAAGTTGAGTTTACTCCGACTTGGGATAATTGGTGAGTTGGTTTTGAAGTGTTAAGCGCGGTTGCTGCGGATACAAGTATTGTTCCAAGAAGCAAAACCGCAATTACTAAAGCTATTTTATCAAATTTGCTGAATAACAATTGCCTCACCCAAATATTCAAATTCATACTTAAACTTTTCAAATCGCAATTACTTTTCTAATTCAATACAATGCAATTACTTTCTTAATTCAATACAAATAAGTAGAATATAAACCTGTGGTGGCGGGGGTTTTTGCTTATCACAAACCCTTAAATCCTCTTTTCACTTAACACCTATTATGACACAATTAGAAAAAGCTCTTCTTGAGCGGTACAAGTTTAAGCCGCATTCCAAGAGGCACTTTGATACTTTCTTGTATGAAAAAAAAATTCTGGTTCGTGCGCTTAAATCAGTTAAGGACAAAGAGATTAGGCATGTGGGGAGCACCGCTATTCACGGGCTTGGCGGAAAAGGAATAGTTGATATTCTAATTTTTGTGCAAAAAAAGGAGTTAAGAAAAACAAAGAAACTGATTGAAAGCAAAGCAAAGTTTGAGTACAAAGGGAATTGGCTAAAGAGAAGATATTTTTTTAGTAAGTATTATTTGCACAAGAAACGCGTAAGAATGGTTCATGCGCATCTCACTTCAGAGACAAAGGAATTTCATAAACTCCTCGCATTAGTTGATTATTTAAAGCGCAACAAAAAACAACGCGCAAAGTACGAAAAGATAAAGCGCAAAGCAAGCGAACTCTACTGGACAAACGGAGAGAAATACAGAAAGTTTAAGAAGAAGTTCCTCGCAAAAATTGCTAAAAAAGCCATAAGGGAATTTAGGAGAAAGTAATTTCTTATTAACACTCTTGTTATTGAATTTCAAGCACTAACTGCCAGATTGGTCGGTATACAATGTGGCTACTTCCGAGGCAGAGAGGGCGCGGTTGAAAATAATGACTTCATCGATTTTTCCAGTAAAGTTAACATCTACAGCATTATATTGGTGACCAATATTGGCAACTTGGTGGTATTGGTGTGTTAAAGAACTATCAAACACTCCAGAATTAACAAGCAATCCATCTTTGTAAATGTAAAAATTTGATGTAGAGCTATTATACACTCCAGTCAGATAAACCCATTTATTTAATTCAATACTACCTGGGGCACTACATGTTATATAAGTACCCGCTTTTAACAAAAAACAATATTTGGACCCGTTACCACTGCCACCATAGTAAATCATTCCAAGCATCCAATCTCCCCCGGCAACATTAGGATAACTTGCCCCCCCATCGGCACTTACTACACTAATATTGTTGCTTATCCCATCAAGACCAGTTTGATAAACCCATGCATTTACAGACACGGAACCAGGGTAAAAATCCGGCATAGGAACATTTGCATATCCCGCACCGGCAGAGGAGTAGGCATTGCCAAGTTTGCCAGAAGATGATACGTTTGCATCGCCTTCTGTGTTACCATCTGTCCCGTTACCAGAAGAGTCAACAACATTATTATTAAACCGCCAATATCCTGCCACACCAGAGTAACACTTGTTTTTGGAAATGTCGGTACCAATTATGCATGTTTCCCCTGTTGCGCAATCAGAGTTTGCTGTGCAATTGTTCACAACAAATGAGTTTGTTGGTGTGGCTTGTTGTTCACAATCTACAGGGAGGGTAAGTGAGGTGTATTTGTTCAATCCATCTTCTGATGTAAAGGTAATATTTACGTCACAATTTTTATTTTGGCCGATTAGATTTGTGCAGTCACAACCAGAAATGTCTCTTAGTGAAAAGGTTTGTGTTCCTGTTGAAGCTATTTGGATATCATCAAATCCTCCAGCAGTATTTCCTATGCCAATACTTTGAATACTCACTAGTCCTCCGGAGTTGTTTTGTAAAACGATTATCGCATTTCCATCAGCGCCCACAACAAAATCTTTTACCGCAAACTGCCCAGAAACAGAACCCAACTTAGAAACCTTATTTGAAGTCTCCCCCACCGAACTTGCTTGTGACATTAGCATTCCCACAACAACAAGCGCAACAACAACCACAACACCAATAATCACTAAATACTCAATCGTGCCTTGAGCACGATTGATTTTTTCGCGGGCTCTTTTTCCAAAAGGCCCCTCCAAAGTACCCTGCGCACGATAATTCCCAACAAACATACCAAAAATAAGCAAGAAACAATTATTTAAGGATTCCTAATTCACTCAAAGAACTCCCCGACTTCTTTCTCCGGCGCAAGGGTTTTTTTTGCAATAAAATCCTTTGGATAGTATTGCTTAAATCTTTCTTCTCCGAAGCGCGAATCAAGGAATACTATTGCTCCGCGGTCAGTTTCGGTGCGAATTACTCTCCCCCCTGCTTGGAGCGCTTTAGTCATCGCTACCCCATTATACGCGTATTCCCAGCCCCTGCGAAACTTTTTCTCATAGAACTCTATGAGTGCATTTGTCTGCGAACTCATTTTACCAAACGGCACCCCGACAATAATTGCGCAGGATAAGTTATCTCCTGGAAAATCAATTCCCTCCGCGATGCTTCCTCCGCTCACCGCGAGTAATAATCCTCCAAACCTTGAACCAAGCAATTTGAAGTTATGTATTAGTTTTGTTTTATCATCCTGCTTCATCTCCCTTTCTTGTTTTAGTATTTGTCTTCGTGTGCGAAGGGATTGGGAAATATTTTCCATTACTTCAAATGATGGAAAAAAAGCAATGGTGTTCCCGGGAACCTTAGCCACTATTTTATCCACCATCTCCGCAATCTCCCGGTATTGATTCTCATTTCTATTAGTGTATTTGGTTGTAGTTTTATCCACGAAGAGATTAATTCTATTTTCTTTTGGAAAAGGGCTTTTGTATTCTTTTGTAAAGAGCCGAGAGTTCTGGTTATGTTGAAGATTTGTTTTGTGTAAGTGTGCGGCAGTGGATAAGTGTTTCTCAATTGGCTGATTATGTAATTCTTTGGCTTTATTTTTTTCTGCAAACTTATTTTCTTGTTCTGTGATTCCAAGTATATCAGAATACATTTTCAGCGGGAGCAGTGTCCCTGACATGAGTACCGCTGCGTGCACCCTATTGAGAATATTTCCTGCAATTTCAGATGGGTCCATCGGGTACACTCCAATCCCAAGAGAGTTCTTTCTTTCAAGTAAAAAAAGCGTGTGTTCTTTTTCATGTATGAGTGTTACAAGAAACGCGCTTAGCGCCATAAGGTAAGAGTTCTCGGTTTTGTTTTTTGTCATGAACTTATCCGCGGTCTCCTCTATTTGCATTAGCCCCTCGCGCGCAACTTTTCGCAAAAAATCAAGTTCGTGGGAGAGTAGTTTTGCCTCCGCGGTTTGTAAAGAAAGTTTTTTTCCAAGCAAAAGTATTCCTTTCTCAATGTCTTTAAGCAAGAACTCTACTTCAAAGTCCCCGACATTCTTTGCTTCCTTAATGGCTTTTTCTAGTGATGATAAATCAAAATTTGTTGCAAGCATATCCCGCAAGCGTTCAGGGAGATTATGCGCCTCATCAACAACAAGTACAATATCCTCAAGCTGCGCCTGCGACGCACCTAATATTCCCTCACTGATTTCTTCATGGAAGAGGTGTGAGTAATCCCCAACAATAAGGTTAGCGTTTTTTATCATTTCAAGGGTAATTTCATATGGACAGAGTTCGCGAAACATGCACTGTTCCTTAATGTGTAAATATGATTTATTGTATTCCTGAATTATTCCTCTTTTGAGTCTTGCTGACTGCGCTTTTAGCTTTGGAGTACTTCCCTTCGCATTAACATAATACTTGCACGTTTTATCTTTTTTTCTTTTCGTGCATGCCTCATAAAATCCCATTGGGGTTCGCGAAAGAAAAGGCTCAATACACATTTGTTTTCTCCCCACAAGGTCAATTGATTTTATTCCCAAATTGAATTTATTATTCATCAAATTAGCGGTTTCGAGCACTATCTCGTGCTGGGAGATTTTTGGGGTAAGAAAAAAAACCTTCTTATTATTCTCAAGAGCATAACTAAGCGCAGGCGCGAGGGAGGAAACAGTTTTGCCTAACCCAGTTGGTGCATGCGCTAAGAATATTTCTCCTTTAGTAATCGCTTGCGCGGCATCTTTTACAAATTCGTTCTGCTCCGCGCGCACCTTCTCATGAGGAAACCAAACCTTCATGAGTAGAGGCAGAGAAAGAGTGCTTTTAATTGTTTTGAGAGTAGTGTGCCGGAGAATAATAGGATTTATTTTAATTAAAAAGTAAGTGAATTAAAAATTAACAGCTCCTATTCTCCCAAGCAAGCCAAGGATATCCCGCACCGCGGCAAATGCACCAGTTGCCGTCACCGGAATTAGAACAATATTTATTCCCGCTTATATTTGTCCACAAAGTTCCGCTGTGGCACCCTTCATATCCTTCGCATGTTGCTTTTCCCAAAGCATCCATCGCGTGACAGTCTCCGTTGCTTGCTGCTGTGCATCCGCCTTGTGCGTTGCATGTTGTTATGGTTGTGAAGTTTGTTGTATTACAGTCAGTTGCGGGTCCATTGCAGGCGTTATAATAAGTTCCATTGCATAGTGTCCCATCGTATGTTCCGCTGCAAGTATTAAATTCCCCGTCAAAAGCACACCCTACATGTGCATAGCAGGTTTCGCTTGTGACAAATTCACTGCAATCCAGTGATTCAAAACTACAACCCTCATGATCAGTTTCACAAGTGGTTCTGTCGGTGGAGTCCCAAGTATGACAGTCTCCTGTACTTGCTGCTGTGCATCCGCCTTGTGCGTTGCATGATGCTATGGTTGTGAAGTTTGTTGTATTGCACTCGGTTGCGGTGCCAGAGCAGGATGAATAGTAAGCCCCAACACAAGTATTTGAAGTACCCTCATCCCAGGAAACCATCGGCTGGTTAGTGTCATAATAAGCCCAATTTGGATCAGAGTTCGCTGCGTTCACCCCAAAACAATCAGGTTCAGAACAACTCCCGCCAGATACTTGGTCTGTGCGTGTAATATCCCAATAAGAATTACTCGCACTCCCTGTCCCAACTAATCCACCTACTGAATTACTTCCCCCCACAAAACCTGCTGCAAAAGAATTTGTTGCAGAACCAAGTATCCCAAGTATTCCGCCAGTTCCAACAACACTATTTGAAATCGACCCCAAAGAGTAAGAGTTTATTACATTCCCCTGCGAGCCCGATATGCCCCCAGTGTATTCCATAGCAGTAATTGAAACTGAAGAGTACGTATTTCTTATTGTTCCTGGACTTATCCCGGCAATTCCACCATCCCACCCAGTGGCGCCTGAAATTACTCCAGTAACATAAGAATTTGAGATTGTGCCAACATTTCTCCCCGCAATTCCACCTGTAACACCATACTCGGTTTTAATATTAACATCCGCAAGCCCAACATTAGTTATTGTTCCAGAGTTCCACCCAACAAAACCAAGATAAGCAAAAGTTGGTGGGCGGATGAATAGATTAGAGATTATTCTTCCGTTGCCATCAAATTCCCCAGTGAATGGCGCAGGCAAAGTTTCTAAATAAAGCAGAGGATTACCAATTGGCTTAAACCCCTGCCCAGAATTCCAGCTTGAGGTCGCGGAGCAGTCAATATCCTTAAGCAGAATATAACTTGCACTCAAGTAGTGATTCATATCCTGCAGCATGTTACAATCGCAGATCCCATAAGGGCTTTGTGCTGTTCCATCTCCATTAAAAAAATACCCTCCCGCAGAGCGCACATCGCATAAGTCAAGGTGGGTTATATTAGAAACAATTTTGTTTGTGTCAACAGCAACTATATTTGAAACACAATCCACAGTAACACTTAGTGTATCACTTTTTGTTAAGCCATCTGCGGTTGTATAAAATATAATTGTAGTACAAGTTTTCTTTTCTCCAACAGAACCACTGCACGAACATCCACTATTAAGGCCGCTTAAAGAAAAAAGTTTTTTATCGCCAGAAATCAATTGAGTAGAAAGAAAATTATTATCCACGCCCCCAACCTCAACTTTTGTGATACTAATATTTCCGTTTGAGTTATTCTGCAAATAAAATAACCCATTCCCGGCAGTATCAACAACTGCATCCGCAATACTAAACCCTCCCGAAGTAACATTGCCAATTCGTCCAACGGAAGAAGAGATATTCTGCGTCTGAGCATTTGAAGAAACAACCCCCGCAACAACAAGCGAGATTACAACAACAACCGCAAGAACAACCAAATACTCAATCGTACCCTGAGCGGTTTTTGAATAAACTTTAACAACCATATTAGTAAAATTAAGGGCTTTTTTTATTTATAATACTTCTTTCACATTTCTTTGCCCTCAAAAAGGTTAATATTCTTGGATAATCATTATTACTTAATGAAAAATTCTCTGAGCGTATTACATAAACTTAGTGCTAAAATAGAGGGGGCTTCTTCTGCTCAAAAACAAGAGCTTTTTAGAAAAATTGTGGCAGTTTCAAAGGGATTAAAACCAAAGATTCCCCAGCGTCCTCGTCTTGGAGAAAGAGGAGTTTCTGGTCCAAGAGGAAGTTTGTTTAAGAGGGGTATGATTCAAAGACTTGGGAGTATCTCCAATAATAAAAATGGGCCTAATTATGAGTTAGCAAAAAAGTTGAACACGATTTTGCTTGCTGCCCGAGAAGACCAAATAATAATTGAGAGTAATTCAGTAGAGCACCAGGCACTTGTTAATGTAATGAATGCCATTCTAAAAGCCCAAGGGGAAAATAGAAGAATTAGTTTAACTCCTCTTCAACAAAGAGTGCTTAATAGTTTTAGGGTTTAATTAATCCTGATTTGGACATCTAATTCCTAAGTTTTGATAACCCATTAACACAGTTCTTGCACGCGCCTTGTTAAGGTGCGCGAAAAGATTTGCCCATCTAAAGATGGGCAGAAACTAAAAATTAGTTTCTTAACTTTGTCAATCTATTAACACAGTTCTTCACTTCGCCCTTTGTGAGAGCCAAAACCATTTGCTCTGCTACCTCAAGCGCAACATTCTCCTGTGCCTCAATAGTGGATGCTCCAAGGTGAGGGGTACAAGTAACTTTTGGGTGTTCAATTAACGCACGGTTAAGCGGGGGTTCCTCTGAATAAACATCAAGCCCCGCAGCGGCAACTCTTCCTTCATTTAGCGCGGCAAGTAAAGCATTTTCATTTATTACTCCTCCGCGTGCAACATTAAGGATGTAAACTCCTTTTTTCATTTGTGCAAATTCTTTATCCGAAACCATGTTCTTTGTTTTTTCTGTTAGAGGAACATGCACAGTAATGTAATCAGATTTTGTGTATATCTCACTAAGCTCCGCTTTTTTTACTCCAAGCTCCGCAAATTTTTCCTGCGGGAGGAATGGATCATAAACCAGTACATCCATTTCTGATGCAATTGCAAATCTCGCAACTTTCTTTCCAACATTTCCAAATCCAACGAGCCCCAAAGTTTTTCCTTTGAGTTCAGTTCCCTCAAAGCTCTTGCGGTCCCACTTCCCCTCCTTCATGCTCTTTGATGCATTGTATATGTGCCTTGAGATGGCAAACATTAATGCGATGGTTTGCTCCGCCGCGGCATTAGTATTTCCAAATGGAGTATTCTCAACAACTATGCCCAAGGCTTTGGCAGTTTCCTTATCAATATTATCAACGCCCACGCCTGCTCTTCCAATAATTTTTAGTTTTCCTTTGGCCCCCGCCTCAAGAACTTTCTTAGTAATTTTTACCCCGCTTCTAACAACAAACCCATCATATTCGGGCGCAAGTTTTGTAAGCTCCTCTTCCTTTAATCCAAATTTAGCATCAACCATAATTCCCGCAGAGGTCATTATTTGCATTGCGGTATTAGAAACCGAGTCACATAACAATACTTTTGGTGTTTTATTTTCATTCATCAAAACCAACCCCTTTGGTATAAGAAAATAAGTTTAGTTTCATAGGGTTTAAATAAGTTAAGATTGATTTGCGCGATTTTTTTATTGCGGTGAATATTAGTTTTGTTTAATTTAACAGGATTTATTTTCCCATGCAAGCCAAGGGAGGGCGCTTGTGTCGCAAATACACCAGTTTCCATCGATTGTGCACCATTTGTTACCAGTAACATTTGTCCAGGAGTCCCCTTTGCACCCTTCATATGATTCACAAACAGTTTTTCCTAAAGCATCAAATGCATGGCAGTCTCCGTTCTGAGTTGGCGAGCAGCCTGTTTGTGCTCCGCATGTTGCAATAGTGGAAAAATTTGAGATGCTGCACTCGGTTGCGGTGCCGTTGCAGACGTTATAATAAATTCCATTGCATAGTGTCCCATCGTATGTTCCGCTGCAAGTATTAAGTTCCCCGTCAAAAACACATCCTGCATGTGCATAGCAGGTTTCGCTTGTGACAAATTCATTGCAATCCAGTGATTCAAAACTACAACCCTCATGCCCAGTTTCACAAGTAGTTCTGTTGGTTAAGTCCCAAGTATGGCAGTCTCCTGTACTTGATGCTGTGCATCCGCCTTGTGCGTTGCATGCTGCTATGGTTGTGAAGTTTGTTGTATTGCACTCAGTTGCAGTGCCAGAGCAGGAATCATAATAATTTCTAAAACAACTCCCGCTATAACCGTTATCCCATGATGCCATGGGCTCATTTGTGTGTTTAAAATAATAATCCGCGCCATTAGCATCAGTTGTTGTTCCAAAGCATGTTGGCTGGTTAGTTGATGAATATGCGACGCATGCCTCGTGGCCCGTCCCATTAATATCCCAATAACAATTATTGATTCCGCCTGATGGTTCGCTGTCCGCTATGAATCCTGAGTTGTTAAAAGTATTTGAGACCCTTCCTATAGCGAAACTATTAGCAGCACTTCCAAAATTTGATCCGGCAAAACCGCCATCAAACCATGTGCTGTTTGTGACGGTCCCTGTGGAAAAACTATTGGTTACTGCGCCGCTTATGTCTCCTGTAATTCCGCCGCTAATTTCCCCGATTATTGCGGCGGTGCTATAATTGTTTAGTAATGCTCCGAGTTGGTAACCAGAAATTCCGCCTGTATAGTCTCCTCCGCTAATTGTTCCTGAAGAGTAACATCCCATAATAATTCCGGAGTTTTGCTCACCCACAATCCCGCCTGTAAAATAAGTCCCTTTGACTGAGCCAGTGCTATAGCTGCGGAATATGTTTCCTTCACTATACCCCACAATTGCACCCGTTTTCTGACCGCCGGTTATGTTATTATCACTAAGCCCCGCATTTTTTACGGTGCCGCTTAGATATTTAAAAAGGCCTATGTAATTGACTCCCGGCCGATAAATATACAAGTTATTTATCGTGTGGTAATTGCCGTCAAGGCTTCCGCTGAAGGGCGATGGATTAGTTCCCATAGGTTCAAACCCATTTCCGTTATTCCAGTTTATTGAAGCAGAGCAATTTATATTAGATAGAAGAATATAATTTGCGCTCAGATTATTATTAATGTCCTGCAGCATATTACAATCACATATCCCATATGGGCTTGATGTGCTCCCGCTCCCGCTAAAAAAGTATCCGCCCGCACTGCGTTTATTACAATTCCCGTCAAACAGAGCTACAATTGGGGGGGTAGCGTTTGTATCCTGGGTTAGGGTTATGCTTTGAACACAACCAACTGTTACGGAGTAAGTGTATGTCTTTGCGAGTCCGTCTTGGGTAGTATAACTGATTTCAGCATTACATGTTTTTGTTGTACCCCAATTACCACTGCATGCGCACGCATTCTCCAAGTCGCTTAGAGAGAAAAGAAGTTTTGAATAAAATTTTAATTTTGTATTATAATCATTTTCAATTCCATTAAGAGTGATTCTAGTTATTGTTAGGATGTCCTCAGAATTATTAGTTAAACTCAATAATCCGCTTCCATCCGAACTTACAAGTGCATCAGCAATGCTTAGCCCGCCCTGATTTAATCCGCCCAATCTGTTCTGCTCATTTATCACTCCTTCGGGGTTCGTACTGGACCAGAGGTACATGACAACACTAAGCGAAATCACCATTATTACTCCAAGGATGACAAGGTACTCAATCGTCCCTTGGGCGATTGATTTTTTTCCCGACCAAGCAAAGCAGCTGCTTTGCGGTGCATTGCAAACTTGTTTGCAATGGGGTTTTTTTTCGTAAGAAAAAAAAGGCTCTTCAATTGTCCCTTGGGCTTTATTATGGGATTTTTGCATTAGAGAATAACACAATTGAGGTTTATATAATTTGGGTTTATGGGGAGAATGAACCCTGTCCAACTATTTGGGTTCTTATTCTGCGGGGTTTTTTTTAGAGTTTCATTTCTTCCGCAAGAACCCCAAGATATTTTCTTAGTTCCTCAACCGTGAGATTACCCATATGAGGTATTCTAAAAGTATTTGGCTTTCCTGATTTGATAAGCTCATCATTAAGTTTTCTATACCCTGCATCCATTACATATCCGCGAGCCTTAACACTCTTTTTTACTTCCTCAAGATTAACTTTTTTTGTGTTCAATATACAACTAACCGTATTTGAGCGATAATTTTCCTCAGCGAATAATTCAAGTCCATTTGACTTAGCCCATTTTTGTGTTTCACTTGCAAGGGCCGCATGCCTATTAAACACATTCTCAATTCCCTCTTTCTCCATTACTTCCAATCTCTCTTTTAATCCAAAAAATAATCCAACCGCAGGGGTGTAGGGTGTTTGGTTAGTATCATACTCTTTTGCAAGTTCCACAAAATCAAAGTAAAATCCTCTCCCCTTCACGCTCTTTGCTTTAGTGAGCGCCGCTTCGCTAACACTAGCAAAACTTAATCCAGGGGGAAGAGCAAAGCATTTTTGCGAACTAGTAATACAAACATCAATCCCAATTTTATCAACCTCTATTTTTGCTCCGCCCATAGAGGAAACCGCATCAACCAAGAACAATGCTCCGTGACTCTTAATTACTGGCGCAAGTTCATCCAAGTGATTAGTTACTCCTGTGGAAGTTTCATTATGTGTAACGCAAATCGCTTCGTACTTTTTCCCGCTCTGCGCAAGTTTCTTTTCAAGCTCACTCGCCCTAAATCCTTTTCCTGCTTCCGCCTCAAATAGATCAACATTCTTTCCTGTGGACTTTGCAATATCAAACCATTTCTTTCCAAATGCCCCGCATGAACAAACAAGCACATTCTCATTAACGAGATTTCTTATTGCGCCCTCCATTAATCCTGAACCGGAACTAGTTGAGATTAGAACCCTGTTATTTGTGTAAAGAACTTTTTGCAAACCCTTAGCGCACGCCCCAAATATTTCCGCAAATTCCTTTCCCCTATGTCCAATCATTTCCTTTTGCATTGCATCCATTGTACTTTGTGGAACGCTAATTGGTCCGGGTATGAATAGTTTCATTTGCTCACCAAAAAATTTAGTTGAAATAAGTTTATTACCTTAACTTGCGCCCGCCTATTTCGCGCCGTGCTTTTTTCTTTCCTCTTCCGCAACAAACTGCTTCCAGCTCAAAGTTCTAATATTCTTTGGAAACTTCATTGGTTTTAGTTTCTTTACTTTTCCGCTTGGTTCAAGCACTCCATTCTCCCTAGCAAATTTTCGCATCCTCTCTATTTCTAATTCCCTATCCAGTTGTTCGGAAAATCGAGCCCTTGCAGTATCCTCTACTTTCCTTCTTGCCGCCTCTTGTTTTTCGAATTGCTCAAAAGTAAGTGTTCTTACTCTTTGGTGCTTTGGTTTTCCAATTACCCGAAGAGGCACTTTGGGGCGGGTTACATAAGTAACCTTGGTTTTTCCATTGAGAGTAATAACTCTTACTGGGCGAGTGCGAACAAGAGTTACAAGTTTATTTGCTTTTGCTCTTCTAACAATCTGCCCCGGTTTTGGTTTTCTTAAAACAATGCCCCTTTTCTTTAAATCAGCGAGCATTCCTAATCAATCCTTAAAACAAGTTCCTTACTTTTTTTGCTCTGCACGTATTGGAATGAACCATTAAAGTGCTCATCAACAGTGATTAATATTATTTCCTGCCCCTTGCTTGCGTTTGGCCTTGGGAAAATATTATAATAATCCCTTAATCTCTCCCCTGCTTTGAATGTAACAATTTTCTTGCTTTGAACTCCAACTCTTCCGCCCTTATCAAAAGCGAGCTGGTCCCCCATTTGGATAGTAAGACTAATCATTTGGTCCTTGTTTGAATTATTTTCAAGTTCCACCATTAGTTCAACAGGCTCCCTCCTTGCAATATTTAGCCGCATAGGGTTAAGCTCTGTTTTGATATCAATCATTTACACCACCAAGTAACAATACAAACCTTAAACCCTAAAGAGCTTAATAAGTTTTTGCCCCCTGCCAACTAACCCCAATTCTTGTTCTTAAGCGAATATTTTTATTCCCAAAGAGCGTTTCTTCTCTATAGGTTTTTTTAAATGGTTAAAGTAAAAGACAAGGGAATTGAGGGAAGAATGCATGTCTTTGGGGCAATTGTATTACTCGCCGTCGCAGCATATTATCTCCCCTTCACAACAAAGTATTATTGGATGGTAACCCTCCTCCTCATCGTGATGGGCGCATACATGATGGTTTGGGAAGATAATGAGAAGAAGTAATTTTTTTCTAATAACCAAAAAATCCAATCTCTTACTTAACCTTAAATACTTCTTAACTCAATAAAACTTAAGGAAAAACTTTATTTCCTCAAGTTTCAAAGTATTTTTTGGTGTTTTGTATGATTCCAGAGAGCGAGTTAATTAGAAAAGAAGTTATTGTCCGCCAAATTGATTTACCTTCCTCCGTTACGCTAACAAAAAAATCACTCCTCCGCTGGTGCACTCTCTCCTTAGGATTAATCTCCCCAAAAGAATCAAGGGATAAGGGTTTCTTGGTTTTTGATGCGCTCTTCACTTTCTTATTCACAAAGAAGCGTGCCCCCACAACAATTGATATTAAGGATTTCATTAAAGAAAAGAGTTCAACAGAGATGAGCGAGAAACTTATTCGTTATCATTTGAATAGGCTTATTGAGCTTGGACTTATCTTTCGCGACGGATTAGTGTACAAAATAAATCCTTCTCCAGTGAGCGAGAATAGAAACTCAATGAAGGAATCCTTTAACGCGTGGGCAAAAAAACCCTTGGAGAAAAACTTAGAAGAAATCGCCGCGGCGCTTGAAAAACTCCAGCAAGCATATGAGAAGTAACTCTGGGAAGTGTCTGCGAAGTAACTCAAGTAAGCATATGCAAAGTGAAAAAAATCTAAGAAGTATATGCGAAGTAACTCAAGTAAGCATATGCAAAGTGAAAAAAATCTAAGGAGTATATACAAAGTAATACTCTCTCACTTTTTTTATGGTTCTTTAAGAATTTACTGATTTTTCTTTCTCTTTTACTCCATGGAGAGAGTTTAAATATTAAAAGTTGCTTTATTTTAGGTATGGGGATTTCTTTTTCTTTAATATTAGGGAACCGAGCGCAAGGTACAACAGAGTACTTGACTCTTGTTGGTCTAATTGTAATGGTTTCACTTTTGGTTGCGGGGCTTGTGATTACCCAAGTGGACACCTCTTCAAGTACTTTTTCAAGAGCAAATAATCTAAGCGCAGTTGCAGGTTCATTTACTTCCACTGATTTTAGTGCCACTGCAGATGGGAAGTTATTTATCTCAATAGCAAATCACTCTGATGAAGCAATTTCCCTTACATCAATAACAGTTGATGGGGTGAGCACAGCCGTCTCAAGCGACATTGATTTTGATTCTTCAAAGGCCTTCGAAATCTCGGGTGTTGCCGAGTGTACTGGGGTAAGCGGAATGTATGCAGTAAGTTTTAATTATGTCTCAGAATCAGGGCTTTCAAAAACATTGTCATTTGGTACTCTTAGGGTTCCATGCTCAAATGAAGTGTCTCTTATAAGCCACGATCCAATCGTGGTTCCGGAGGGGGAATCATATCACTCAGCAGTATTTTCCACTGATTCAAATTTTACAGGGGGCTCTTTTGGCTTAACTCGTTTAGTTGGCAGTAATCTTGGAGTGGCTTATGATGGTAACTCAAAAATAGTTAAACCCGAGAATATTGTCGGGTTATGGCACCTAAATGATAATGCTAATGACTCTTCAGTTAATGCGAATAATGGGACGCTTAACGGCGACGCAACTTATGCGAGCGGATTGTGGGGAACTAGCGCGGGAAAATTTAATGGTACTAATGCATTCGTATCTGTTCCAAGTAATTCAGCCTCGGATTTAGCGGGCGATTTCTCAATATTCGCGTGGGTGAACTATTCTAGTCTTGATGTGGGTTCATGGTGGATTGATTCTTTTGTATGCAAGGATGATGGAACCAATAAATGGATGCTGACTTATGCAAAAGGGTATGAAACAATTCTTTGGCATGTGCAGCCAGATAATGTTGAGTTACAAAGCAGTGTTATTAATATGCCTTTAAATCAGTGGCACCAGTTAGGAATAACAAGGAGCGGGAATGATTATACTTTCTATTATGATGGGGCGGCAGCAGGGACCGCTTCAAGTTCTGTTGCAATTCCAGTACAAACAAGCGATTTGTGGATTGGAAAATGCGAGGGTTATGCAAATGCCACAATTGATGATGTGACAATTTGGAATACTGCATTAAATGCCTCCGATGTAAATACACTTTATAGTTCATGGGCATTTGACTCAAACTTTATTTCCCCTGTATATGATACCGGCGCGGATGCTAATTTTGTTTCAATTAAATATAATTTCAATACAAGCGGGGTAACCACATATTCTTACGGAAAAGTATTATTGCCTTCAAAAGAAACAAATCTTGCAACTAATCTTAAGGGATTATGGCATTTGGATGTTTCCCCAAGCACCCCAGTATATGATTTCTCAACTTATAGTCCAGTTGACGGAGAACTTGGCGGGACTGCAGGGGCGATTTCAGCGCTTTGGGGAAGAGATGGATTACAGCTTGACGGCTCAAGTGGTATAAAGGATGGCTCTGGAGGGTATGTGAAGATTCCAGTTACTTCTCCATCACACCTAGAACCAAGTTCAGCACTAACTCTCTCAATTTGGGCTAAAAGAATCCCGACAAACTTTACTGGTGAACTAATTTTTGCAAAACCACTTGCGAACCCAGGTTTTTGGGCAGGAGACGCAGACAATTATTCTCATGAAGCCTCAGCATATAGTTATGGGTTTGTAACAACTTCTTCTGCTGGTGCTATGAGTTTTGTAGTAACAACCGAGGGCGGAGGAAACCCCACTAATGTTGCAAATGCCAATCTTCCCGCTGATGATAAATGGCATTACTTAGTTGGAACTTTTGATGGTACTGATTTGAAGATGTATGTTGATGGTGCTTTGATTGATACACAAGCAAGATCAGAAGCATCTTCAAGTAATATTTATTATCCAAATACTAATGTTGCGGTTGGAATAGGCGGCGCTCCTTTTGCGTGGGCAGATTTCTTCCACGGCACCGTACAAGAAGCGGCAATATGGGATAGGGCATTAAGCGAAACAGAGATAAAAGAATTATTCAATAAAGGAGCTTCAAAAGTAGGAATAAAATATAGGGGCTGTGATAATGCTGATTGCAGTGACGGCGTATGGGGTTCTGTTGATTACTCAGTTAATACTTCAATAGATGCTACAAGCATAAAGAATAAACGTTACTTCCAATACGAAGCCCTTCCTTTGCTTTATACATTTGAAGGCAGCCAGCAATACCCAATTGCTTACCCTAAATTCGCTGACTTGAATTTTGTTTACATAAACTAAAAGTCAAAAAATATTCTGGTAAAAAAACCATTTTCTTTCTTTTTATCTTGAATTTCTTCAAGTAAAGCAGGTTTTTATATAACGAATTTCTATTAGTTAGCGGTGAAGTTTTGCCTCCACAAAAACGCATGTCCTATGAAGCCTCGCCCGGCGAATTCTACAAGGGAATTACCTCAGTGGGAGAGACTTTTGAAGGCGAAACAAAAACAGTTGTAGAAAAAAATCCGGAGTTTGTTCTCTTTTGCAAAAAAATGTACAAGCAATTTCCCGGCTTGGGTAAAGGCTCAGTTTTTACTGAGGAACACAAAGAAGCGGTACAGTTTCTTGGTTGGAGATTAAGCGCTGAAGAATTTATGGCCGCAATAAAAGGAATCTCAATGGTCGGAATAATTGCCGCAATAATTATTCTAGGGGTTTTCTATTTTGTTGGTTATGTGCTCCCGATTGGAAATGACGGGATTGGATTAGGATTAATTCAAAACTCTGATGCGCTTGGAAGTTTCTCTCAAATGATTCTGGGCCTTGTCGCACTAATTCTTTTCGGTATGATTGGAATGGTAGTGTACATGATTTACGGCTATCCGATTAATGCCGCTGATGAGGAAAAGAACCGCGCACTAACCTATGTTCCGGAAATGGTCGGGTATATGATAATGTCAATGAAACTTGTTCCCAATCTTGAGAAAGCAATTGAGTTTAGCGCAAAGCACGGGAAAGGAAAAGTTGCTGATGATTTTAAGAAATTAATTTGGGATTTTCAAATTGGAGTATACTCCTCAATAAGCGAGGGACTTGATATGCTCGCGTATAGGTGGGGAAAATACTCTACTGAATTAAAAGAATCCATGATGAGAATCCGCGCCTCGGTAATGGAACCCTCCGAATCAAAGCGCTACCAAATCCTTGATAAAACAATGATGGAGGTACTTGAGAGTGTTAAAGAAAAAATGGGGGATTATGCAAGAAGTCTAAATCAGCCCTCCGTAATGCTCTTCTATATTGGAGTGCTCCTCCCGTTATTACTCGTAATTATTCTTCCAGTGGGTTCCGCTTTCTCCGGAATGCCCTTTGCAACAGCACCAGTGTTATTTGCGATTTATTGTATAGGAATCCCCTTCATGGCATTTACTTTCGCGAAAGGCGTTGTAAAAAAACGCCCCCCGACTTACGAGCCCCCGGAGATTACTGATAATTTTGTTGGACTCCCAAAGAAATGGATGATGAAATTTGGTTCCGGCGGAGCAGATGTAAGAGTAATAGCAATCTTTATTCTAATTGCCGGAGTATTATTAGGAGCAACTTTATCCTATGAAGGATTCCCTCCAAAAGATTTGATGCCAAAGGACCCTGAAACAAATCTCCCCGTTTTTCAGTTACTTGCTCCCGATAAACAATACGCGGAAATATTTGCGGAGTATGGTTCTGATTATTTTGAAAAAGTTCTTGACCTTTATATAATTCAAATAGGGGATCCTCTCCCGGGTTATGGGGTAAAGGAAGGAAGATTATACAAATCCCTCATCGCACAGGGTGCATACTCCACTGCTCTTGATACAGAGAGAGTAGTACTAAAAAAAGAGCTTGAGATTACAAGCAAACCAAAGAATGACCCGACAAAATATATTTTCTGGTCAGGATTATTATTTACAATTGCTTTACTAGTTTCATTTATTTTGTATTATAGAAATATTTACAAGAGAAATGCCCAGCTCCAAATAGTTCAAATGGAGGACGAGTTTAAGGAATCCATGTACATGATTGCCTCAAGAATGGGGGAGAATAAACCGGTTGAGAATGCGCTAAAACAAGCAAAGGAATTCCTCCCGAACTTATTAATTAGTAAAAGAATTTTTGGTAAAACTGTGGAGAATATTGAACTCATGGGTCTCCCTCTTGAAACAGCAGTATTTGACCCCGTGTATGGTGCAATGAAGGGAATTCCCTCAAAAACCCTCACAACCGCAATGCGCCTCTTAGTTGACTCAGTTACTCTTGGAGTAGAAGTTGCTTCACGCACACTAATGTCTCTCTCGCTACAAATGGAGAACATGGATAAAGTAAACAAAGCCCTAAGTGATATGGTTTCTGATGTAACAACAACAATGCAGACAATGGCGCTCTTTATTGCCCCAATGGTCCTTGGGATAACCACCGCGCTTCAAAAAGTTGTGATAATGACTCTCGCAAGCGTAGTAGCTTCTCCCGAAGCAATGGGCGCACAGGACGCATCCTCAACTATTGCCAGCTCCGGAGTAGGGAATGTTGTGGGAAACGCAGGCAATATTGGCTCAATATTTAAGGTTAGCATTGATTCATTCAAATCCTTTGCCACTCCCCGCGATTATTTAATAATAATTGGAATATATGTTGCGCTAATAGTAATAATCCTCACTTTCTTTACCACAAAAATAAAGGAAGATAATAGTCTCCTCTTCAAAATTAATTTAGCAAAATCCCTCCCAATTGCAATGGCGGTTTACCTTGTCACCACAATAGTTGCGAACTTCGCGATAGGAATGGTAATGGGATAAATTGATTTTTATGTTTGAATTATTATTTAAGGAAAATAAGGGACCACGCCCAAGGCGCTTTTCCCCGGGGGCTTTGCTCCATCGGGAGCAAAGGGCCCAAGCAGAATCAGTTTTTCGTTTAATGATTGACTCCGCAATTGGACTAGCAATTCTAATTATCATAGTCTCTTCTCTCTCCCAATTTGATAAGCTCTCACTAAACCAATCCGTATCAGATTTTCGTGACCTGGTGATTTCCTCTTCCCAATCCCCCGATGGACAAATATTTAACTCAAAGGAACTAACCTTCGCCCAGGGACAAACCTTTTCTACAAGCGACCTTGAGTCCTGGACGAACATTAGCGAGAAATGCTTTGAATTTGATTCAGTGGCAAAAGCCTCAATGAATATTCCAAGCAACCATAATATTGCAGAGTTCTTGAGTAGATTTAATGTAAAAGTATCCTCAAAATGTATTTCCCGTTCATGCGACCCGACAAACCAAGGTGAACCAACTAATTGCTGTGTATGCTGTAAAATTCAATTCGGAAAAGCCTTAACCGCGGATGATACGCCAAACTGCCCAAGGAATTGAAGTTAATAGTCTGAATAACTCGCCGTGCTTCTTTACTAAGAACAAAATGGGTGTTTGTTATTTGTTGTTCCATTTTGTAACGTGAAGAACCTACCGGGGTTCTTCACTAAGTTTAAATACTACCTCGCGCTTCTTTATGCAAGGTGATTTTGTGCTTAATCAAAAAGGACAAGCTTTCAGCGTTTTCGAACTGATGATTGCGGGTGTTGTTGCATTCGCTATTCTCATCATTTTGTTAATGGTAATAAATAATGTTAACACGGGAGTAACATCTAATCCAAAGGATGCTATTTCTACTGCCGTAAAAACAGTTGGTGTATCAGGGCAGACAACTACAAACGTATTCTCATTTAAGAACGGACAGCAGGTTAGTGCTGATGATATTTCATCACAAACAGGACTTGATGTAGGCTCATTGTTCTTTATGACTGGACAATTTGGGAATGATAGTACAATAACAATTGCTGAAGGAAAATCAGTATTATACACTGGTTCAACAGAGAAAAAGGTTCAGGCAATAGTTAATTGTAAGCAGAATGAAGGCGCATTGGCTAACTCAATAAGCCAGTTATCAAGCAGCTCCTCATTTAGTAATTATTCATTCGAACCGGCTGCTGCGTGCGGGGATGTTAGCCCTTGCTGCGCAATAATCCTAATAAGACCAAAGAACTAAATTGAATTTGAAGAGAAGCGCTTTTTGAACAAGAAGTGCTTTTCAGTAGCGAGAAAAGAAGTATTATATACTTCTTTTCCCTATTTCTTTTTATTAAATTGATTTTGTGGTAATTATGCTCGATAAGGTATTCTCCAAGGACTCAATTTTCTTTGAGGAGAGCGCTGACTCAAGTTTTGGGACAGTATACTTAATTCTGGTATTTGCTATAGCCGCGCTACTACTCGTAATGGTAGTTAAGCCGATGTTCCAATCCGCGCAGAAAACCATTCCAAAGACAACAAGCAAATAATTAGTTTGACTAGTAAGTTTAGTGGTTTATTAGAGGGTTAGTAATTTTAAGTATTTTTAGAATGAAAAGAAGTTCTTGTATAGGTTGGTTTTTGTGCAGAAAAAAAACTTATCACTAACAAAATGGCTTTTTCCCCGCATCCTTCCAGATGGCACGCGTGCGCAGGCAAGCGCCCCATTTGAGTTATTTGTTGCAGTAATCATAATGACATTTGTTATTATTGTCGGCTATCAGGTGCTTGAGAGCGTCTCAAGAGAAGTATGCCTTAATTCAGTTGAAAGAGAAATGACTACTTTTAAGATAAAACTAGAGGATACTGTTGCAAGGAAGAGCTCAAACAAATTCATGTTCAGCCCGCAGGGAGGGTGCTTTGAATCAAAAGGAACAATATTGAAGATTGATATTGAAAAGGACTCAAAGATTTGTGCTAATAGGTGCGGTTACCCCTCAGATTCCTGCTATGTAATGACATTTGCTAATCCTAATGTTCCCGGAGCATTTAGACAAAAATGCCTTGAGTTACCACAATACACTACTTTTGCCACTACTGATTGCGGACAAATAGAGGGACCCGATTCCTCGGATTATAGTCCAATTGATCCAGTTAATTTAGGGGCACTACAAGTAGGCTCATATATTACAAGAAACATTTCCGCTGCGGGAGAAACCTACCCTAATGTATGCGTGTTCTACAAATCAAGCGCCGTAGTATCACACTAAATGATTTTCAAAATAAAAGCTGCTTGATAGAGTTTTTTTCTTCTTAGAAAAGCTTTTTTAGTAGTGAATTCCTTCTATACTCACCAGAACTAGCTAGGAATAAAAAATGAACTAGCTACAAATACAAAATTTAATTTTATTTGCGGTGATTTGATTGCTTGGATTCATAATGAGTAAGATGCAGATGCTTTTGTTTGCAACAGGCATCGCTGTTGTCGCCCTCTTATTTTATAATTTTGTTTCAGGGGTAAGTATTACCCAGCAGGCACAAACAATTGCGATTGCGAATGCGAAACTTGTTTCCGACCAGTTGAGTAATGATTTGCTTTGCTCTGATAAATTTACTTCTATTCCTGACAGGCTTACTTACGGGATGATGAATGAACCAGTTTTTTATGATCTTGAGTTCTCAAAACAGCCCGGCGGGAGTTCAGCCGCAGTATCCTCCGCGGGGACGGACCAGGTTTTTAATAAATTAATTGTCCGTGTATCACAGCACAACAATAACCCTAACTCAAAAAAAGTTGCTCTTGCCGCGGATTCATTAGTATCGGATGCGGAATTTGTTTTGGTTGACCCAAATTTTCTTTTAGAAATGACTGATATTGGAGTATCATATAATAATGGACAAAATAATTCAATTACTATTTACCCAAGGGCAGCACTAAAAAACAGCGTGGCGGTGAATACCCCTAATGCGTTTGTGGCGTTAAAAGAGGTTGTGGGTGGAAAGAAAACAATGTATATTATTCCATGTTCTACTTCAGGCGAACCAAATAATTGTGTGAGAAACGTTCTAAGATTAGGGTGTCACTTACTTGAAACAGAAGGCAAGTCAAATCCCCAGGACTTAGTGCGCTCCTGCTTTAATATCTCAACTAATGTTGTGGATAATTTTGTTCCAACAAAAGTAACTACTACAAGCGGGCTTGTTTCAAGCGTAGTTCCCTCAAGCGGTTCATATGAAGTATCCACAAAAACATATAATTTACGTGACTGTTCCTGTTTATTCCCTGAAGTAACAAGTACTGGCGGGGGATGTTAAGAATGACTGCATTAAGAAATGCCAATAATCTGAGAATTACAAATAAGTTAAGAACTACTAATAAATCAAGAACCACTAATTTTAACAAAAGAGGATTCATTGGCCCGATTGGGGATGATTTGCCTTCCCTTGTACCTCTTGTGATTTCCCTTCTATTGTTCTTCTCAATCTTCACTCTCACGCTTAACACATACAACTCAAAGAACTTTTTTATAAATAAACAAATAGAAATGACTTCCGCCGCGCGCGAAATAAAGGGGGATTCCTTAATCCTAAACCTTGACCAGTTCATGAAGAAGTGCAGAACCGTGAGCGGAAAAAACTTTCCATATAACTTCATGGTGGGGATTTATAGTGCAGACTCAGATTTACGCTCAACTGTTACTGATTTAGTTGCCCTGCAGGATAATGGTCCAAATCCAAATAGTCCCGTATTAAGTTCTGATATTGCTGGTTCAACTCAGAATTATTTTTGCGTATACAAACACATTGGTGCGCGTCCTTTCTCCCAGAACGCAAAAACAACTTACCTTTTGAGATACTATCCTGTCGCGGTACAACAATTAGTGAGCCACCCAAATCCCTTAGGAACCGGTTCTCCTATTAATGAATATTTAATTATTCCTGGAGTAATGGCGATGGTGGTGTGGGAATGAACAAAAAAAGAGAAAACCCTAAAGCATTCTCACAATTGAATTTTTTGCGCATGAATCAAAGAGGACAGGCCGAAGGCATTAAATCCCCGAGGGCTTTGCTCCATAGGGAGCAAAGGGCTCAGGCTGCACTTGTTGACTCTCTCTTTTTCATTGCAATTGTCGCAACCATTTGCACTGGATTATTTTATTTCGCTGTGAATTATGGGCTCGGAACCGAATCCCTACTAAACTCATTTTATTCCACGGATTTTGCGATGGACTCACTCAAAGTTATTACTTATATTAATGTTATGCGTGACGGCTCCGCGGTAATAATTGGCAATCCTAACGCATCCTCACTTTCCTCCACCGCTACCCCCGGCGGCTCAAAAGAATATGATTATTTGCTTGCGCTAATAAAAGAGGATTTCTCAAAGAACAAAAAACTTGGGACACAAACAAAAATTGCAATTGCGAATACCCTTTACTCCGTACTAAAACCATTTGATGATTCCGTTGATTACGCGTTTTATATTTCAAGAGAGAGTACCGTTCAGGGCTCAAGCACTTACCTTGCATTAATCCTCTCTACTCATAAATTCTATAAGTATGATGTGGTTAATGGGCGAAATGTTCCAATAGTCCGCAGAGTGTTTTATTCCTGCGAACCAACTAATAATAAGGCGCTTGAGAAGAATGTTTTTCCTTATGTGGGTAAAATTGATTCCGCGTTAGGAAAAATCACTCTTGGGACGGGACTAGGGAATACTTCTCCTTACATAATTGGTTTGCATGTGTGGGTTGCAAAACAAGTAGGGGTATTACAGGACCCAACCTCCGCCGCTTCAGAGTTAGGATGCACCATGCTTAACCCTCTCTCCCCCACCCTTCCATACATTTGGGACCTTGAGCCTTAATTAGTTTTTGAGAAAAACTATTTAATTGTTTTTTTAGAAGAAGTGAGTAAGAAGAATAAATTAATAGAAAAGATGCTTGGCTAATTAATAAAGAATTTAATTAGTCAATTCAATTATGCTTCGTTCTTTGTTTTGCACTTTGGGCAAATATATTTTGTGCCGTCTTTTTTTGAGCACAATTCACAAAAAGAGTATCCGCATTTTGAGCAGAAGATTATTTTCTCAGTTTCTTTACCGCAGTTAGGGCAAATGGATTTATCTCCCAGCGCAATATCCTCTATTTCTCCAATCTCTTCGCTGGAACTCTTGGCTGCCTCACTAGTTTCGCTTGAATCCTCTTCCAAGTTCAAATCAAATTCATCAGAAACACTTTTCTTGCTTTTCTTTCCCTCTTCCCCAAGCAGCGCTTTTAGGTCGGCTGTAGCAGTATTAATTTGGGGCTGTTGGGAAGTAGATTGTGCGGGTATTTTTTGTTCTCCAGCCCCCGCTTTTTGCTGGTTTCTTTCTTCGTGCCTCCCTCTCCTTCCTCTTCTACCTAAATTCTGTTCTTCTGTGTCCCCCATGTTTTCATCTTCAGGGTAAATATGCTCAAGGTTCGTATTCTTAAATTGAGAATAAAGATTCTCCGCCATCTGGTCCGCTTCCTCTTTATTTGGCATCCTGTTATATTGTTTTTTAAATTCCTCTACTTTTCCAAGCGCAATCTTCTCAAGATTCACTTGTGCCTGTTTTCGTTTCTCTTGCTCGTTCTTCTTTGATGAAGCCACATCCTCATAATTCATTGAAGGCATTTGTCCCTGCCCTGTCAAAGGATTGGATTTTAGTGCCTCGCGCCTTAAAGGAGCCTTGGCATTTGAAGATGATTCTTCCGGTAATTGCCCATAACCCCCCACTTGGGAGTAAGCGTAATCCTCTTGCGCCGAATTAGAATTATTTTTGCGTTCAAAACGCATAAGCCTTCTTGGTATTTTTTCACTCATTCTCTCACCAAAACTCTAGTTCCCTAATATTCCTCATTCTCTTTGTTTAACTGTTCATCCATTGCGGTAAGCAGCTCTTCCTCATCTTCTGCGCCCTCTTCTTTGTTTGCGTCCTCAATCTGCCGTGCTGATTTTCTTAGCCTTTCAAGCGCCTCTCTTTTTTTCTTCTCAATTCCCTCTTCTTCAATGTTATTTGTTTGTGTGCTTATGGTTTTGAGTATATTACTCTCTTTTTCTTTAAAAACCCGTGCCCCCTCGCCCTGTTCTTTTCCATTTGTTTTAACCATTAATCCCTGCTCAAAAGTAATTGCTGGTTTTTGCACTGCCTCATTCACGTTTTGTGCAGGCTCAACATAGTTGCCCTGCTCTGTCCTTGTGTAACCCTTATTAGGGAGGGCTATTTCGGTATCCACGTCGCCAAAGAAGATTCTTTTTGTAAGGAGTCCAATATAAGTAATCCCGATTATAAATGCGGTTATTAAAAAAAAGGTCCCGTTATTTCCAGTAAGCAGGGTGAGTCCCGCGGAGAGCCCAAAAAACACTACCCCAAATCCAAACCCTATCCCGATTTTCTTTAATGTATCAAAGTCCTGTACCTTAGGAAAACCTATTCTTGCAGCGCCATACCCAAGGGAAAAACTCCCCGCAAGAAAATAAGCAACAATCTCAAGCATCATTCTTCACCAAAACAGTTCTCATTACTTTTTATCCAAGTTCCCTAAAGTAAGTTTTGATATTAGGTTTTTAGTGGTATTTATTGGTTACACTTTGGATTCGCAAGACGTAATTTGATTAAATGCACTGCACAATTTGGTTAATGTCTTGTTAAATTTGGTTAACACATCGCAAAACTTGATTAAATTTTCACTTCTCTTTTCTGCCTCAAAGCTATTTTTCCTTCGGGGCAACCCTTTTATACTGCCTTTTCCATTATTTTCCCATGGAGCTTGAAGCAATTTTACCAACAATAATTGAATTCATTAGGCTTCTTCTGATTGTATTTGTATTCTCCTTTATTATTTACAAAATCTTTTCTCCCATAAGGCAGAGGATTGCAGAAAAGTGGAATTTGTCCTGGATGAAATCCGCGCTTCTCCTTAATTTTATCTCTATGTTAGTGCTTCTCTTCGCAGCATACATTTTATTTATGTGGCTTGGCTCAATTGATGCTATACCGCGCGACCCCGGACTGGATTATGATATCTTAGATAATGTTTTGTTATTACTTGTGTCCTCAGGAAGAATAATAGTTGCCGCAATTCTCTTGTCATTTATCCTAATGTTCTTTGAGATGATTGGGAGTTTCTTTATGTCCTCAAAAGAGAAGGGGCGCGCAAAAAAAGAGAGTAATCCTCTCATAAGCCAGGCGAAGGGGTTAGTAGTAATGTCCGCGATATTCATTTTGCTTTTATTATTCGTATTTGATTGGGTTCCTTTGGGGTTATTTATTTACATTTTTTATGGTTCAATAAACCCGCTCCCCGCGGCGATTTTACTTGGAATTTAATGGGATTCTTTTTGAGGATTATGCCTCAGAGAAGGGTTTTTATTTAGGAGAAGCAGTATTTTTTTAAAGCACAATACTATAAAAACAAGAAATAAGACACATGTGATTTGATGGATTCAAGAAACGAGTTTTTTAGAGGGTTTTTGTTTGGAGTAATCCTCCTTGCGCTCGTTTTAGGCAACCCGGCATTTGTCCTTGCGGCAGAACAAAATAATATTTCACAAAACAATATTTCACAGGAAACCTCCGTAACGCACGCATCATTTGCAATAGTGCCAAACACAACTACATTAGCACCTACTCTTTACAATGACACAAATATTTTAGCTAATACGCCAACATATACAGTTCCTCCCGGAGCATGCAATGTATCAACTCTTTCTCCGCTTGAATCAAAAGCAATAACCAATCTTACACATGACGGATTTAGCGGAACAAAATTATCTTCAGGCGATGACAATAATGCTTCTGGAAAAACCGGCGAAGTAAAGGACCTTGGAAAAGTAGAATTAGTTGGGCAGTCACTTGATACAAACAAAGCAGTTAAAGTTACTGCGCCAAATTATGCTGCGCCCGCAAGTAAATTTAGTTTCCTTAATGGGTTAGAGTTTAAGGGTCCATTTGGAATAGGATTTATTATTGATGATACTTTGCGTGTAGGAAGATGCGCATATTCTGACCCAACTGCGTGTGCAATAAATTGGCAGGGAGAATTTGTTAGAACATCAGGGGTTGGATTTCAGCAGGACTTAGTTAATGCGTTCCAATCAGTTACCGCAACAGGAAAAAATATTGCACAAAGCGCTCTTTCAACAAAAGACTACAATACACTAAGCAATAATTATATTGTTGATATGAATTCAAAGGATTTTACCACAGGGGCATTTGGAAAAGGGACACAACTAAAAAACTCTATTTTAACTGAGAGATACACCGCAAAGAACTCCACTACCTGCAACAATAATGCCTGCGTAATTAGCACTTATTCCGCGTTTGACAAATACTTTAATGCGTGGATGACAACCGATATGGTAGTATTCAATATTGGTCCAACACTCCTCCACAAAGCAAATAAATTAATGAGCAAGTTCTCAAGAACAACCGGCGGTTCAATTAGCGACCTTGCAGGATGGCAGGCAAAAGTTGCAAAACTAAAGGAAGGGGTAACAGGGACACCGGATTATTTAATGAAAAAAATTGGTATGCCTGCAAGTACTACACTAGGCCAAGCAAGAATCTCAAGATTTAAGACACTTGTAATGGAAGAAGGGTTTGAGCCAATGATGCAGGACCTTTATATTGGAAAGAAATTATTTAGTTCTGGTGCAGGGGGAGCAATAGGAAAACTTACTGCGCCCGAGTCGCCTATTTGGAAATTTACTCCTGAGAAAAGAAGAAAATTCTTTGAAGCAGTAGAGCACTTGCGCGCATACGCAAGAGAAAATGTTGAACTTATAGATGTAGCAAGAACATCTTATGCTGCGGAGAAAGCCGCGGCAGATGCAATTGTTGACCCTGTTGCAAAACAAGCTGCGCAGGAAGCCGCAAAAATAAAGTTTGGAAAGAGTGCCGCACTTCAGTTAGATGATTGGGATGAAATACTCGCGCTTGATTTTGAAGACTGGCTAAAAGACAAAGAAGAACTCTTCTCAATGACAGGGACTGCGGTGAGAAAAAACGGGATAACCCTGCAGGGACAGGGGTTTGTTGACCTCTCAAGCGCTCCGCCGTTTAACTTGAAGAGAATTGTTCAAAAATTCCGTGATGACGGTAGCTGGAGCGCATGGGCAAATAGCGCTGATGCGGACACATTCAAAGCAGGAGCTGACGGGGTAAGCATACAACTCTTCAGACCCCAACCGCAAAAAGTTATTGCTCAAAACGTTGGAATACAGGATTTAAAACTTCACGTAGCAAAAATGGGGCAGGGAACTTACTCAGTACAATTGCCTAACGGAACATACTTCCCATTAAACACTGATACTGTTCAGTACATTGAATCAATGCCTGGTGTTGGTGCGAACGTTTCAATATTTGAATCAACTTATGCTCCAAGCGGAGTACTAACCCCGCTTGACTTTGCAAACAGAATTACTGATAGAAGAATTATTGGAAGACCAACTACCGCATTAAGAAACATTGATGATTTACATAATGCCCTAACACAGAATGATTATGCCGGAAGAAGATTTATGAGTGTGCTTGACCAGCAGTTCGCGTCAGAAGGAGATATGCTAAAGAATTATTATATGAACCCTGCGATGGGTGTCTATAAAGGCACATTACTCCCAATTGCTTACTGGTACGCAAAGCGCGGTCTTGGAAACGAGCAATTCTCAGCATTCATGCTTCCTGACACATGGTCTACTCTAACAGTATATCAGGGCGTTGAGAAAATATACGGCGACTCATTCATTGATTTCTTTGCTAATGAGGGCTCTGACCAGGGGGATATGTTCAAGCGTGCATTTAATTCAGTTCCATTTGTTTGGAACAAAGTAATTGAACTCGCTGCCAGCTCAAATAATTTTACAAATGATTTATTGACAAAATACTCAGGAGGATTCTTAGGAGAAGGCGGGCCAAGGGACACAGTAAAAGACCTTGCAATTTATTCTCACAATGAGAATTGTGCAGGATGCAATGGAACTTTCAAATATGCAAGTAATTATCTCTCACTAAACGGATTTAGGGCGGATAATGCTCTGCAAGCATATTTACTTGAAGCCGCAAAGGATGAAGAGAAACAAAAAACTGGGAGCGTTATAATTTCATATACTCACCACAGTAACTTAAAAGGAAAAACTGGTGACATTGATGGCGAGGCAATTGACCTTCCTAGCGCAGCGCTAGACCAGAAGACCTGCAAGCAGAAACTTGAGAAGTACGGGCTTGGCTGGGCGGGGAGCGCAGCCGGAGGAGTAACCGCATTTGCTGAAAACATGCTTTACTTTGTAGGATTTGGTCCTGGATTAATCGCAAGTTTCACATTACAAATGACAATTGGAAGAGACTTACAGGACTGTGTTGATGATGTTGAAGGATATTACGTGCACTTCTATGCTCCTCCTGCAAAAGAAGCGGATAAGACAAAATCAACAGCTACAATCTCAAACGAGAAAGTAACTTCAGTTCTTTCTGACTTGGGAGATAAGTTAAATAATTTCGCAAAAGAAAAACAGGGAGTATTAAGCACAAGCAGTATTAGTACAAAGGGCGCGGATATAATAAAAGCAAAGGACATTAACACGCCAATAGAAAAATCTCTTGACAAAATGAAAGAGCAATTTGATACATTCACTAATCAGGCAAAGGAATCAAATATCTTACAAGCAAGTATTGAGATGCTTCCTCCAAATTCAGGAAAACTCTCTGCAACAGATGTATTTTATGTTTGGTTCAAAGACACCATGACTCCATCAGCATACCGCACAGAAGGCAAAAGCATTACAACAGATAAGAATGGTAATAGCATTGAGGAAGATTACAAGAACGGAACATTGAAAATTAATGGTAAAACAATCCTTGGGCCTGATAAAGCAGACCACACAAGACTGATAACACAGGATAATAGGACCCCTGCAAAGATTGTTCCAAAAACCCTTACAAGAATAGGTTCTCCTCAATCAGAAGCAACTGTATTTGAGATGAATGTTTATGGAGAAATAAAAGTTCTTGACGCACAGGTACTTGACTGTATAAGACGCGCAGTATATGACCAGACAGGAATCGCATATAATGGGGACGAACTCACACAAGTATTTGGCAACCTTAATGCAATTAACACTCAATCATACGGCTCAGTATTTGCCCGCGGAGGAAGAATATTCCTTGAGGGAAGCGGACCAAGATACCAGGGAGATAGCGGCTCAAAATTCATAATCAATGGATACTGGAGATCAAAACTAATGATTGACTCAAACCAGAATATTGATGCGGGTCAGTTTATTGGAATGACATTTGATAATGGAACAATTGTTCTAAAACCTGAAACAAATGAATTAATTGTCTGGGTAAGACAGCATAAGGACTCCGTACTCTCAAATAAAGATGTACAGGGATTAAACGCAAAACTCACAAGCGTAATTGACCCTGAAACAGAATGTACTGTGCCAGCACTTAACCTTGAAGCGGTACCTTACCTAAATGATGCACTTGGAAGCGCAAAAGTAAATAACTTTAATACTTCAATGAATAAGTTAGGTCCATTCACACAATTAACTACTGATAAAAGAATATATGAGTTCTATGCAAAGCGCGATAATAATGTCGGAGACTGCAAGACCTACTTTAGGGTGAGGGATAAGAATACTGGTGAAATCTTGTATGACCGCGAGGTTATTGGCGGAGTATCACAAAACGCTGACGGTACACTAAGTTTCAAAACGGATGACGGGCAGAGCCACTCACTCAAAGTTAGCGCAGAGAATGGTGTCCCAAAACTAACTTATGATAATGGTCCAGCTGAAACACTTGTAACCGCACAGGGGCCAAACGGCTCATTTTGGTATGACACAAACACCGGGCAATGGTATCCTGAGAACGGACTACAGATTCCCCTAAGCCAGGCATTCAAGGATAATGGCGCATGGTTTGGAACTGATAAGAATGGTAATGTTGTAGGGACACCAGAAAATAAAATGACTTTTAATTTGGGCACACAGAATGGAAGCGGATTTAATGTTCCCTCAATGCCTGAGACCGTTGCAGGAATATTAATGTTTGTTGCGCTATTCTTAATGGCAAGTTTTATTCTAACACGGGCAAGAAAACCAAAGCTAAGACACTAAAGAAGTAATGGATTAGTGTTAGTGAATTAAGGGTGTTAGTAAATTAAGGAGCTAATTAGAAAAAGTAGTTGCGGTATTAAGTTTTTTTTATTAAACTTTCTCAAAAACCCTGCGCTTGTAATTAAGTGTACATTGGAGCATTATCTTGTTTTGTTTCCTGCGCTTCTTCAAGTGTCTTTAAGTGCTCAGTAAGAACTTTCTCCATTTTCTTTGCATCCTCAAGCAGCGGTCCAACATCAATACTCATCTTAGTGAGTTTGCAAATCGCTTTCACTACTTCCGCCGCAGCATTATAATCAGCATTATTTTTTGCGTTCCCAAGCAGGCAGAATGCTTCTATGTTATTGTCCTTTAGCCCAAGCATTAATAGTGCGGTTACTCCTGAAGTGATTCCGTTCTCAATGAGCTCAATTTTATTTTCTTTTAATACTTTTTTTGATTTCTCGTTGCTCGCAAAAGCATAAAGGCTTTTTCCTTCAGGGATTCGAACACCAGAAGTAGAGATTACACGTGAAACTCCTTTTTTCTTTACCCATGCAACAAGTGTTTGTGCCATCTCCGCGGCAAGAGTATTATTTATCATTTGCTCCGCAATTACCGCCGCAACCCTGCTTTTTTTGTTCACATACAATCTCACTGGGTGAAGAGGAGAACCATTTTGTATTCTTAGCATCGGCAAAAAAAGTTTTGAATCAATATAACCGAACTGCTCAAACTTTAATTTATCCACAAGGTATTTTGTTCCAATCGTCCCCGCCAAGCCAAGATCAGGAAAACCCTCAATAAAAGTAAATCCTTTTAGTGAAATATTCTTTGTCTCAACAATTTCCAATACTCTTTCCTTTGCCATTAAAATCACAATATAAACGATGTTGGTGTTAATAAACATTTGTGGTTTTTCGGGCGGGGTTTTTACTAAATTTCCATTAAACGTCTTCTTTGTTTCCACCAAGGCCTTCTTTGTTTTCACTAATCGTCTTGTTTGTTTCCACTAAGCACCTTCTTTGACTAGTAAAATGCTTTTGCGAGTGAGAATGAAGCAAGTGCGGCGGGCAACAGGAAGAGCAAGTAAACCCAGAACTGTTTTTTGTTTCCCTCATGCAGGGCGAGGAAGAAACTACTTATTATGGAGTACTCAAAAACATAAATTGTTGTCCCAAAAATTGCGTTTGTTAGCATTTCTTTTCTCTGTTCAACCCCCATTCCAATTGACAAATCCCCCAATGAATCAAAGTTAAGCCCGCTTACAAGTCCGATTATTAATCCAAGTACCGCCGGAACAATAATTCCAGCGGCAAGCAAAAGAGTATATTTAGTTACAAGCATTACCGCCTGCCTCTCGCTGATTATTGCTCTTGTTTGGAGTAAATCCTCCGCAGTCTCCTTCATTATATCAGATAGTTTTGCTCCGCTCAAATACCCTTGGATAAAAAGATCAATTACTCTTGAATACGCCTTGCTTTGGTTTAATTCCTTAATTCTATTGAGCGCCTCCTCAATACTTGCCCCGTTTTTTATTTCATTATATGCCCTTGCGAAATCCTCTTTTAGCAGAGGAAAATCATGCTCCGCCATTTTTGCGATTGTACGCTCCATTGAAGCATTATCACAAAACACGCTTGCCTCAAGAAGCAAATCACTTAACATCTCTTCTTTTTTCCTTTTTCTTTTCTCAAAAATAATATCCTGAATAAGATAATTAAGCCCGAGGGGGGCAAAAAACCCCGCTGCACCCAGAAGTAAAAATGCATCAGCACGGGCGCCAAATTTCCATCCAAGAACCATACAGCAGGACATGAGAACAATTCCTTCAATTATACATAGCCCAATCCACGCCTTTATTGTTCTTGTTCTTGAACCATTGATTAAGAGGGTATCCTCAAATCTCTTTAGTTTCTCTTGCCCAATAAAGGTTTTCAAAAATTTTTCAAAAAAGATAATTGAATCCATATTTCTCTCCCATTCCTCATTTACCTTATTTCGCAAATTTTCTCTCCCATTCCAACTTACCCTATTTCGCAAATATTACTGCCTCAAAAAGAGCGGTGTTTTTGAGTTTATCAGCGCAAGAATCGCAAGGTCAATTGCAGGAAAAACAACTGTGCTTATTATTAGCGCCTGTTGCGCACTAAAACTCAAACTCATAAAATATGAGCCGATGAGCGTGAAACTTTGAAACATTGCGGGCACAATTGCTGACACCGCAATAAATACTAGCGAGTAAACAACCATTTTTCCGGAGAATTCTTTGCTCTCAATTCTCTGCCTTGCAAGTAAATCCTCTGCAATTTTTTTTATCCCCAAAGTATCCTTTGTCCCATGCGCGCTTAAATTACTTAAGTTGCTTGCAACACGCCTTATTGCAAGCGAGCCAATTCGTTGGTTGAGTCCCTCTAACGCATCAGAAAAACTTGCGCCCTTATTCATATCGGAGAGTATAATCTCAAATTCCTTTGACGCAAAACCCTCTTCTTTGCATGAATCCTTAATTGCTTTTGAAATGCTTTTTCCTATTCGTAACTCCGTTGCAAGCCTCATAAGAAAAAAAGGCAAATCCATTTCAACTCTCTTTGCATATGCCCTCTTTTTTGCAAGCGGTGCCTGAAGTAAAAGAACAAAAATAACACAGCATGCCGCCGAACCTATCCCAAAAGAGAGAAGTATATTCTTTGTGAAAAATCCAATGGCGAGTGAGATTATAATTCCAATAAGCGCTCCTTTTTTTAGGGATTCATTTTTTAGTTTTGCGAGTTCTTTTTTGTGCAGGGCTCCTTTCTTTTGAAGTATTTTCTCAAACAATGAGGTTTCTTTTATTTTCTTAATACTCTTAGTAAAATCCTCTGCCGCTTTTTCTTTGTTCATTATCTCACGTTTTGTTTTGAATAAATTTATTTAAGTTGAATTGCCACCTAATTTCCGCTTAATTTCTAACTAATTCCCAATTGCTATTTAATTCCAAATCTCTGCTTAATTTTCAATTGCTTTTTGCGCGCTCTGGAAAAATTCCACAAAATTACTCTTGTTTTTTAATTCATCAAGCGCATTCACTCTTTTTTGTTCCATTTTTCTAATTGCATTTTTTTTACAGCAAAAAGTTCTTGATATTTTTTCATTAATTCTCTCCCCTTCCGTGATTCGTAAGAGAGTATTCTTTTCATAATCAAAACTAAATAGCGCTTTTGCAACCGCCCCTCCGCTGGTTTTTGCAACCTCACATATTTCTGTTACTCTTCTCTCCTCTTTTCTTGCACCGTCCCTTTTAACTTTGCTTATTCTCTTTTGCACCACAATTAAATCAAGTGAGGATAGCGAGCGCTCGCTGATACCAAATGAGCATAATCTCTCAAGCGCTTCCTGCGCGCTCTCCGCGTGAAAAGTTGCATAAGAGCCCTTTGCCTGCCCCGCAAGCATCGTGTTAATGAACGCGTTTGCTTCTTCTTTGTTTCTTATCTCCCCAACAATTACCCTATCCGGCCTCATCCTAAAAGTATTATCAACAAGAGAACTAAGAGTAATATTCATTTGCTCCGCGGTATTAAGTTTTATTACGTGGCTTTGAGGAAGCATTAGTTCGGGGGTCTCTTCAGCGCAAACAATTCGTTCTTCCTTTGGAAGAAAACAAAAAAGCGCATTAAGGGTAGTGGTTTTTCCTGAACCCGTGTTTCCGCAAATTAGAATTGAACAACTGGTTTGTATTGCGAGCCAAAGAAACGCCATTGCTTCATTGCATATTGTTCCATACTCCGTAAGTTCTGCAGGAGTAAATGGGTTCTCCTTAAATTTTCTTATTGTCGCATTTATTCCGCTAAAAGCCACGGGGTGCATTGAGGCATTAAGCCTTGAGCCGTCCTTTAGCACCGCATTAAGCATGGGGCTTTGGTAACTTAACTGCCTCCCAAGCACAGAAGCCATTTTGTTTATTATTGTCCTTATTTTGTCCTCCGAGTTGAATTGTACATTAGTTGTGAGCCACCCAAATGTGCGGTGATAAACCATTATTGGTTTCTTCTGCCCGTTAATTACAATTTCTTCAAACATTGGGTCGCAAAGCAGAGGAGTGAGTATGCTCTCCCCAAGCGCCTCCCACTCAAGCAGAGTAAGAATTTTTTCTCTTTGCTGTTTATTTAGCAGAATCATGTTCTCAAGGCAGTAATCTTTTAGGAAAAAATAAACATCCGCCTTCACTCTTACTTGCTTCTCGCTTCGCTTTAATTCTCCAAGAATTGTTATAAATAAATTACTCTCTTTCTCGCTTAGTTCCGGAACTTTTACAATTAAAAATCTCTTTTCTTTTTGTGCTACAATCTCCCCGCTATCACACTCACTGAGTTTCTTTGAGTACTCTACTTGGCTAAGCGAAAATTCTGTTTCTTTCTTCATGAAAGTAAGTCACTTTCATTGGCTTAAAAACATTTACAAAACTTCGTCAGTTGCCAAGATTTATTTTTTATGTTTTTTTTGCCCAATATAATCCACTTTAGTTTTTTAGGATTATGGCGAAAAACAGTGTTTTGAGGCATTTTAATGGGGGTTTGGTTATTTTTGCGGGTTTTTTGGTATGCTCGGCCTTTGTTTATTGAACCAGCAGGTATTTTATATATCTTTGAGACATATGTTAGACGGGTTATCACCCCGATTTCTTAAATAGGTAAAGGCAAGAAAAAGGCAAAGGAGGGAAAGAAAGCACCTAATTATTTGCTTTCTTTTCTTCTTCAATTCACTTCCTTGTTATAAGTGGCGCAAGTGTTTTAGCCGTAGTTTGACTAATTTGAAGTAGCTGCCTTGAATTTTGAGACTCTTGTGGTTGGCTATACTAATTATTTTACCACTCAACTCTTTGCCCTAACTTAACACCCTTTGCTTTCCCCATTGGCATTTCAATTACATATTTCGCCGCTTTCTTTGGAGTATAATTTGGGATGAATGGGTTAAGCGTTGCCTTATCCACCACCTTTTGTTCTTTATTTAGGAACAATACATCAATTGGAAAGAAAACAAAGAGCATGTGCAAGGATGTTCCGATTTGGCTTTCCCTTGGAAACTCAAACACGAGTGCATAATTGAATTTCTTCTTATCCTCAAACATTAGTCCTTTGGTTCGCTCAAGAGTATTACGCGCAAACCGCACATTCTTCATTAAAATTTTTTTTCCCGCCTTAAGCATGTTCATCAGCCCTAAGTATTTTCTAAATTCCTTTAATTATTTAAGAATTTTAAAAAATTGAGCACTTAATTTATTTTAGCATTTCAAGTGAAGGAACTTTTATTTCCTGCAGCATCCTCTCGGTTTTCTTTGGGGTTTCTTTCTCCATTGCTCTTCTCTTTGCATTTAATTCATCAGTTATCTTGTCAATATCAGCCATTTTTTTCTTTAACTCCACAAGCACCCTCGCGATTTCTTCCTTAGTATATTCTTCTTCGCCCACAGAATTTTGCGAACTAATGCCCTCTCTTATCTCTCCAAGTAAAGGGTGTTCTTCATTCTCTTCGCTCATGCCATATTAATGGTTCATGGAGATATTTAAGCCTTCGGGCATTATTTTATCTTTAATTTTTTACTTCAAAACTTCCCCCGTCTCGTTGCTCCAGAAAATTAAATCAAGTTCTGCAAAACTCATTTTGTGTTTTTCGCAAAACCCCTTCATCTTTTCCTCAATCTCCAAGTATTTTTTGCGTGTAAGGGTTTTTGGGAGTTCGTTAATCACGCCGCAATTATGAAGGTTTTTGAGTATGTGTCTGTCAAGTATTGCAATGCTCTCACCAAACCCAATGTTTCGCAAAAAGTGCGAGGCTTCCTTATACCCATATCCATTTATCTCCCGCACCAAGAATTCTCTGCACTTAATAGCGTCATTGGGTAATCCGTTTGAAATTAGCACTTGTTTTATCTTGTGGTGAGGAAACCTCTTTTGTGCCTCAACAAGTCTTAATGCTTTTGTTCGAAAGAAACGGACATTCCTCAAATACTTTTCTTTTGCATACGCCGAGCCGGTGTCCAACAAATTATGTTCTTTTAGAAGGTTGATTGTCTTAAGCGCCTGCCGCGCAGAGCTTTGCGGGGTGAGTAAACAAAAGCACAGCTCCTCATAAACAAGCTGATTAGATTTCCAAGTCTCCCTAAATCCCCTGAGCGCAGAGGTAATTTTCCCCTCAAGCGCTGGTGATGGAATGCAACTTTTCGGTTTCATTTTCCTCAACCACCGAAGAATTATCCCATTATTAGTTCATCAACATTTTGCATGCTCTCAACATACTCCTCAAGCATTCCTGCGTGCCCTTTCTCAAACTTTACAAGTTCATCAAAAAATGCCTTAACATTTCCCTTAGTTTTAGCCGAAGCCGCTGAATAAAATTCAATTGCTTTCTTTTCTCTCCAAAGCGCAAACAAAACCGCCGTCATCTCTCCGCTCCCGTGGTTCTTGAAGTGAACAATTGGGTGCTTTTTGTGCTCAAAAGTTATTTTTTTTGCAGTACCATCCTTAATGCTCTTCTTCAGCTCCTGAATTTTAGCATAATGCATTGCTTCTTCTCGGTACATAAAATCAAAGAAAGCTTCAAGTTCATTTCCAAGGTTCTTCTGCTTTTCTTTATCATAAAAATCCATTGCGCCTTTTTCCTCATTCTCAGCAACAACAAGTGCTTTTAGTATAGATTCGCTTGAGTTAGCGTCAAGTGTATCAAGTGTCTTTAATATCTCCTCAGTTTTAGTTATCTCCATCACAACCACCTTGTAGAACAAGTCCTTATCCCTACCTGTTTAAAACTTATGGGTTTTTCCTCGCAAGTAATGTTTAATTCGAGTGTATGGTTGGTACAATCATCGAACGAGTAATTTGGGAATGATTTTTAAACAAGTTACGCTCCCTTATAATTAATTTTTATGTTAAGTGGTGGTTAGGTTGCTTGAATCAATAGCATTTATCCCTGACGGGAATAGGCGTTACGCTAAACTCGCGGGAATTTCTCTTGCAGAGAGTTATGCAGTTGGAACACAAAAAGCATGGGATGTTCTTGATTGGCTTGTGAAGTACCCTCAAGTTAAAGTTGGAACATTTTATACTTTTTCTTTAAAGAATTTTGAGCGCTCAAAACTTGAATTAAGCGTTCTGATGAGAATATTTGAAAAAGAGCTTGATAATACAAAGAAGCGCAAAATTATTCAGGAAGAGGGAATCAAAATGAAGTTCCTTGGCAGACGCGAGCTCTTTCCAAAAAAATTGCAGGAAAAAATGTCAGCTGTTGAGGAGTACACATCACAGTTCGGGAACAGAACAATTAATTTAGCACTTGGCTATGATGGGCAAGCAGAAATAATTGATGCTTCGAAGAGATTCGCGCAGGATGTAGCAAATGGAGTAACTACTCCAGAAGAACTTACTCCGCAGACATTTAGTAAATACCTTTATTCTGATTTTAAGGCGCCGGATTTGATTGTACGCACAAGTAACGAGCAGCGCTTAAGCGGATTTTTAACTTTCCAAAGCTCGTACTCCGAACTCGCATTCCTAAACAAGTACTGGCCCCAGCTCACAGAAAGCGATGTGGATAAAATAGTTTTAGATTACAATTCCAGAGAGAGAAGATTTGGGAAATAGTTATCTCTTTTTTCTTAGAAGTAATCTAGTTTTGACAAGAGACTTAGCGCATTGCCAATACATTCGGGTATTCTGTATTTTTGCTTTGACCCGTCCAATCTTAATTCTCTTCGCAGTGTGTTTTAGTCCGGGCAAATCAATAATTCTTTCTGTTCCGCCAGCGTTTGCAAAAAGCCTGTATAAAGCAATGTCAATTCCCCAGTTGTGTTTTTGCCTTAGAAACGCATTCTCTTTTGGAGAACCAAGAATCTTTCTTACAATCTCAGCTCGATATACTCTTTCCCCGCCAGTATAATCAATTATCCATCTTCTAAATCTGAATCTGGATGGTTTGTAATCTCTTCGCCCTATGACTAGGTCAGTTTCTCTTGCGCAATTAACCATTTCTCTTATATGCGAAAGTGTTAGCCCGCGAAGATCAGCATCTAATGTCATTATTGATTGCGGAGAATATTTTAATGCTCTTTCAAATCCACTAAGCAAAGCAGCATCTTTTCCAGAATTCTTTCTAATGCTTACTACCTCAACATCTTTGAATGACTTAGTTTCCTGAACAGTATTATCTGTGCTTCCGTCATCCACAACTATTGCTCTGCTAAGAAGTCCTTCATTTATTGCCTCAGAAACAACCATGAGCACTGGTTTAATTCTTGGGCCCTCATTGTACGCAGGGATAATTGTGATTACATTACTATTCATAAAAGAGATAATGAGTTGGATATTTATAATTTTAAGCTTTGTAAGGATAAAAATAGCCCCTCCCAGATTCGGACTGGGGTCTCGAGCTAGCTTCTTTCACTCGCTGCAACACTCGCCTATTGCGATGAAAGCCAGAGGCTCGCATCCTTATGGCAGAAACCAGTAAATGTAATCATTCCTGAATTTCTTTGGCCACTAGACGAAGGGGCTATTAGACAAATTGGCAAAGCAAAGCTTTTTTAAGCGGGTGCCTGAAGCCAATTTTTTCAGAGAATAATTTGTTGCTTTTCTTTGAAATTGAGATAATGTGCAAGGGTAAATATTTGGATTCTTTAATCCACAAGCTTGTCTTTGCTAAAATCCCAAATGAGTTTATTGTTTGTGCAACTTGGTTTCCCACTACTGGGCTAGTTGTAGCATACTTAACAAATCCATCTTTTGTTATTGTGCCATCGGAATCAAAAAGCCCTTGGATAGCTGCGGCTGTAGTTTGTTTATTACAAAGGATATTATCTGGAAGGTATATTTTATTACATTTTTTCCCATTGTGTACACTAAAATATTTTGAGAAGAACCAGTGAATAACTTTTGAGTTAATACACGAGTCAAAGCAATTTGGTTTCCTTTGGTAATGTGCAGGCCTAATACTGAATTCTTTTTCTATTAGTGAATCATATATTGCTTGGTGTTCTTTGTTGTCAAAAAATACTGTCGTGTTCCAAGTAGGTTTTCTTTTGTTAGCCGGATTTGGCAGGTGTCCATCTCCAAGAATTAAACCAATACAATAAGCCAAATCCTCAGAAATTATTCTTGGGAGTGGGATTCTTTGTTTGGAATACCTGCAACTCAGTCTCACTTGGCAGTTTTCAACCTCGTGTATTAGTTTACCGCTTTGGGTTCCAGTGGCTTGGAATAATGTCCATGCATCAACAAGCGAAATAGGTTTTCGGTTTAAAGTCCATTCTTTTACTTTTGAATACTTCTCATTTAGTAGTATTGAAGTTATTTTTGTCCCACCTAAAAGCATAACTGCTTGTTTTGTTTGTTCGCTAATTCCATTCAAGTAAATTTCTTTGTCTCTGCCAGTATCAATATTCTCAAAAATAAAAATCTTCTGCATAAGAGAACTGCTTTTGTGGTGATTAAAAAGTTTCCCTAAGTTCCGTGCCGGCGTCTTTCTAGCTCCTCAAGAACTTTAGTGCGGTACCCATCATGAAGAAGTATTTTGGGTTTGACATGAGTTTGCCAACAAATTTACCGGGTTCATCCATATTCCCTTCTTTCTCAAGGAATTCCTCAATTCCTTTTTCTTTGAGTTTCTTAAATAATGAATCTATTTCTTCATTGCGTAGCGAGTTAGCATATTTGCGTAGTTTCCAGTGGAGTTTAAGTTCCTTATTCAGAGGATCCATCCTTTTTTCATAATCAGTAATTGATGCCTTTTTCTTCAAAACATCAGCAAGTGTTTCTCCCAAGACATTCCCCGCTTTCATACCAAATACTACTCCGCCACCAGTAGTCGCTTTTGTTTGGAATGCCGCGTCCCCAACAAGTGCCAAATTTCCTTTTGCGATTCCCTCAAGCGGGGCGCCGCATGGGATTAGTGCTGAATCATATTGAAATGGTCTTGTCCCTGGAAATTTTGTTGAAATAAATTTTTTGAGGTTATCAGAAACATTTTCTCCAAGTGTACTCCCAAGCCCGATTTTTGCGCGTTCTTTACTTATGGGCACTACCCATGCAAAGAATCCCTTGGCAAAGTCCCCTAAATGAACCTGCACCATTTTTTCATCAAAGTGCCCGGAGCAGGTCGCCTGCATTGTGTGAACATAATTTTCTTTGGATGGATTTAATCCAAGTAAATGCCGGATTGTGGAGTTTGCCCCATCCGCTCCAACAATATACTCCGCTTTTCTTAGTTCTCCTCTTCCGGAGGTTTGAACAAATAAAGTATTATTGCGTACATCAATTACTTTTGTATCAGTCGCAACATGAATATTATATAATCTCGCTTTTCTCACTAGCGCCGAATCAAATTTCTTTCTATCCACAACATATGCGACAGTTTCTTTTTTCTTTATTGTGAGCGTGGTGCCGTTTGGAGAAAATATTTTTGCTCCCCTAATTTCATTTACAAGTGATTCTCCAAGGTGCACCCCTAGTTCATCAATTCCTTTCTTTGAGATGAGTCCCGAGCAGTGCACTGGCTCCCCAATATGCTCGTGTTCCTCAAAAATAGTTGATTCAAACCCGTTTTCCTTGAGTTTTAGTGCGGTAGCAAGCCCCGCGGGTCCCGCTCCAATAATTGCAACATTATTCATCTTATCCACCTAGTAAAAGCTCGTAGGTATTAAAATGATTTGCATTCTTTTCTTAATTATGATAAAAGTTTTTGTTTCCGGGTGCTATGATATTGTGCACGGCGGTCATGTGGAGTTCTTTAAGCAGGCAAGGGAACTAGGAGATTATTTGATTGTTTCATTTGCAAGCGATGAGGTTTTGCGCAAATATAAAGGAAGACTATCCGCGCTTCCAGAGAAGCATAAAAAATATTTACTTGAGTCAATAAGGTATGTTGATGAGGTTTATCCGAGCAGTAACACTGATGATTATGTGCTTGACTTTAAGGACACTTTTCTAAGAATTAAACCAAATATCCTTGCGGTAACTGATGATGATAAATACGCGGAGAAGAAGAAGGCGCTTTGCGCTCAAGTAGGTGCGAAGTATGTTGTTCTCCCAAAGTCCCTGGCATTTGAAAAGATTTCCACTACTCAGCTTAGGGACAGAATATGTCAAAAAGATGAGAACAATTTGAAGAAGTAAGTTTGTTATCTTTTGAGTTATAATTTTGTGTTTATAAAAATTTATACAAATACACTTTTGATTTTTTTACACTTAATTTTTGCATATTTGTTTTTATGGCGCAGACCACTTTGGTTTCTCAGCTTCCTTTTCCGGGGTTAAATGCTCAACAATAGTCTTCTCTCCGCCCATTCCGTGTCCAGGGTGAGCGAATCTTACAAACAAAGCAACAATTATTATGAGTATTACTGCAAGCACTATTATTCCAATTAAAAGCGGGTCCCCGAAATTAAATCCGCTCGCAATATCAATTTTATCAGTGCTTAAGAACACTACCGGAGGCGCAGTGAATTTATTTATAACATTCTGGTCAATTAAAAAATTTGCGGTATTTGCGTCCAGTTCTCCAAGCCCGTATGATATTACTGCTTTAGCTGATTTTGCAAGATTAATATCAAATTGAATTATTGGGTCATCCTTTAGAATAATAAAATTTGTATCGGAGATTATATTCTTTGCTGAAGTAGTAAATTCTTTTGGAATTATCTCAATAATTTTTAGTTCAGTTGAGTTAGTGTCATTTGAGATGCTTATCTCAACTTTCACCTGTAACTTTCCATCAACTCCTGCAACTTTTATTAGCTTTAATTTTCTCTCAATCCCCGCTTTTTGAGTAAGTGCTTCTGCTTTAGCTATTACCTCATCTCCAAATCCAAGTGTTTTTAGTGTCTGATTCATGCTTGTTTGATCTACGGTGTAAATTTTTGTTGCAGTTGTCTCAACTTTTAATGCTTTAATGAAATCATCATAAGAGGTTATTGAATTGTTTGCTTTTAGAAGTGCCCCATCAGGGTTTGATGCTAGGAGTCCGTTTGCCGCGGCAAGGTCAGCATCCGCACTAGTTTTCTTTGTTAGTAGCGCTGTTTGTATCAAAATTGATTCTTTCTTAAAATACGTAATTAAATCATCCGCAGTTAATTGTTTTTCTTCTGCAGTTTGAATCGCTTTTTGTGCTTTTTGTTTTGTTGTTGAAGCGTTCTCCAAAGTAACAGTCTTAGTAATCTCATTTTTGTTTCCTGCGGTGTCATATGCCGCCGCTTTTAGTGTGTAGCTGCCATTATCAAATTTTAGTGTATTTAAATCAAAGTAAAACGAGTTGCCAAGTTTAGTTGATGCATAAATGGTGCCGCTAAAATCAAATTCCACTTTGTCAAGGGACTTATCATCAGAAGCGGTTGTTATAATTCTTTTAATGCCCGAAAAAGTATTGTTTGAATCAGACCATGCCACATCCGGAGACTCATCATCAAGGTAAACATATGCTATTGATGTTGATGGTGCATTATCAGCAGTACACCAAAAACCATATTTATCAGGAGAAACATTTGTGGGAACCGTATAATTTTCTGAAAGGGATGTTAAAAGACCAGTTGATGTTTTTAGGTTCGTGTCAGAGGATGTGGGTGAATAGGATTTGTAGATAATTCGCGCATTATTTGCATCATCAGTGAATTCACATTCTACATCTAACAAATCCCCTTTTTTTATGTAAATGATACTTGTTCCGCTCTTCTTTATTGTAATGGATGCACTTATTGCAGCAGGAGTGAGGGTAAATTCGCTTGTGAATGCACTGTAATTTCCCGCCTTATCAGAAGCTCTTAGCTTAAATATATATGCTGTCCCATTAGTAAGACCAGTAATATCATAACCCGAGTTTCCATAATTTGTGTCAACTTTTCTTGACCCATTCATGTATATTTCAACTTTATTATTGCCTGAATTATTATCAGCGCTTAGCGCGTCCCAGAAAACCGTAACTTTTCCGTTATTAGGCGAGAAACTTATTCCGTCTGGAGTGCTTGGCGCAACATTATCATACAAAACTGTTCCCGAGTAAGTGTTGCTATCCGCATTCCCTGCAGCATCCTTAAATTTAACATAAATTGTTTTATTCCAGTCATTTCTTGAGCACCCATAAGTGCTGTTGTTAATGTTAAAGTCAGAGTAACTTGCTGCATAACTAATCCAGCTGGTCCATAAAGAATTATTGCACGAGAATGCCATTGTCACTCCGCTTGTTCCGCCGCTATGAGTTGCTGAGATTGTGAGGGTGGGTTTATCAAGACTAGTCCACCCGGAGAAGCTTATGCTTCCGCTTGAGGGCGCAGCATTATCATAAATAAAACTGCGGGTTGCTTGTGTCGTTGTATTCCCAAGAGTATCATTCGCATCAAGTGTTATTGAATAAGTTTTGTCCGTGCTTACAATCGTGCTTAGTGCTGTTGCGCTTGCCACTGTAGTTCCATCAATCTTTCCAACTACTGTTCCAAGTGCGGTGGCATCAGTGCATGTATAAGTAAAAGTTACTCCAATAATTGTTGTGGAATTATAATAATTCCCGTCCGCTGGAGAACTTATCGTGCAGTATGGTGCGGCAGTATCAACCTTAATCTCTTTGTTTACTGCAAGCGAGCCCGCGGCTCCTATGACAGGCAGAGTAAGTACTGCCGAATTTCCATCAGCATTTGAAACAATTGTCGCCCCGCCTAAAGTGAGTGCGCCTGTTGAGGAATAATCAAGGTCAGTTGTGTTTTGGGCCGCGGCCACCACATAATTGAAATCAATTGAGGTTACATTTGTCTGGTCCCCGCCAATATAAGTTGCGCTTGCATCTGTGTTAAGCGAAATCGCTGGAGTCCCTCCAGAGATATTTACTGCTTCGCTGAATTGAACAGTAATTGTGATTACATCGCCTGTTTTGTATGTGCCGTCAGCAGTAGCGGAAGTAACATTAGTTATTGTTGGCGCCGCAAATACACATAGCGAAATAAAAATGAGTGCAAAAATTATCAGTGCTTCTCTAAACGCAGTCATTTTATTCACTTTTTTATGTTATTACTCAGGTTAAACGCCTTTATTAATCTTTTTTGC
>Ga0172369_10000047_pt1 | contig 152076 bp, 149 predicted proteins | sample LakKiv25m_FD_114539 | JGI IMG/M metagenome (GOLD analysis project Ga0172369, IMG submission 114539) | Freshwater microbial communities from Kabuno Bay, South-Kivu, Congo - kab_022012_11.25m | ecosystem: Environmental > Aquatic > Freshwater > Lake | place: Democratic Republic of the Congo... | reverse complement strand
GTCTGGAAGGGTGCGCGAGCCCCGCCGAGTTTCGGTAGGCCTACCGAAACTCGGCGGGGCTCGCGCACCCTTCCAGACTGTGAATCTCCTTACACCCCTGACATGTTTACGGCTTCCCCGCGTTCGGGTCGAGGGCGGTGAAATAATCCTTCACCCGCCGCCGCTCGCTGACCGGCACCTGCTCGTTGGAGATGGCGGTTTCGGCGCGGTTGCGATATTCGCTGTAGACGTCGTAATACGGCACGCTGCTCGGTTGGGTGTTGCCGCCGGGGGCGCCGCGCAGGTTGGTGTCGATGGTGACCGAGCGATTGGCCGGGTTCATGCCCGTGGGGTTGATGGTATTCCGGCCGTGCAGCGGATCGCTGGCGGTATTGTTCGCTCGCAGGCCGCCGCCGCCTCCGCCCCCACCGCCGCCGCGTGCGCTGGAATTGCCACTACCCTGGCCCTGTCCTTGACCTTGGCCTTGACCTTGGCCTTGACCCTGCCCTTGACCTTGTCCCTGGCCCTGCCCTTGCCCTTGTCCTTGACCCTGTCCCTGCCCTTGGCCTTGTCCCTGGCCCTGTCCTTGGCCATTTTGACCGTTGTTGCCATTCATGCCATTTTGGCCGTTTTGACTATTGCTTCCGTTTTGCCCGTTATTCATGCCGGAATTGCTGCTCATTGAGTTGTTGCCTTGCATCCCCGATGAGTTGCCGTTCATATTGCTGGAATTACCGGACTGGCCGGAGGACATGCTGGCAATCTGCTGCTTGGCGGAGCTGACGCTGTTCGCCATCTCGTTGGCGGCCACGCGCGAGGCGACGACGGTGGGCATGCTCTGCAGGGCCGCGGCTGCCTGCTGCTGGCCGGCGGTGGTGTTTTGCTTCAGGCCTTTGGCGGCCTGCTGAAACTTCTGCGAGATGTCCTTGCTGCCGCGGGTGGCGCTGGCCATCTGACTCATCGCGGACGCCAGCGCGCTGCGCTCCCCCGCGGACAGATTCGTTGCCGTCGCGAGCTGCTGCCCGAGCTGGCGCAGGCTCTCGGTGGCTTCGTCCAGTTGGCCGTTCTGCAGTTGCTGCACGATCTGCTGGAGTTGCTGCTCACGCTGGAGCGCCTCGCGCTCTTCCTTCGAGAGCTGCTCCGGGCGCGCGCCTTTCGCCAGCTTCTCCCTTGCCCGTTTTGCGGCGTCCTTTTCTGCCTTCGAGCGGGCGTCGAGGGCGCGCTGGAACGCGGAAGCGGCGCTCTGCAGATCCTCCGCCGACACCTGGAACATGTTTTTCGCCAGCTCTTTTTGTGCCTTGGCCGCCTCTTCGTTCAGCTTGTTGATCCGCTTCAACGCCTCCTTCTTCGGCAGGCGGTTTTTCTCCAGCTCTTTGCCCAGCTTCCGCATGTGGCGGGCCATGCGCATCAGCTTTTTATTATTGCGGATCGCCGGGTCGCGCTCGATCTTCTTCGCCTGCTGCTGCAGCAATTTGCCGGCCTGCTGCATGTTCGCCCGGTCATCCTGCGTGGTTTTGGTGTACCAGAAGGGCAGGTAGGGCAGGAAGAAGGCGATCAGCAGCGCAGCGCACAGGCCGAGGGCGATTTTATGCTCTCGATTGATTTTGGCGGTGAACACGTCCTGCGGCCGGTGGCCGGCCAGGTGCGCCAGCGCATCGCCGATGACCAGCTCGCGGAATTCGGGCAGGCTGCGCTGGTCAGTGGTGAGCGCCAGCGCGGTGCTCGAACGATCCTTCAATTGCAGCCGCTGATCCACCGCCATCGCCACCGAGAGCTCGTCGAGCGGGCGCAGAAAGCCGGTTAACGCGCCTACCAGCGCGCCCAGTGCGAGCAGTCCGAGCAGCATCGGCAGTGTGACGTACCAATTATCGATGAACAGGTCGAGGGGGATCAGCAGCAGGCCCAGCAAGGCAGCGGCAATCACCCCGCGGACGAGCATGCGCCCGGCGAGCAGCACGTTGATGCGGCGGCGATACGCCCGCAGGTGAAACGAGAGGAGCGCTTCCTGTTCGGTCATGGTGATCACCGTCCTGTCCGCGCGAACCGGCAGCCCCGGCCGTCATTGCCCGGCAGCCCGGCCGTCATTGCCCGGCAGCCCGGCCGTCGTTGCCCACGCGCTGCCTATAGTATACCACAGGAATAATGGAAACATGCCCCGGGGAAGGGGGGGTTGAACACCGCACTATGCATGACGCAACTACCGGATCGGTCGTATGAATTGGCTCCATATCGCATGCTATTCAGCAAAGGGTAGTAAGGTAATTTAGTAAGATAGAAACTTAACAGAATTAAGTGACTATGATGATATAGGCTATAAATATAACTATACATCTATAATTGAACAAAGTTGTTTGGATAGCTTGACTGATGATCGTTCACTAAGGTATAGTTATTCATGAAAATGCTATTCGATGCAACGAATCTCGGCATTTTCTGTGTAATCGGGTTACCGGTCGCTAGGCGGCCAACCGGTAGAAAGATGCCTTTATTTCAGCATGTGAGCGTTGTCCAGCAGTAAAAGCAGTATATTACCTGGTAATCTTATCAGAAATGCATACATTGTGATCCGGTTCACAAAGATGTCAGCCTACCGAGCCGTGATACGCTCCGGTAAAAATGAGGAGGACAGCCATGTCGGCGACCAGGTGGCCACAGACGACCCTCAAGCATGAAGAGGAACTGGACGCGCGGTTCGGCGACGAGATTGCCGGAACGCCCGGCGGCGGCAAGCTGCACAGCTGCATCCAGTGCGGCAACTGCAGCGGCGGCTGTCCCGTCAGCAGCTACATGGACTACACCCCGCGCCGCATCATCGCCATGACCCGCGCCGGCTTCAAAACGGAAGTGCTCAACAGCCACACCATCTGGCTCTGCGCCTCCTGCTACAACTGCGCCGTCGAATGCCCCCGCGAGATCAAAATCACCGACATCATGTATGCCCTCAAGCAGCGGGCGATGAAAGAAGGCATGCATCCCAAACGCTTTGCCGTCCCCGTCCTCGCGCGTGAATTCTTCGGCACGGTGCTGCGCTACGGCCGCAACCATGAATCCGAGCTGCTGGTTCGCATGTACCTGAAGACCAATCCCTTCGCCATGCTCAAGCAGGCGGTGCTGGGGTTGAAGCTCTTTCTGCGCGGGCGCATGCCCATCTTCCCCGAAAAGATCAAGTCCGGCGGCAAAGGCGACCTGAAGACCATCATGCGCGCGCTCGAAAAGCGCTCCTGATTTTTTCAAAAGGTACCGGCTCTGTTGCATATGAGTGTAATTTTGGATTTTTGATTACCTGCCGGGGCAGTTTCCGGAAACCGGGCAATCGAAATCTAAAATCCAAAATCAAAAATCCAAAATACAGGATGTGTGTTAAACCATAAGCAGACGGCGCTTACTATGGGACCGAGCTGTGTCGAAGAGGAATCGATCATGAATTACCTCTATTATCCCGGCTGTTCGCTGAAAAGCACCGGCAGGGCGTATGAAGAGTCATTACTGGCGGTGGTCTCTGCGCTGGGCATCACGCTGAAGGAGCTGGAGGACTGGAACTGCTGCGGCGCCACCTCCTACATGTCCATCGACGAGAAGAAGGCCTTTGCGCTCGCCGCTCGCAACCTGGCCCTCGCGGAGGAGAGCAGTAAGGATGGCCCCGCCCAGTTGATGGCCCCCTGCGCCGCCTGCTACCTGGTGCTCAACAAGGCCCAGCACGTGCTGGAGGACACACCGGAGCTGAAGGCGCAGGTGCTCGGTGCGCTGCGCGCCGCCCAGCTCGATTACACCGGCAACGTGCAGGTCCGCCACCCGCTGGACATCTTCGTCAACGATCTCGGCCTGGATGCCATCAAGGCCGCGGTGAAGAAGCCGCTGGCGGGCATGAAGGTCGCCTGCTACTATGGCTGCCAGATCGTGCGCCCCTACGCCACCTTCGACGACCAGTATAACCCGATGACCATGGACCGCATCCTGCAGGCGATGGGCGCGGAGGTGATCGACTGGCCGCTGAAGACCCGCTGCTGCAGCGGCTCGTTGACCGGCACCATCGAGGAAGTCGGCCTGGAGCTGAATTACATCCTCCTGCATGAGGCACAACGCCGCGGCGCCAACGTCATCGCCACCGCGTGCCCGCTGTGCCAGTTCAACCTGGAGTGCTATCAGGACAAAATCGGCAAGCAGCATAATGAGCGCATCGAACTGCCCGCCGCCTACTTCACCCAGTTGATGGGCCTTGCGCTCGGTATTTCGGAGACGAAGCTCGGTATGCAGCGGCTGTTCGTGCCCGTGAAATCGACCGTGTCTCATGCTCATGCATAAAACGGAACTCGCTTTTAACAGGATTGAAATGATTTAAATGATTTGTCAATGATTTAATTTATTATTTTTGTAAAAAATAATAAATTGAAAAATCATTAAATAATCTTTTAAATCTTTTCAATCCTGTTAAAGCGGAATCTCGTTCTATGTATGAACAGGTTCGAAATAAAGAGAGGTTCTTATGTCCACGCAATCAGAGGCGCGCATCGGCGTATATATCTGCCACTGCGGCATCAACATCGCCGGCAAGGTGGATGTCGCCGCGGTTGCCGAGTTCGCGCAGGGGCTGCCCAACGTCGTGGTCTCCCGCGAATACAAGTTCATGTGCTCCGACCCCGGCCAGGAGCTGATCCAGCAGGATATCAAGGAACTCGGTTTGACCCGCATCGTAGTCGCCTCCTGCTCGCCGCTCATGCACGAAGCCACCTTCCGGCGCGCCACCGCGGCCGGTGGGCTGAACCCCTTCTTCTTCCAGATGGCCAACATCCGCGAGCAGGTGAGCTGGGTGACATCCGACAAGGCGGCGGCTACTGAGAAAGCGAAGGCACTGGTGGCGGCGGCGGTGCGGCGCGTGGCGCTCAACGAGTCGCTGGAAAAATCCTTCGTGCCCGTCAACCCGGACGTGATGGTGGTGGGCGGCGGCATCGCCGGCATCCACGCCGCGCTGACGCTCGCCGACGCCGGCAAAAAGGTCTACCTGGTCGAGCGCGAGCCGACCATCGGCGGCCACATGGCGCTGTTCGACAAAACCTTCCCCACGCTGGACTGCGCGGCCTGCATCCTCACCCCGAAGATGTCGCTGGTACGCTCGCACAAGAACATCACCATGTGGACCTACTCGGAAGTCGCCCAGGTGGACGGCTACGTGGGCAACTTCACCGTGAAGGTGAAGCGCAAACCCCGCTACGTGGATGAAAACCTGTGCGTGGGCTGCAACCAGTGCGTGGAGGCCTGTGTCTTTAAGGAAGGCAAGTTCCCCGACGAGTTCAACCAGGGCTTGAGCAAGCGCAAGCCGGTTTACATGTCCTTCCCGCAAGCCACGCCGTCGGTGGTGCAGATCGACCCCGCCGTCTGCCTGCATTTCCGCACCGGCAAGTGCAAAGAGGCATGCAAGGCGGCGTGCGAGCGCGGCGCCATCGATTTCGAGCAACAGGAAGAGGTGAAGGAAGTCAAGGTGGGCGCCATTGTGCTCGCCACCGGCTTCAAAGCCTTTGATGCGAGCCGCGTCGCCCAGTACGGCTACGGCAAGTTCGAGAACGTCTACACCAGCCTGGAGCTGGAGCGCCTGGTGAATGCCTCCGGCCCCACCGGCGGCGAGATCCACCTGAGGGATGGCAGCACGCCGAAGGCGGTGGGCATCATCCACTGCGTGGGCAGCCGTGACGAGAAGACGAACAAATACTGCTCGCGTGTGTGCTGCATGTATTCCCTCAAGCTGGCGCACCTGGTGAAGGAGCGCACCGGCGCGGAGGTGTACAACTTCTACATCGACATGCGCACGCCCGGCAAGGGCTACGAAGAGTTTTACGATAAGCTGCTGAAAGAGGACGTGCACTTCATCCGCGGCCGCGCCGCTGAGGTGACGGACGCCCCGCAGGTGAAGAGTGAAGAGGGCAAGCTGGTCATCCGTGCGGAGGACACGCTGATCGGCGTGGTGCGCCGCATCCCGGTGGACATGGTGGTCCTCTCCGTCGGGCTGGAGCCGCGCGCCGATGCCGATGATGTGCGCCGCCTGTTCAACATCAGCTGCAGCCACGAGGGCTGGTTCCTCGAGCGGCACCCGAAGCTGGCGCCGGTGAACACCTTCACCGACGGCATCTTCCTCGCCGGTTCCTGCCAGGGGCCGAAAGATATCCCGGACACGGTGGCGCAGGCCGGCGCCGCCGCCGCCGAAGCCCTGGTGCTGATTGACCGCGGCCACGTCGAGCTGGAACCGAACACCGCCTTCATCGACGAAGAGAAGTGCTGCGGCTGCAAAACCTGCGTGAACATGTGTCCCTACAGCGCTATCACCTTCGATACCAAAAAATTCGTGGCGGTAGTGAACGGGGCACTGTGCAAAGGCTGCGGCACCTGCGTCGCCGCCTGCCCCTCCGGCTCCGCCCAGCAGCACCTGTTCACCGACGAGCAGATCTTTGACGAGATCGAAGGCGTGCTGAATTACGTGTAACGTTGGAAGATTGGAAGAATGGAAGACTGGATGTGTAAGTAGTGATTAGTGAGTAGTGAGTAGTATCCAAGGCTCAGATAATTTACTACTAACTACTTACTACTCACTACTAACCCCAATCTTCCACCCTTCCATTCTTCCTTGTCCCGTGCGAGTGGCAAGCCTCTCGCTGATAGACAAAGGGGTTGATCATGGCTGACGGCAACACAACCTGGGAGCCGCGCATCGTGGCCTTCTTCTGCAACTGGTGCACCTACACGGCCTCGGACCTGGCGGGCACGTCGCGCATGACCTATGCGCCGAATACCCGCGTGATCCGCATCATGTGCTCCGGGCGGCTGGACCCCCAGTTCGTGCTCGATGCCTTCCGCCAGGGCGCGGACGGCGTGCTCATCGGCGGCTGCCACCCCGGCGACTGCCACTATCAGGAAGGCAACTACAAGGCGCTCCGCCGTTTCCGCCTGCTCCGCCGGTTGCTGCGGCAGATGGGCATCGAGGAGGAGCGCGTGCGGCTGGAATGGATCTCCGCCTCGGAAGGCGACCGGGTGCAGAAGGTGACGAACGAGATGGCCGAGCAGGTCAAGCGACTCGGTCCGTTGCAGCTGGCGGCGATTCCGACCCCGGTGCATGCGGGCGTGGCGGTCGAATAAGGTAGGGAACGCCCTCCGTGGCGTTCCTGGTTTCGGATATTGATGCCGGTTGGATTGATGGAAACAGGAACGCCACGGAGGGCGTTCTCTACGAACCCAAACATGGGAGAACGAGATGGCTAAGCCGAAAGTCGGGTTTTACTGGTGCGCATCATGCGGCGGCTGCGAAGAGGCCGTGGTGGATCTGGCCGACGTGGTGCTGAAGGTCGTCGAAGCGGTCGACATCGTGCTCTGGCCGGTGGCGATGGACTTCAAGCGCTCGGATGTCGAGGCGATGGCGGAGAACGAGATGGCCGTCTGCTTCATCAACGGCGCCATCCGCACCTCCGAGCAGCTGGAGATGGCCGAGTTGCTGCGCAAGAAGGCCGGGCTGATCGTCGCCTTCGGCAGTTGCGCGCATACCGGCGGCATCCCCGGGCTGGCCAATCTGTACGATAAGGAAAGCATCCTGGCCACCTCCTACGATACCGTGCCCAGTGTCGTCAACCCGGAGAAAGTGCGACCGCTGCCGGAAACCCTGGTGCCGGAAGGCACGGTCACGCTGCCCGTCTTTTTCGACGCGGTGAGCACCCTCGACCAGACCATTCCGGTCGATTATTACCTGCCCGGCTGCCCGCCGCCGGTGGAGCTGATCGTGAATGCGGTGATGGCCATTCTGGAAGGGAAGCTGCCGCCGAAAGGCGCGGTGCTGGCGCCGGACCAGGCCTTGTGCACGGATTGCCCGCGCAAGGAGTCCAAGCCGGAAAAACTGTCGTTGACCGAATTCAAGCGGCCCTACCAGATCATGATCGATCCCGAGCTGTGCCTGCTGGCGCAGGGGCTGCTCTGCATGGGCCCGGCTACGCGCGCCGGTTGCGGCGCGGCGTGCATCAAGGGCAATATGCCCTGCACCGGTTGCCTGGGCCCCACCAGCCGCGTGAAGGACTACGGCGCCAAGGCGCTCTCCGCCATGGCCTCCACGCTGGAGGCGAAGGAAGAGGACGATATCGAGGCGGTGGTCGCCTCCATCGTCGATCCCGCGGGCACCTTTTACCGGTACAGCCTTCCGGCGTCGCTGCTGTATAAGAAGGTGGGAATCCAGTAATCTGGAATTGGAATAACTTGCGAAATGGCTGTCGGTGTATCCGCACCGTTTGAGGTATAACCCATGAGTAGAAAAATCACCGTTGATCCGATCACCCGGTTGGAAGGTCACGGGAAGATCGACATCTTCCTGAATGACGAGGGCAACGTGGATCGCGCCTATTTCCAGGTGCCGGAGCTGCGCGGCTTCGAGAAGTTCGCGGAGGGACGGCCCGCCGAAGATATGCCGCAGATCACCTCGCGCATCTGCGGCGTCTGCCCCACCGCGCACCACATGGCCTCCGCCAAGGCGGTGGATGCCCTGTTCAGCGTCGAGCCTACCTCCGCCGGGAAAAAGATCCGCGAGATGATCTACAGCGCCTTCTTCGTGGAGGACCACGCGCTGCACTTTTTCTTCCTGGGCGGTCCCGACTTCGTGGTCGGTCCCACCGCGCCCAAAGCCGAGCGCAACATCGTCGGCGTGCTGGGCAAGGTCGGGCTGGAGGTCGGCCGCGAAGTCATCGAAGTGCGCAAGCAGATCCGCGACCTCATCGCGCTAGCCGGCGGCAAGGTGGCCCACCCGGTGTTCGGCCTGCCCGGCGGCGTGGCCAGGCCACTCACCGAGGAGGACCGGCAGCAGTTCATCGCCGGCGCCGACCGCGCGGTGAAGTTCGGCGAATTCAGCCTGCAGCTCTTCGAAGACCTGGTGTTGAAGAACAAGGAATACGTCGGCTACATCACCTCGGATATGTATACGCACCAGACCTACTACATGGGGCTGGTGGATAAGCAGAATAAGGTGAATTTCTACGACGGCGACATCCGCGTGGTGACGCCGGACGGCAAGGAGTTCCTCAAGTTCGCACCGAGCGACTACCTGCAGCAGATCGCCGAACATGTCGAGCCGTGGAGCTACATCAAGTTCCCTTACCTGAAAAAGATCGGCTGGAAAGGGTTTATTGACGGACCGGACAGCGGCATCTACTGCGTGGCTCCGCTGGCGCGTCTGAACGCCGCCGACGGCATGGCCACCCCGAAGGCGCAGGCAGCGTACGAGAAGTTTTACGCCGTGCTGGGCGGAAAGCCGGTGCACCACTCGCTGGCCAACCACTAGGCGCGCCTGATCGAGTTGCTCTACGCGGCGGAGCGCTTGCAGGAGCTCGCCAACGACCCGGAGGTGACCAGTCCGGACATCCGCAACATCCCCACCGCCACACCGAAAGAGGGGGTGGGGGTAGTCGAGGCGCCGCGCGGCACCCTCATCCACCACTACCAGTCGGACGAGCGCGGCCTCATCACCGCCTCCAACCTGATCGTCGCCACGCAGAACAACGCGGCGCGCATCGCCATGTCGGTGGACAAATCGGCAAAGGGCCTGATCAGCGCGGGCAAAGTGGATGATGGCATCCTCAACATGGTGGAGATGGCCTTCCGTGCGTACGATCCCTGTCACGGTTGCGCCACCCACACGCTGCCGGGGCAAATGCCGTTGAGCGTCCGCATCTACACTCCGGACCACCGGCTGCTGCGGGAAGTGACCCGGACAGGAATTTGATCGGCAACTCGCACTTTGCCAATGGCTGTCAACTCCCTGCTCACATGTCCTGCGCAGGGAGTTTTTTGGGGGAAGATATTCTAGCCAAGCGAGCAAAAAACAGAAAAACGGTATATAATGTGTGTCAGTATCACCAATTCTTTTTGTCTCCAAGCAGGAACGGCGGTACCTGGTTAATAATATAGTCTTTATAAAGTCAGGTTATCCTGCTGCTGCATGGTGGGCGTACGACATTCTCCCCGTCAGGGATATCTCTTCCCGCCTTGGCGGTTGGCTGATAAGAACAGGCATATACAGGACACACATCTCATTAAATGCAGAATATCTTAGTGCTTGGTTTAGGGAACGAGCTGCTCAGTGATGACGGCGTCGGGGTTCTCGCTGTCCGTGCACTCGTCAAGGAGTTGCGCGGGCAGGCAGACGTCGTCGAAACTGCGCTGCATGGCTTGGCGCTGCTGGAGCTGTTTTTAGGTTACCGGCAGGCCATTGTCGTTGACGCCATCTGTACCGGCGCCCATCCCCCCGGCACGGTGCTCGAACTGAACCCCGACGACCTGGAAACCGTCGACAGTCCCTCACCGCATTATACCGGTCTGCCGGAAATGCTGTCCCTTGCCCACCAGCTCAAACTCGATTTCCCGCCCGACGTTAAAATCATCGCCATCGAGGTGGTGGACCCGTACACCGTGGGCTTCGAACTGAGCGATCCGGTGCAGCAGGCGCTGCCGGAATTCATCGGGAAGATCAAGGCGCAGGTGTTGAAGTGGGAAACCGGAGAAGCGCCGATTACGGCTTAAGCACGTGCCACGTTCCTGACTCCGAGGGGGGACTGTCCGTATTTTCCCCGTGCCTTCCTCGCCCGTCACCGCCCTCCACCCGCCCTCATCCAACCTGAGCCCTCCCGAGTTTAGCCGGAAACGGTACTCCGTTCTCTCAAATGCGTGGCTGTACCCCCGGGCCTGCGTGCAGATGTCGTCTACCCGAAAAGGAATAGCGCCGGCAACAGGATGATGAAGAACAGGATGCCGATCCGTCCCGCCTTCCACCCTTCCATTCTTCCAACCTTCCAATCACTCGAAGAACACCAGGTTCCCCATCCAGGTGTTGATCATCCCGGCGCGGCGAAGCTCGTTCAGGCAATGAGGGAGTTTCTGCTCGTTCACGTCGGCCAACTCGGCCATGGTGCGCGGGTCGATACAGATGACGTATTCGTTGCGGTTGATAGCGCTGAAGAGCCGCTTGGCATCAGGGGAAAGCTCCCAGCGTGACGTTGCGCACGCGACAGCCAGCATCTCCGGAAGATTGGCCGGTAAATCTGCAGCATCCGTCTCGCTTGACTGCCGGCGGTGGCTCCATTTATGGCCTGATCCGTTTGACGGTACCTGTGGGAATCTGAATTTCATCGGCGTCCTTCCTCCGGTTTTCAGCTGACCTACTGCACGGTCTGACACCAATCATGGCGTATGGTTTCACCGTCCGGGCGTTGCATCGCTTAATAAGGGTATATTCGTTGATTTTCATGAAATTCCTTTAACCACAACCGAGAGCTCGTATCACCTACAATCGATCTTGCACACCACATCACCGATTTTTTGTCACCCGGTTCACAGATCATCCCGAATAGGGTACTATATAACTGCATTCATATTCTCAACCCCCATTTCGGATTCACAAACGCTTCAGGAGGGTAAAGGGGCAGTATGTTCAGCACCATCCGACCGATCAGCAGTCTATTCCCCCTGATGGTCACCGCTCTGTTCTTGCTCGGCCTGGCTGTGCCGGCGCGCGCCGAGACGTTCCAGCTTCAAGCCGTTGCCAGCCCGTCGCGCGTGGTTTTCGGTGGGGATAACCGGGTCACGATCGATGTCACCGTCCGCACCGCGGCGTCACAGCCCGCCCCGGACGGCACGCCCGTCTACTTCAACTCCACGCTGGGCACCCTGCCGGCCGTAGCCTATACGCAGCAGGGCAAGGTAAGCGTGTTGATGGATAACGAGGAGAGCATCGGCATCGCCAAAGTCACGGTCACGGTTGGCGACTCCCGCGAGGTGATCACCATCGAATACCTGGGCAAGGACGGCAAATCGGGGCCTCCCGCGAAATTCCACCGCCTGGTCTATCGCCTGGATGCCAAGCAGGTCTATTACAGCGTGGACAAGAAGATCTTCGATCTGCGGGATAAGGCCAGCTTCGTGACGCCCGACTTCACCGTCACCGCCAGCGCCATCCAGTTCGACGTGAGCAATAACCAGCTCTATGCGCAGGATGGAATCACCATCACGGCGGGCAAGGTGAAACTGACCGCGCTGAAACTCCGCATCACGCTGGGCACGCCCACCGGCTCGATCATCACCGCCGAGCCGGATATCGCGTATAAGTCCTTCACGCTGCCGCAGTTGGAAGCGAAGGAAGATGAGGCGGTCAAGGAAATCGATTTCCGTCCGTTAAGCCCGCTGCCCACGCGAACGTGGATCCTCTGCGCCAAGGCGACGGTCATCCCGAATGAGCAGATTCAGTTCCGCCGCCCGCAGTTTTACCTGGATAGTTTCGACCACAAGATTTACGCGCTGCCTTACCATGTGTTGGACCTGCGGAATCAGTCGGGCGGCATGTTCTTCAACAGCCAGATTTCCGTCACGTCGGATGCCGGGCTGGACGTCGATTTCCCCATCTATTTCGATGCCACTGACTCGCACATCGGCTCGATCCACCTTCGCGGCGTGGCCAAAGGCGTGTCCGCCTACAGCGGATCGTCAGGCTTTCAGATGGGCATTCAGGAAGAATACCTGTTGGGCGATTATGCCGACGGCGGGATCTACCTGGACGACCTGACCAAAGATACGCGCAGCTTCTCCTGGGAGCACAGCCAGGATATCGGCAACACCTACCTCGATTTGAACGCGGCGTATGAGCGGTACGCCGAAAATACGCCGTATACCACGCGCCTGGGCGCCGGCGCTTCCCGCAACTTCGGCGACGTGAGAACGCGCTTCACCACTAACTGGAGCGAATTCAACGGCGGCCAGGATGGGCTGGGGGAACTGACGCTGCAGTTGCCGGATCTGAATATCTGGAAAACGGGATTGAGCCTCAGTTTCGATCCCTATCTCGGATTCGAGCACAGCGTCTATGCCGCCACCGATGCGCTGCCGAAAGAGACCACATCCAACTTTTATCAGGGCATGCGCACCGGGCTGGGCGTGCCCTCCTTCAACCTCCTCGGCGGCACATTGAGCACGTCGGTCAGTGACGATATCGCCCGCGAGCAGAACGGAACGCTAACCAATTACCTGGACAGCAGCATCAGCTTCCGCCGCCAGGTGACGCGCTTTTTCAATACCTCACTGTCCTATTCCTACAGCGTGGCCAGTTCGAATGACGATCAGTACACGACCGAACCCAACCAGCGTCTCAGCCTGGACTTCAGCGGGCGCAGTGGCGCCAACTGGAATCTGTACGGCTACAGCAACTACAGCTTCAGCACCAAGCAGTTTTACCACTCGCTCCATGGCACCTATTACCTGCCCTGGTTCCGCAAAACCAAAAATGTCCCGCGTTGCTACATGGGCTACCGCGCCAGCGTCACCACCAGCGAGGATGCGTCTTCGGTCGCGGATCAATTATTCTCCCTGGGGTGGAATTTTGGCAGCTACGCCCTGGTTGGGCGCTATTCGCCGACGGGAAATAATGCAGTGACCGGTATCGGCACCGGCAGCGGGAAACGCTGGGCCGTTGAGCTCGTCCGCCAGGGATGGTAGGACGGGGCGAATGCAAAATGAAAAGTGTAAAATGCAAATGGATTGTCTGCCGTAGGTACGCCGATTCATTTTGCAGTTTGCATTTTTCATTGTTACTACCTGGTGAAGTTTCCGTATGGAGTGTAAAAGGAAGATTGGAAGAGTGGATGGATGGAAGTCTGGATGTACGGTTACGCTCAATAGCCATCCAGTCTTCCAATCTTCCATCCTTCTAGGTCTCACTCCATACGCAGACTTAACGGAGTAGTTCATTGTTGAGGTGAGACAATGATGATCCCTTCGCGTTCGGGCGTGGATGAGAAACGCTGGCAGCGCGATGTGGCGGAACGCGATCGCGCGCGCGACGCCGAATTGCGTAAATTCAACGACCCCACCGACAGCGGTGGGGTCGTCCTCGTGTGGGACGGTGTGGGCGGCCATGCGCGACCGCGCCTGCTGAAAGTGCAGCCGGGCGTGGCGGACGATCTACTCTCGCTGGTGTCGTCCCTCGCGGCGGAGATCGGCTGGCCGGGGGTGCCGGCAGTTGCGGAGCATGCCTCGCGGGTGCTAGCCGTCTGGGCGCGCGTCTGGCAGGTACGCGACGCCATGGATCTGCGGGTGGTACTGCATTGGGATGCCGGCGGGCAATTGCACGCCGTCGCCGGCCTGCGGGCGCCCGACGGAACCGAAAAACCGCTGCTGGACACCGCCGGGATGGTCGAGCTGCTCGATCACACCGCCGCGGAGCCGCAATCGAGTGCATCGCCCCACGGGTTGCTGCTCGCCGGCAACCGCGCGCTGGAGGCCGGTGAGTTTGCCGCCGCGCGGGAGGATTACCTGCGTGCGTTGCGCGACCTGCCGCGGCATCCGGAGGCGCACCGCAACCTGGCGCTGGCGCTGGCGCGCCTGGGCGAGTGGGAAGCGGCAGCCAAATCCATGCGCGAAGCCTGGGAGCTCTCACCCGATGACCACGGGCTCCGCGCGGAATACCTGGCCACCGAATCCGACGCCGGTGTGGAAGCCGTCCGCCAGGGCAACCTGGCGTGTGCCGCCGAACATTTCCTCCGCATCCTCGAACACTGGCCGGATGAACCGACCGCGCTGGCCAACCTCGGCAATATTCGCCTGCGTGAAGGCCGCCTCCCCGAAGCCCGCGCCATCTACCGCCGCTTCCTGCGCCACCACCCGGACCACCCCGCCGCCCCGAAAATCCAACTGGCGCTGGCGGAACTGGGTGAAGATGTGTAAGTAGAAGCGCAGGGACTGTCCCGACTCAGCAGGACCCGAGACGGCCGCCTACCTCATTATTCGTGAGCATAACCAGCGGGACTGTCCCCTCACATAGGTAAACTACCCTGACACGAGGCAAGCTCAGGGACTGTCCCGACTCAGCAGAACCCGAGACGGTCGCCTACCTCAATATTTGTGAGCATGACCAGCGGGACTGTCCCCTTTAATCGGTAAGCCTACTCGTGTGAGGGGACAGTCCCGCTGGTCATGATCAGTGTCAACGAGGTAGGCGACCGTTCCTGGTTCCGCTGAGTCGGGACAGTCCCAGAGCCCTCTCGCATCCTTCCAGACTGTGAATCTCAATTCCACCGCTTCTCGAATTTGCCCACATCCTCATTTCCCACTACACTATGCATATTCTCATGCTCTCAAGTAAGAAATACAGCAAAGATTACGGCACACTGCTGCTGCAGCGGGTAAATGCCGGCGGGCGAACCGAGTGGCTGCGCTTCGCCGACCCGCAGCGCGTGATCGTGGCCGACCAGCCGGCGCAGGTGCTCGACGCGCTGCGCGAAGTCGAAGCGGCCGTGGGAGAAGGCTGGTTCGCGGCCGGCCTGTTGAGTTTTGAGGCTTCCCCGGCCTTCGACGAGGCATACGTCACGCATCAACCCGGGCCGTTGCCGGTGCTCTGGTTTGGGCTCTACCGGGAGCCGCAGATCCTGACGCACTTGCCGGTCGTGGAACGCGGCTTCGATATTCCGTGCTGGCAGCCATCGGTGAACGAGGCGGCGTATCACGCCGCCATTGCGCGCATCAAGGAATACATCGCCGCCGGCGATACCTACCAGGTGAACTACACGCTGCGCATGCGTTCCGACTTCACCGGCGATCCGTGGGCGCTCTTCACCGCGTTGCATCGGGCGCAGCGCGGCTCATACAGCGCATATCTCGATCTCGACCGTCACGTCATCTGTTCCGCCACGCCGGAGCTGTTCTTCCGTTTGTCCGGCGAAGAGATCGTCACCCGGCCGATGAAAGGCACCGCGCCGCGCGGCTTGTGCTGGCCGGACGACGAAGCACAGGCGCGTGACCTGCGGGCGTCGGAGAAGAACCGCGCGGAAAACGTGATGATCGTCGACATGATTCGCAACGACCTGGGGCGGATCGCCCGCACCGGCACGGTGAAGGTGCGCAGCCTCTTCGACATCGAGCGCTATCCCACGCTGCTGCAGATGACCTCCACGGTGGCGGCGGAGACGGCGGCGCCGGTCAGTGAGATCATCCGCGCGCTCTTCCCCTGCGCCTCCATCACCGGCGCGCCTAAGGTGCGCACCATGGAGATTATCAAGGAGTTGGAGGACAGCCCGCGCGGGATCTACACCGGCGGCATCGGCTGGTGGGCGCCCGGGCGGCAGGCACAGTTCAACGTGGCCATCCGCACCGTGCACATCGACCGCGACGCCGGCCGCGTGGAATACGGCACGGGCGGCGGCATCGTCTGGGATTCCGTCGATCGCGACGAATACCGTGAGTGCGAGGTGAAGGCGCGCGTGCTGTATGCCGAGTCGCCGGATTTCCGTCTGCTGGAGACGTTGCTGTGGATTCCCGGTCACGGCTACTTCCTGCTCGATCGCCACCTGCGGCGCCTGGCGGATTCCGCGCGTTACTTCGGCTTCCGGGTGAATGTGGACGATATCCGTGCGCAACTGGCAGCGGCGGCATCCGCCTTGCCGGCACAACGCCACCGCGTGCGTCTCCTGGTCGATGAAGAGGGTGAGGCGCACATCGAAACCTACCCGCTGGCCCGCGCCTTCCCCCGCCGGCCGTGGAAAGTCGCGCTGGCGTCATCGCCGGTAGATTCCCGCGACCGCTTCCTCTACCATAAAACCACCCACCGTGCCGTCTACGACGCCGCCCGCGCCGAACACCCGGATTGCGACGATGTGATCCTTCACAATGAACGCGGCGAAGTGACGGAATCCGCGCTAGCCAACATCGTCGTCCGCTTTGGCAACGACCTGATTACCCCGCCGCAGGAATGCGGCCTCCTCGCCGGCGCCTACCGCGCCCAGCTCCTCGACCGCGGCTGCCTTCGCGAAGGCCTCCTCACCCTCGCCGACCTCCAGCGCGCGGATGCCGTTTACCTGATTAACTCGGTGCGTGGCTGGATACCGGCCCATTTGGAGTGCGGCGGCTAGACGCCGCTTTCTCTATGCGTAAGGTGTCCTCAACAGCATCACGATGCGCCTATCCACCCATCACCACTCCCAGTTTTACAGGCACATCGTAATACTAATCCGGAGATCTTATTCACAATGAAAGCGGCGTCGAGCCGCCGCACTCCAAAGCGTTTATGCTATACTCAGGGCACCCTTTCCCGAGGAGGCGATCCCATGGCAACTGTTCGTGAATCAGCGCGTGACATCCCCGTCGTGCGCGAGGTGGATGTGCTGGTGGTGGGTGGCGGCACGGCCGGGGTGCCGGCGGCGCTGGCGGCGGCGCGGACGGGCGCGCGCACGCTGCTGGTGGAGAAGTTCAACTCCTTCGGCGGCGCCATCACCTGGGGGCTGACCATCACGCTGCCCGCCTACCCGGTGGTGGGGCCGATCCTCAACGAAATCCTCCGCAACATGCAGGCCAAATGGAACGCCGTGCAGGCCATGAACCACGACCCCTATTTCGTCGTGCTCGACCAGGAGCTGTATAAATACGAATCGTTGCTCCTCCTTGAAGAGGCGGGCGTCGAGTTGCTGCTGAACACCTTCGCCGTCGATGCCATGGTGGAGGACGGAGTGGTGCAAGGCATCATCGTGGAAAATAAGAGCGGAAGACAGGCCATCCGCGCGAAGGTCACGGTAGATTGCTCCGGCGACGCCGACATCGCCTTCCGCGCCGGCGCGCCCACCGTCACCGCGCCGAAAGACCAACTGCTGCCCATCACGCTGATGTGGGTAGCCGCCAACGTCGACCTCGGTAACCTCGAGCATGTCGGCGGTTGCGAAACGGTGGTGCACCCGAAAGAAGTCAACGTGTGGGGCGGCAACCTGGGCGACTGCGACGCCACCGATGCCTGGGAGCTGACGCGGGCGGAGATCGAGCTGCGCAAAATCAGCGTAGCGCAGTGGCTCGACCGCCGCGCCAACTGGCCGGGTTGGGAACAGAGTTACATCGGCTTCATGGCCCCCCACGTCGGCGTGCGCGAAACCCGCCGCATCGTCGGCGAATACGTGGTGACCGACGCTGAATACCAGACGGCCACCTATGAAGATAACATCGGAACGCTGCAGTTTAGCCCGCAGTTCCCATATCGTGCCCTGCTCCCGCGCGGGGTGGACAACCTCCTCGTCGCCGGCCGCTGTGTCTCCACCGAGCCCGAGACCCAGCACAGCCTGCGCATCGCCCCCACCTGCGCCCTCCTCGGCGAAGCCGCCGGCGCCGCCGCCGGCTTGAGCGTCGCCCGCAACGTCTCGCCGAAAGCCCTGGATGCCGGCGTGCTGCAAGCGCAGCTCATGAAGCAGGGGATGTGCTTCGGGAAGCTGGAGGAGCTGGAGAAGACGCTTCAGAATTAATTCAGTAGTTATAAAACAAAGCATGCGTCATGCCAAAGGAGTGGATTAGATGTCAATTTCACTAGATTCAATAATTACTGAGTGTAGCCACTGCGGGAATAATACCCCACACACAAAGATATTCGAGTATACCAAAAACATGTTATTCGAACAGGCCGAAGATGATGTATATTTTGAAGATTATACGTGGTTCCTATACAAATGCGGAACTTGTGGTGGTTTAAACATGTATGGTGATTTTTTTAGAGTATATCAACTGAATATGAATAATTTACTTGATGCTAAATTATATCCAAAAGGATCAGGTCTTCTTCCACCTTCCCATATGATCTCGCCATCAGATCCTATACCTTCCCATATTCTAAAACTTTATGAGGAAGTTTGGCCTTTACGTCATCGTTCGCCATCTGCATTTATAGGGCAAATCCGTAGATTGCTCGAATACATCTGCGTCGATCAGAAAGCATCTGGTAAAGATTTGTACGGAAAGCTTCAGGATCTAATCACAAAAGGGATATTGCCAGGTTATTTTGGAGATATCACAGACTTACTTCGTGTTGTTGGTAACCTTGGTGCACATGCATCCGACAAAACTCTAGATATTTGGGATGCTGAGTTGATTGATGAGTTCTTCCGTTTCGTAATTGAATATGTCTATGTTGCACCTGCAAAAATCAAACGAATGAAGGAACGCATGAGAACATGATATAAGTTGTAATGACATCCGCTTTCTATGTATATTTGAGGGTATTATGGATCATGAACTGACCATCCGCCTGGCCGCCTGTGAGGATATCCCGCTGCTGATACGCTGGCGCAAGGCGATGATGCAGGAAATCACCCCGGCGGATGAAGCGACGATCGATGCATCGATGGCCGAATTCACCCCCTGGCTGGAAGGCATGATGGCGCAGCCGGGCCGGCTGGCGGCGTTCATTGGCGAAGTCGGGGGAGAGTCCTGCGCCTGCGCCATCGTCTGGGTGCACGAATGGTATCCCGGCCTGGCGGACCGATCGCAGCGGCGCGGTTACCTGCTCAACGTCTACACCGAGCCCACCTGGCGCCGGCGCGGATATGCCGGCCGCATCGTGCGGCAATCGGTGGAGTGGCTGCGCGAGCAGGGTGTCGGCATCGTCGCTCTCCATGCCAGCGAATATGGCCAGTCCATCTATGCGAGAGAGGGTTTCAAACTGCCGAATATGCCGGAGATGACACTGCGCATCGAACAGGCCCCGAGAGCCGTTTCACAAACGTTTGAAACGGCCGGCAACAGGGAAGAATAACAGAACAGGCACTATTGACTCCTCTTCTCTTTCCCGACAAGCGCAGGTACAGTGAGATGATGCTGTCCCATGAGATCCGCATATTGCCGTTTTTTCGACAGGCTTCCCAGCGGTACCCATTGGGCGGCGAAATATCCTACCTATCATTTTGATGTTTTTTTCAGCGTGTCACGCTCAAAAAGCGTAGAGAACTGTTTCACTGGTGAGGTAGCAAGCATGACAACCGATGCCGCCCACATCGCCTTCGTCGGCGCGGGCAACCATGGGACGCAATCGCTCTATCCCAACATCGCGCACCTGCCCGAATTCGACCTGATCGCCGTCTGCGATCTGGATGCGGAGAAGGCGCAGTATGCCGCGCGCAAGTTCGGCGCGCCGGCGTGGTATACCGATGTCGAGACGCTGCTGGATCGCGAGCAGCCGCAGGGCGTGTGCGTGTGCGGCCCGCCGGCGATGCACATTACGGTAGGCCGGCAAGTGCTGCGCCGCGGCATCCCGCTCTTCATCGAGAAGCCGCCCGGTTCGACCCTCTCGGAAGCGCAGTCGCTGGTGGATCTCGCCGGCGAGACGAAGACCTGGGGCATGGTGGCCTTCATGAAGCGCTTCGCCCCCGCGAACGTGGTGGCGAAGGAGTACCTGCAAGGCAACGCCTTCGGCACCCTCACCTCGCTGTCGATGATCCACGGCTGCGGCCCGTATGACGACCTGCGCAAGATGCTGCTCTTCAACGGCATCCACATGCTCGACCTGGGCCGCTTCCTGGTCGGTGACGTGGCCGAGGTGTTCGCTCACCACTTCTTCGCCAGCGGACAGGCGCAGGCGGTTTCCGTCAGTATGCGCTTCACCAGCGGCGTGGTGGGGCAGCTCAACGTGAACTCCGGCCGCGACTGGTCGAACTGCTCCGAGCAGGCCTATCTCTCCGGCGCCAACGCGGAGATGCGCATCGACGAATCGCACGCAGTTGAGGTGATGTCGCCCGCCGGCCGCTTTGCCCGCGGTGAAGGCCTGGAGCTGTTCGGCTGGAGCAACCGCTACTCCGTCTCCGGCAACATGGCTGGCTGGGCGGCCGGCGGTCACTACACCCGCGGCTACTGGGGCGAGCTGCAGCACTTCGCCCGCGCCATCCTCGGCCAGGTCGAACCGATTGCCACGCTTGACGACGGCGTGGCGGCGATGCGGCTGATTGATGGGATCATGGGCAGCGCGGCGACAGGCAAACCGGTCTCACTCTAAGGGGTTCGTATGGACATCATCTGCGCATCGATCTGTTATCGCGGTTACGTTGACGACGAAGTCGCCGGCACGCTGGAGAACGTGCTGAAGATCGGCTACCGGTTCATGGAGATCCACGGGCCGATGACGTGGAGCGTGGAGGCGGTGGAGGCCTTCGACCTGCCGGCGGTGTCGGCGCGGATCAAGGCGTCCGGCATGGCCTGCGCGGGCATTTACCCGCCGGGGTGGGGAGGCCGGGATGACGCCGACGTACAGGCGCACGCACAGGCCATCGTCAAATGCGCCGGCTTCGCGCAGGCGCTGGGCGCGGACCACATCGCCACCACCGGCGCCTCGCCGCGCGGGGAAGTGGGTGCGCTGGAGCGGGTGATCGACTGCGTTCGCCAGGTGGTCGACGAACTTGATCCAGCCAATCCTGTCCACCTCGCGCTGGAGCCTCACTATGGCAATGTGCTGCAGGAGCCGGATGACTTCGCCCGCGTCTTCGACGCCGTGCCCGACCCGCGCGTGGGCCTGTGCGTGGACACCGGTCACTTCCACTCCGCCGGCGCGGACACCCTGGCCGTCATCCGCCGTTTCGCCCCGCGCCTCTTCAACGTGCACCTGAAGGACCACATCGGCGCCGTCTCCGTGGGCATCGGCCGCGGCGAGATCGACCTGGCCGCCATCGTCGCCGTCCTCCGTGAAGTCGGCTACCGCGGCGGCCTGACGGTCGAGCTGGAAGTGGAAGATCCCCAGAACCTGCCGAGGTATACCCAGGAGGCGTATGTCTACATCAGCGGGATGCTGGGAACGAAGCTCTGAAATTGACCGAACAACTCGCGTTCGGAAGGTTTACTTGCTCTCTCCCGCCACCCGCACGATGTGATACAGCCATTCGGCTAGCCGGTGGAACTCCTCTACGTCCAGGCTCTCATCATGGCAGTGCGGCTTGTTCATGCCGCTGGAGAGGATGACGGTCTCAATGCCGTTATTGTTGAAGAAGTTGGCGTCGCTGCCGCCGCCGGTGGCCTCCACGATGGGCGCGCGCTCCAGCGCCTGTAAGGCCTGGCCGGCCAGCCGTACGGGCAGCGCGTCGGTCGCCAGGTTGAACGCGGGGTAGACATCGGTCTCTTCGAGCTCCACCGTCCCGCCCAGGCGTTCCGCAGCTTGCTGGAAGGTCTCGCGCATGTGGGCGGCTTGCTCCTGCAGCTTCCGCGGGTCGCGGCTGCGCGCTTCGCCGGTGACGATCACGGTGTCCGGCACGATGTTGGTGGCCTTGCCGCCGGCAATGATGCCGATGTTGGCGGTGGTTTCCGGGTCGATGCGGCCCTGGCGCAGGTTGGCGATGGCGTGGGCGGCGATGGTGATGGCATTGATGCCGTCCTCCGGGGCGACGCCGGCGTGAGAGGCGCGGCCGTGGACGGTGAACCTCAGGTTCTTCTGCGCGGGGGCGCGGTTGACGATGCGGCCTACCGCCCCGCCGCTGTCGGCCACGAAGCCGGCGCGGGCGGTGATCAGCGTATAATCCAGCACCATCGAGCCCATCAGCCCGACCTCCTCCGCCACGGTGAAGACCAGCTCCAGCGGCGGGTGGGGGATGCCCGATTCCTGCACGGCGCGCGCCATCTCCAGGATGGCCGCCACCCCGGCTTTGTCGTCGGCGCCGAGGATGGTTTCTCCGTCGCTGGTGATGCGCTCTTCCGTGTAGCGGATGCGCAGCTTCTCCGTCGGTTCCACGGTGTCGATGTGCGCGTTGAAGAGCAGCGCCGGCGCGTCCACCGTGCCCGGCAGGCGGGCGATGATGTTGCCCGTCTCGCCGCCCAGCTGCACGTCGGCATTATCGACGGTCATCTGCGCGCCCAGCTCCTGCAGGATGGCGATCACGTGCTTGGCGATGTTGCCTTCCCGATTGGACGGCGAGTTGATGTTCGCCAGCGCGATGAAGGTAGAGTCCAGGCGATTGTAATCGATCGGTGCGTCCGGCATACATGCCTCCCGTTGATGCGTTGCCTGCAGTGTAACAGACGGAGCTAGGCAATCGCAAGTCGGCAGATGCGACACCACCCGGGGACTGACCTTGAATTTTGCGCCCGGTCGGAAAATGACAGAGCCCGGTAGAGGGTCAGTCCTCACGAAATGGAAAGCTTCCCTTTCCGTGGGGACTGACCCTCTACCGGGTGGAAGATTGGTCACGGGTGGTAGTTCGAGGTTAGTCCCCGAGGCTGCATTCTTCCACCGTCCTCGGCGGTGGCACTGTCCGCCGGAACATGGTATACTGGGGCGAAACCTGTCGGAAAGGTCGTGGCATGGATTTTGTCGCTGATCGGATGTGCTTCGTCTGCGGGCCGGACAACCCCAGTGGGCTGAAGCTGCAGTTTCACCAGGAAGGTGAGGTCTATGTGACAACTTTCATTGCTGACCAGGCGTTTCAGGGGTATCAGAATATCATTCACGGCGGCATCGTGGCGACCTTGCTTGACGAAGTGATGGCGCGCTACGTCTGGGAGAAATACGGTCCCTCCGCCACCGCGAAACTGGAAGTGCGCTTTCGCCGTCCGGCGCCCTGCGGGGTGCCGATTGAGGCGCGCGGGTGGATCACCGCCGTGCGCCGCGGAGGACGGGCGATCGAGACCGCCGCGGAGGCCCGTCTGGAAGACGGCGCCCTGTTGGCCGAAGCGACCGCGCTGGTCATGCGCCTGGAACGATAACAGCTTATTGACAGCACCATACATGCCAAGACGAGCGGGATTCGCCGACGCCTTGATCGATATTCAGGGCGGCTGCACCGCAACCATACACGAATTCTCCGCGCAATGGCGGGAAATCGTGGATTAGCAACACAGGAGGGAAATTCATGCATTCAGTCACAGCCATTATCCCTGCCTACAATGAAGCCACCCGCATCCAGAACGTGTTGGAAGTCGTTAAAGCCTCTTCCCTGATCGATGAAATCCTCGTGGTCGATGACGGGTCCGCCGATAACACCACCGAAGTCGTCGAGCGGCTGGGATTCCGCGTGGTGCGCCTACCGGAGAACCACGGCAAGGGGTCGGCCATGCGCTCCGGCGCCGTGGCTGCCCGCGGCGATCTGCTGCTCTTCCTCGACGCCGACCTGCGCGGGCTGTCCCCGGCACAGGTGGACTCGCTGATCGCCCCGGTGCATTCCGATCGTGCGGAGATGGCCATCGGCGTCTTCCGCGGCGGGCGCACCTCCACCGACCTGGCGCAGGTGATCAGTCCCAACATCTCCGGGCAGCGCTGCCTGTACCGAGACTTCTTCCTCAGTGCGCCGATGATCGAAGGCAGCCGCTCCGGCGTGGAGATCGCGCTGACCATCCACGCGCGGGCGAACAAGCAGACCATTGAAGTGGTACCGCTGGACGGCGCCACCCACGTAATGAAGGAAGAGAAGATGGGGTTCTGGCGCGGCACGATCGCCCGCTATAAGATGTACGGGGACATCCTCATCACCCTTGCCCGTTACCACCTCCTCGCGCGGCACCTGCGCCGGGCGCCGGTGGGCAACGAGTAACACCCCGAACAGGCATGCACCTTTTCGCCATTTCCGGTGTCACACCACTCGGAAATCTCTCCGTCGCTGATGCCCGACAAAAAGGGGTGCCGGTGTCCTGCGCCGGTCGTTTTACCTTGTAATTCCACGGGTATCAGGTCGGTTAGATACGGGCCTGACAGGTGACTGTTCGCGGGTGAGCCATGTTCGGCTCTACGAGACTCTCCCTCAAACAGCAGAATACGGCGCAGCACGCCGGTGTAACGGTTGGCTCCTGAAGGCTCGTGAAATATCAGATCCGATGGAGGTTAGCCGTTCGATGAACAGATTTCGTGGTGTGTATGTGCTGCTGTTGCTGCTGGCCGCATGGGTCATGCTGCCGCTCTCCAGCCTCGCGCAGGTGAATAACACCGGCCTGGAAGCGACGCAAAATGCCTTCCGGCAAATTCACACAAAAATCGCCCCCGCGGTGGTGATGATCACCTCCCGCATTCAGGAGGATAGCAATAACGACACCTTCAACCCCTTCGGTGGCGGCGCTGCGCCCGGCACGCCGCGGACAGTGACCGCCTCCGGTTCAGGCGTGATCATTCGCCCGGAGGGGATTGTGCTGACCAACTCGCACGTCGTCAACAACGCCACCAAGGTGACCGTCACGCTGTCCGGCACCGACAAGCCGCTAGCGGCGGAGGTGGTACAGACCGACCCGCGCACCGACCTGGCGATCGTGCGCATCACCGATAAGGGCACCTATCCCACCGCGAATCTGGGAGATGGGGCCAAGGCACAGGTAGGCGACTGGGCGATTGCCTTCGGCTCGCCGTTCCGCCTGGCCACCACCATGACGGTGGGGGTGATCAGCGCGACCGGGCGGTCGCTGCCCAGCCCCGATGATACCTATGATTATCGCGACCTGCTGCAGACGGACGCCTCCATCAACCCCGGCAACAGCGGCGGCCCGCTGGTCAACATCAACGGTGATGTGATCGGCATCAACTTCATGATCTACAGCCCCGGCGACCAGGGCGGCAGCGTAGGCATCGGCTTCGCCATCCCGATCGACGATTACACGCGGCGCATCATCGATACCATGGCTGCGGGCAAGGCGGTGGAGCGCGGCCAGCTCGGTGTCGGCATCAAGAACCTGGACGACGCCATGCGTCAGCAATACGGCGTGAAGGACGGCGGCGTGCTGGTCGACCAGGTCGCCCCGGGACGCGCGGCGGATAAGGCCGGCATCAAGGAAGAGGACGTCATCATCTCCTATAACAGCACGCCGGTTACCGACACCGACCAATTCGTGCGCCTGGTAGAGCAGACAGTGCCGGGCACCACGGTGCCGGTCGTGCTGGTGCGCAATAAGAAGCAGCTCACCGTGAATGTCACCGTCGGCTCGGTAGCGAAGACGGCATCCAATACGGCGACGACGCCGGCGGGCGTGGATCCACACAAGGTGGGCATGGATATCGCGACGCTCACACAGGAGATCATCAAACAGTATAACCTGCCGGTCGCCAACGGCGCCTTCATCACACGGGTGTATCCCGATACGCCGGCCGAAGAGGCTGGACTGCAGCGCGGCGACATCATCCTGCGCGCCGGCGGTACCCAGATCATGGATGCCGACCAGTTCTGGACCGAGCTGGAGAAAACGATGAAGGAATCCACGCTCGGTGTGGTGCTTCGCATTCGCCGCGGTCAATACACCACCAGCATCACCCTGCCGCCGCTGCCGGCAGAGAAGCCGGATAATAAGTAGTCGTAAAGGGAGAAGAGGTGACTGAGGAAGGCGGGCCCATTGCCTGATGAAGGTGGTGGGCCCGCCGAGTTAATTCTTTAGGAGAGAGTGGGGCTATTGAAAAAGTGTTAGCCCGTGAAGTTTATCCTTGAGAGGATCGGCTCGATAGGCTGGTCAATTGGCGAGGGGGATGGGAAAAATGGGAGTGAATGGGAAAAATGGGGGTGTGAAATATGGGGGGAGAGAGTCTGAAATTCTTCCCATCCCCATTTATCCCATTCGTCCTATTTGTCCCATTGCTCTCGTTGATCTACCAACCTGCCGACCCGATCCTCACCAAAACCAGCGTATTGTTGTCAACACACCTTTTCAACAGCACAACAGTTCCCCCTCGGGCCAGTGAAAGGATACGGTTATTCCTCCCGCAGCAGCAGCACCAATCCCAGCAACCCGAAGAACCCGTCCGGCGCCCAGGCGGCGAAGATGGGGTTGAGGCGGTGGGTTTCCGCCAGCACCTGCGCCCATTGCTGTGAGACGACGAAGCAGAAGGCCACCACCACCGACAGCAGCAGGCCGGTGTAGCCGCCGGAGCGGCCGAAGTGCACCGCCAGCGGGATGGCAATCAGCACCGCCACCAGTGCGGCCAACGGGGCGGCCACCTTGTTGTGCAGTTGGAAGGTGAGTTCGGAGGGTGTGAGTGTCAGTCCCATGCCGAAGCCGCCGCGCATTCCATCCACCATGTCCTGTAATTGCTTGATGGTGAGCTCGTCCGCGGTGGAGGGCTGGTCGGTGATGTAGGACATGAAATCATCCGACAGGTCCAGGTAGCCGCCGCCCTCAATATCACCGCGGTAGACCATCCGGTTGTCCATGAACCCGTAGAATTCCGGTTTTTTGTGGGTGATGGGATCGGGCTTGAGCAGCCATTTTCCACCGTGATATTCCGCCACCGGCGCCAGCAGCCACGTCACGCCCTGCCGCGGATCGAGCTTGCAGATGAGCACGCCATACAGCGTTTTCGTCATGGTATCGATCCGCTGTACGTAAATATACTGCTGTCCGACTTTGAAGACCACGTCATGGGGCACAAAGGCCGCCGGTGTTTGCCAGGCCAACTGGCGCGTCATCTTCTCCGCCTTATGGGTGGTGGGGGGGAGCACCTTTTCCTGCAGCACGAACAAGGCGAGCGAGAAGAGGATGCCCACGGCAATATACGGCGCCACCAGCCGCAGCAGCCGCACGCCCGCCATGCGCAGCGACAGCAGCTCGCGGTCGCGCTCGAAGCGGTTCAGCGCCAGCGCGGTGCCGAGCAGCAGCGAGGCGGGCACGGCCATCATGATGACTTTGGGCAACCGCAGGGCGAGGATCAGCAGGATGTCACGTCCTGACGAGCCGGTGTAGAGGAGCTTCAACAGCCCGTAGAGCCAGTTGCCCACCAGCAGCATGAGCACCAGCACCCCGCCGATGAGCGCGGGGGTGAGCATTTCTTTCAGCAGGTAGCGGTCAATACGTCGCATGGGCAGCGGTACATCCTTTTCCTGTCTGCAGTATCCCCATTCCAGGGGACAGATACTCACTCCTAATTCAACGAGGACCGGAAGGTTCCTGTAATGCTGTTCGCGTTTGCAATAAATGCGCACGATCTGCCCGCTTTTCTGTCTGACTGGTTCGAGTGGTCGGACATGTCGGACATGTCGGACATGTCGGACGAGTCGGACGAGTCGGACAGCTCTTCGCCACGTGGGCCGGGTATCCCGAGAGGGGAGCGAAATGCCATGACACCGGAACAGTTGAAGAATCGCGTCATTGAAGAGCTCTGGGAAGAGGATGCCTTGAACGCGCGCGGGATTCGCGTGGTGGTGGCCGGCCGGGATGTCTGGCTGGAAGGCGAGGTGCCCACGCCGCAGATGTATGACCTGGCGGAGCGCATCGTCTCGCAAATCGGCGGGGTGGGGAACCTGACGAATAACATCGTGACCACGGAGGCGCCCTATGATATCCGCGATCATCGCGATGGCATCGACCTGCGCATGGACCCATCCACCGACGTGAACGCCGAGGGGCGATTGATGACCCGCATCGACCCGTTCGGGGAGGAAGCGGATGAAGCCTTCCCGCCGGAGGGCGAGGGTGCCGGCGGACCGGTGGGCGGCGACGACGGCGAACCGATCCACCCGATGGACCTGAACGAGATTGCGCCGCTGGCATCAGATATCATGCGCGCCGAAGAGCCCTGGCGCTACCAGGACGACGGCCCCAACGCGCGGCTCGATAAAGAGCCGGTGCTGCCGCCGGATGAGGACGAGGTGTAAGGTCGGAGTTCGGAGTTCTCACTTATTTAAGTGCACTGCCTTTGGACGATTATTCCCGGCAGGATTTTTATCGGTCCTGCCGGAATTATCGCAGTATGACTACCCATCCTGCCGCGCGAGTGATCCTCGGACGAAGGAGCTGATCCGTCAGCCCTGGTTGTTTCAGTACCTGACAGTCTCGCTGCGGTTCCGAGGCAACGGCGTGCAGCGGGATCCTGACATCAGCAAGCAACGGTTTGCAGGAATAGGTGTCTGATCCTATGGGAAATATGCGGGAGACGGTCTGCCCGCCTGCGCCGTTGATTCCTCACCCGTGTGGCGAATGAATATGACCTGAAGGAGTGACCATGTTGAGACACACGATTCTTGCTTGCCTGCTGTGCCTGCTGCCGCTGCTGGCGCTGGCGGATGAGGCCAAGCTGCTGCCGCCGACGCCTGATGAGATTCAGGCGGCGGAAAAGCAGGGGCGCTACCTGGTAACCATCACCCTGGAGAATGATAAAACCGTTGAAATCGTGCTGGAAGGGGCCGATATGCCCTTGATGACGGCGAATTTCGTGAAGCTGATCAAAGCGCATTTTTACGATGGCATGGATCTGGGCGCCGTCTCGCGAAAGATCGCCACCGGGCGTGAAGCGAGCTATGTCACCGGCGGCGACCCGTCGGGCGGAGGGCCGGGTTACCGACTTCCGCTGGCGATTTCGCCGAACCTGGCGACCGTTGCGCAAGGCGCAATCAGCATGGTGATGTTGGATTCGCTGGAATCGTCCGGCAGCCAGTTCATCATTGCCCGCAGTCCGCTACCGGGTTTGTTCTGCACGTTCGGCTGGGTGAAAAGCGGTATGGACGCCATCAATGAACTGCAAAGCGGCGATACCATCAAGTCAGCCACGGTGATCACGTATAAAGGCACGGAAGCCTGCCCTATCCTGACACCGATGCCCGCCGTCGCGGCCTACCGCCCACCGACAAAAGCCGATATCGATGCCGTGCGCAAGCAGGGACGGTACCTGGCAACCATTAATATGGACAGCGGGAAAAAGATAGCGCTGGTACTGGAGGGCAAACAAGCGCCGGTCACGGTGGCGAATTTTCTTAAGCTTGCGCAAGTGAAATATTATGACGGCCTGGTCTTTCATCGCGTCGAAGCGAGTACTGATGTACAGCTCATCCAAGGCGGCGATCCGGCAGGCACCGGCCAGGGGGGCCCGGGCTATCAAATTCGCTTTGAACCCAACAAACTCCTCAACAAAGCCGGCGCCATCGGCATGGCGCGCTCGCCCCAGTCGTTGAATTCCGCCGGCAGCCAGTTCTATATTCTGCGCACGGATATTCCGGCATTGGATAAAGGCATGTATACCGTATTCGGTTGGGTGAAAGAGGGCCAGGACGTGGTGAATGCCGTGAAGATCGGCGACCGCATGAAGTCCGTCACCGTCGTCCCCTACGCGGGTACCGAGCCGTGTCCGATAATGGCGCCGGAGGATGCGAAGGACAAATAAGCGTGCTGCTTACCGATCCGGAACGCAAAAGTGCTCTCGGGATGCCAGTCCCGAGAGCACTTGGGTTTCGCGATCCTTGTCCGGGGCAGGGAGGCACCGCTGCCGGGGACGCGTTCTCGCCGGGTTGGGGTGATCCGGGGATGCCAGTCCCGGGACCACCTGGGAAGGCGATTCGTGTGCCGGGCAGGGAGGCACCGCTGCCCGGGACGCGATCTCGCCGGATTAGTTGCTATTGACCGCCGGAGTCGTCACCTCCGACAGGGCCTGCGGCCGTTCGATGACTTCCCCCAGCGACAGGAGGATAATCAGGCGCTGATCCTGTTTACCCACGCCGCGCACGAAGCGGGCATCGATGGACTGCGCCATCTCGGACAGCGGTTCGATGGCGGCGACGGGCAGGTGCATCGTCTCGGTGACCGTATCCACAATCAGGCCGATCAGCATGTTGAACTGCTCCACCACGATCACCCGCGTGGCCTTGGTGGTTTCCGCATCCTGCAGTCCCAGGCGCATCCGCAGATCGACGATGGGCACGATGGTGCCGCGGAAGTTCATGACGCCTTTGACGCAGGCCGCCGCGTGCGGTGTGCTGGTGATCTCCGGCATGCGGATGATGGTATTCACCGCTTCGATGTTGATGCCGTACAACTCGCCTTTCAGGGTGAAGATGACCAGTTGCTCATCGGCGCCGGTGGTGATCACGGTTTCCTGTACGGTAGACATGGTGTGTTCCTCACTTTCCGGGGAAAGCCGGCAGGCCGGCTTTCCCCGCGCATTGCGTGATCAGGCGGATTTCGCCACCCGTGCCCGCGAGCGCTGTGAACGGGCGGATGCCACCGGTCCGGTGGGCGTCTGCTTCAGATTCTCGCTGTAGCTGTCGTAATCCACGGTGAAGCGGTCGAGCATCTGCTTCGTCTGCTTGGAGAGATCGGCCAGGGTAGTCGTGGAGGCCGTCATCTCTTCCACCGACGCGTTCTGTTCCTGCGCCGCGGCGGAGAGCTCCTCGGCGACCGAGGAGGACTGTTCGATGCCGGCGGTGAACAGCTCGATGACCTTCATCACTTCGGTGCTGGACGCGGTCATCTGCTCAGTGGCCGCGTTCGACTGCTCGGAGGCCGTGGAGACGCTGTCCACCACTCTGAACACTTCGTTCGAGCTCTTCTCAACCTCTTCGCAGAGCTGCGACACGCTCTTCACCTGGGACACCACGTTATCCGTGGCCGACAGGATATCGTTGAGGGCGGTGCCGGCGTTGTTGACTTTGTCCACGCCGTCCTCGACCTCCTTGGTGGCGACCGTCATCGAATCGACGGCGGTCTGGATTCCCTCCTGGATATTACGGATGAGCGAAGCGATTTCGCGCGTCTGGCTGGCCGACCGCTCCGCCAGTTTGCGGACTTCATCGGCCACCACGGCGAAGCCTTTGCCATGCTCGCCGGCGCGGGCCGCTTCGATGGCCGCGTTGAGCGCCAGCAGGTTGGTCTGCTCGGCGATGTCGTTGATGGCTTCCACGATCTCACCGATCTTCTGGCTGGCCCCGCCGAGGGCATTGATCTTCTCGCCCGAATCGGTTGAGGCCTGCTTGACGCGGGCCATGCCAGCCACGGTTTCCTGCACGATGATCGCGCCCTGCTTGGCCACATCGCCAGTGTTCTCCGCGTCGCGGCGCGCCGCATCGGCGGCCACGGCGATCTGCTTGATCGCCTCAACGGCCTGCTGGGTGGCGGTGGTCGCCTGCTCGGCGCCTTGCGCGCTGACCTGCACGCCGCGAGCCACCTCCTCGATGGCGCGGCGGAGCTGCTCCATGTTCTCGGTCACTTCCGTCGCCGACTTCGTCTGCACGGTGGCGCCCTCCGCGACCTGCTGCGCGCCGCCGGCCACTTCCTGGCTGGCGCGGCCGACGTTATCGGCCACCTGCGCCATTTGCAGGGACGCTTCGGAGACCTGCTTGACCATCTCCTGGATCTTGACGACGGTCTCTTCGAATGGATCGAGCATCTGGTTGATGCCCGCTACCAGGTTACCCCACTCGCCGACGAACTTCGAGGCGTCGGCCCGTTCGGACACGCGGCCGGCGGCGGTGGCTTCGATCAACTGATTGGTCTCCGCCAGCAGTTCGTTCATCGTCTCCACCATGCTGTTGAGGTTGGTCTTGATGGTGTTGAAATCGCCGTTATAGGTGTCGATAATCTTCGGCGGGATGTCACCTTTGGCGATGCGATTCACGTAATCGGCCGCCACGTTGAGCGGGTTGATGACCGCGTCGAGGGTCTCGTTGACGCCGACGACAATGCCGCGGAACTCATGGTTGACCTTCTCCGGGTCGCCGCGGGTCGTCAACTGGCCGTTGATCGCCGCCTGTGACAGGCGGTTGGCCTCGGACAGCAGCGAGCCGAGAATGGTTGCGACGTTTTTGGTGAAGATAACCGCCAGCAGGATGGCCAGCACGATGCCGATTGCCAGCGCGCTGAAGAGGATGTTACGTGAAGAGGAGGCATCCTTCGCCGCGGTTGTCGCGGCTTTGGTTCCGGAGGACTTCATATAGTCCACGACTTTCAGCAGCGCTTCCTCCGTCTTCAGATAGCTCGCACGGGCCACCAGCGATTGATCGACGGCCTTGCGGTCGATCTCCGCCACCTGTGTGCTGGATGCCGAGAGGCCGGAATCGAGCAGCTTGGTCTTTTCATCGATCAGGTCAACCACGCCCTGGTGATCCTTCTTCCAGCCTTCCCACAAGGGGGTGAATGCCTCCCAGAGCTTCGTTTCTTCCGCTGATTTATTGGGAATGGATTCGTAGTGCTTCCAGGCATCGTCCGCCTGCTTGAAGCCTTTCTCCATATAGGCATACTGCGCTTCGCGCTTATCTTTCTGCTTATAGATAATCGGAATCAGCAATCCGCGCTCTCCGATCCATACGATGCTCTGCCCGGAGTGGACGGTCATGACATCTCCGATGCCGGGCATATAGTGATCGGACAGGGCATCCGTTCCCTGCATGATCTGATTCATGCCGCGATTGCCGACAAAACCGATCACAAGCGCGATGACAATCATCGCACAAAATGCCAGGGTGAGCTTCACGCCCAGCTTCATATTGGACAACATAGTTCCTCCTTGTAAATTCACTCCTGTGGCTCAACGATATGCCGATGCTTCAGGAGCGCTGATTGGTGCGATACCTTCGCAACCGGACCGGATCAGTGCGTTATCGTATCAGGCCTTCCTGCATGGAAAACTTAATCAGGTCGGCCATGTTCCGCATTTTCAACTTCAGCATGATTTGCCGCCGGTGGGTGTTCACCGTTTTGATACTGATGTGCAGCGTAACGGCGATCTCCTTGACGGCGTTCCCTTCCGCTAAGTACTGTAATATTTCACGTTCACGTTCCGTCAACCGCGACAACGGCGAGTCTTTGGTCTGCAGGAATCCGTCAACGACGTGCCCGGCGATATGAGAGCTCAGATACACCTGGCCGGCCATGACGGCGTTGACGGCATACTCCAACTCGGCGTAACTGCAGATCTTCGGCAGGTAACCCGCGACATGCGCCTGCATCATTTCAAGCACGGTTTGCCGGTTGAGCGTATCGGACAGGGCTATGATTTTGACCGACTGGTCCAGTCCCTGCAGATGCGTGACGGTACTCGTGCCATTTTCACCTGGAAGATTGGCATCCATGACGACGACATCCGGCGAGTGTTCTCTGACTTTGCGCAACATTGTTACGCAATCATGCGCTTCACCGACGACATGGAAACCGGATTTGGATTCGAATGACAATCGCACGCACTCTCGCAGGAGGGTATGGTCATCAGCCAACAGAATTCGGATACGCATCCTGATACCTCACGGTGCCGGAAATGAACCCAGTTCTGTAACCCTCTATTCTAAAGTTCGGGTTATTCTAAAAGCCGCGATATCGGCAATAGTCTGAAATCGAGTGGCTCGTTTGCTCGGTATATGTGGACAGTATTCGCGTAAGTTCTAAGACATTCGCACCATTTATTAGCGATGATAACTTATACCGGTATTCAGTATACTACTCAGCAGAAGAAAATTTGATATATTATTTATAAAATCGTTGAAATGTTTATAGTATAATTGATGTCAATTTTAATTGATATTCATAATATAATGATTACATTATAATAGAACATACAAGTCTTTATAAATTCTTTAGACAAATGCCGTAAATTATATGTTCCCTAATCGCTTGAGATAGGATGCATAGTCTATGCAATGAAGAACACAGTCTTTGAGATTTCCATGCGTGGTATGCAATTATTGTATTGGGTGAATATTAGGGAAAATTAATAATGGTTTTTCGGCGAAGAAGTGTACATGCTATCCAAAGAAAGCAGACAAATACATAACCATATTTAATAAGGAGCAGGCGCATGGTAATTAATAATGTATGTGATGCCGCTCATTGCCGAGGTCGTCACCAGGCGAGATTGGGGAAAATGCGCGGCAGCCGGGCTGCGTCTTTATAGTGGAATATACTACGCGCATCCCGACTGCCGGTATGAAGGGTGATTTTACAGCAGCGCTAGGTGGCGCTGTTGCCCGGTTCCGCGACGATCGCCCGCGCATTCGCCAGTTGCTCGCGCACCCGGTCGGGGGCGGTGCCGCCTTGCGAGGTTTTGGCGGCAACCACCGCCTGCGGGGGAAGCAGCGGCAGCAGGTCGGCTTCGATGAGCGGGGAGAAGACCTGCAATTCTTCCAGCGTCAGGCCGTCCAGGCCCATGCCGCGGCTTTCCGCATAGCGCACGATCTCGCCGCTGACGTGGTGCGCCTGGCGGAAGGGCATGCCTTTGCCGGCCAGGTAGTCGGCGATCTCAGTGGCGGCGCTCATGTCGCCGGCCAGCGCCTCCAGCATGCGCTCGGGACGGAACTTCAGCCCGCGCACCATGCCCGCGGTGATCTGCAGGCAGGCCAGCGTCGTGTCCAGTGCGTCGAAGGCCGCCTCCTTGTCCTCTTGTAAATCCTTATTATAGGCCAGCGGCAGTCCCTTCAGCACGGTGAGCAGGCCCAGCAGGTGTCCGAATACGCGGCCGGATTTGCCGCGGATCAGCTCAGCGCCGTCCGGATTCTTTTTCTGCGGCATGATGCTGCTGCCGGTGCAGTAACCCTCCGGCAGCTCGACCCAGGCGAACTCCTGACTGGCCCAGAGGATGATCTCCTCGCAGACCCGCGAGAGATGCGCCATCACCAGGCTCAGGGCGGCAATCAGCTCCACCGCGAAGTCGCGGTCGGCCACCGCGTCCAGGCTGTTTTCCAGCACGGCTTCAAAGCCCAACTCCTTCGCCACCAGCTGGCGGTCGATGGGGAATTTGGTGCCCGCCAGCGCCGCCGCGCCCAGCGGCAGCCGGTTGATGCGCCGGCGGGTGTCCGCCACCCGCTCGCGGTCGCGGCTCAGCATCCACACATAGGCCAGCAGGTGATGCGCCGTCGAGACCGGTTGCGCGTGCTGCAGGTGGGTGAAGCCGGGCATCACGGCGTCGAAATGCACTTCCGCACAGGCGATGAATGCCTGCTGCGCTTCCCGCAGCCGGCCGTCCAACTCGTCGCATGCCCGCCGCAAGTAGAGCCGGAAGTCGGTGGCTACCTGGTCGTTGCGACTGCGCGCGGTGTGCAGTTTGCCGGCCAGCGGGCCCAGCCGCTCGCGCAGCGCCGCCTCGACCGCGCTATGAATGTCCTCCTGTGCGTCAATGGCCGGCCCGTTCGGCTCCCAATCGGTCAGCAGCCCCTGCAGGCCGGCGATCAAGCCGTTGGCTTCCTCTTCGGCCAGGATACCCGTCGCTCCCAGCATGCGCGCATGGGCGATGCTGGCGGTGATGTCCTCGCGCCACATGCGGGCGTCGAAGGGCAGCGACGCCTGGAACTGGTGCAGCGCCGCATTCACGCCGGCGGAAAACCGCCCGCCCCAGAGGGTGGCGCCGGGAGTATCCTGTGCTGGTTGGTCAGACATGGCCGCATCTCGCTTTCATCGGAAGACGGCTTATTATACGACCTGGAGCGCCTGCACGTCACGTATTGGAGGACGATCACCACAGAGACACAGAGACACAGAGGCACAGAGACGAACGAATAAACGAACAGACCGCCCCTTCGCATGAAGGAACGGCCTGCATACCTTACGTATATACGGCCTTATTTATCGTCGAGCGCCACCACGCCCGGCAAGGGGGTGCCTTCCAGGAATTCCAGGGAGGCGCCGCCGCCGGTGGAGATGAAGCTCATCTTATCGGCATAACCCAGGCGCTTCACCGCTTCCGCAGAGTCGCCGCCGCCAATGATGGTGAAGGCGTTGCTGCCCGCCAGCGCTTCGGCGACCGCCGCCGTGCCCTGGGCGAAGGCCGGGTTCTCGGAGAGGCCGACGGGGCCGTTCCAGATGGCAAGGCCGGCGCCCTTGATATACTCGGCGAAGATGGCGATGGTCTTCGGGCCAATATCCAGCCCCTGCCAGCCGACGGGAATCTGGTCAGCGGCCACGATGCGGGTGGTGATGCCTTCCTCGGTCTTCCTGGCGAGGACGTCATCCGTCGACATGTCGGTGATGACCAGGTCTTCCGGCAGCACCAGCTTGGTGTTGCTCTTTTCGGCGTTGGCCATGATCTCCTTCACCGCCTCGATGCGATCCGGGTCGAGCAGCGAGTTGCCGACCTCGTAGCCCATCGCCTTGAAGAACGTGTAGGCCATGCCGCCGCCGACGAGCAGCGCGTCGACCGTGCCGACCATGTTCTTGATCAGCTTCAGCTTATCTTTCACCTTGGCGCCGCCGAGGATGGTGATGAAGGGGCGGGCGGGGTTGGCCAGCGCGTGGCCGAGGGTCTCGACCTCCTTCGCCATCAGGTAGCCGGCGACCGCCGGGCGCAGGAAGCGCGCCACGCTGGCGGTGGAGGCATGGTCGCGGTGCGCGGTGCCGAAGGCGTCGTTCACGTAGACGTCGCCCAGCTTCGCCAGTTGCTCCGCGAAGGGCAGGCGCACGGCGTCGTCCTTCGACTCCTCTTCCGGATGGAAGCGGACGTTTTCCAGCATCAGCACGTCGCCGGGGTTCATGGCGGCCACGGCTTGCTCCACGTCGGGGCCGACGCAATCGTCCACCTTCATTACCGGCTTGCCGAGCAGCTCGCCCAGCCGCTTCGCCACCACGTCCAACCGCAGGCCTTCCACTACCTGCCCATCCGGCCGGCCCAGGTGCGACATCAGGATGACCTTGGCGCCCTTGCCGATGAGGTCGCGGATGGTGGGCAGCGCGGCCTGGATGCGCTTGTCATCGGTGATGACCGCTTCGTCGCGGGTGGCGGGAAGCTTCGGCTTGATGGACACGTTGAAGTCCACGCGGACCAGCGCCCGCTTGCCGTGGAGATCGTTGAGATCGTCAATCGTTTTCTTCGCCATAGTTGACTCCTTACTCTTCTTCCGGCGCGGCCGGAGCGAAAATCTCAAGACCGATACTTCCACTAATTAACATTAGTGGCCAGTGATTAGAGGTTAGTGGCTCGTGATGATGTCCCCGGAAGCTTACCTGGAACAAACAACCTTCCACTAATCGACACTAATCACTAGCCACTAATCATTCAAGCCCCGCGGGGATCAGAAAGACTTCACGATCCCGCGGGATTTTCATTGCACTGCGTGATTACAACTTGCCGGCAACCAGCGCGGTCAGGTCGGCCAGACGGCAGCTGTAACCCCACTCATTGTCATACCAGGCCAGCACTTTGACCAGGTTGTCGCCGATCTTCATGGTGCTGAGCGAGTCGACGATGGCGCTGTGGCTGTTGCCCTTGAAGTCGATGGAGACGAGTTCCTCTTCGCAGAACTGGAGGATGCCCTTCAGCGGGCCTTCGGCGGCGGCCTTCAGCGCGGCGTTGACTTCATCCGAGGAGGCGGGCTTGCTCAGCGTGCAGGTCAGGTCGACCACCGACACGGTCGGGGTGGGGACGCGCATGGAGAAGCCGTGGAACTTGCCTTTGAGCTCCGGCAGCACCAGCGCAACGGCCTTGGCGGCGCCGGTGGTGGTCGGGATCATCGACAGGGCGGCGGCGCGGGCGCGGCGCAGGTCCTTGTGCGGCATGTCCAGAATGCGCTGGTCATTGGTGTAGGCGTGGATGGTGGTCATCAGGCCGGCGTCGATGCCGAACGAGTCGTTGAGCACCTTGGCGACGGGGGCCAGGCAGTTGGTGGTGCACGACGCGTTGGAGATGATGTTGTGCTTCGCCGGGTCGTAGGTCTTATCGTTCACACCGAGCACGAAGGTGGCATCTTCGCCCTTGGCGGGGGCGCTGATGATGACCTTCTGGGCGCCAGCGTCGATGTGCGCCTTCGCCTTGCTGGCGTCGGTGAACAGGCCGGTCGACTCGATGACGATCTGCGCGCCCAGGTCCTTCCACGGCAACTGCGCCGGGTCCTTGATCGCCAGGATGCCGATCTCGTCGCCGTTGATGACAATGGAGCTTTCCTTCGCCTCGACGGTGCCGTCGAAGATGCCGAAGTTGCTGTCATACTTGAACAGATGGGCCAGCGTTTTGGCGTCGGTCAGGTCATTGACGCCGACGATGTCAATCTGATCGCCATACTTCTCAAGCAAGCGCTTGGTCACCTGACGACCGATACGACCGAACCCGTTGATTCCCACTTTGACTGCCATGGGGATGAACCTCCTCACAAAATATAGGACATCAGATTTCGCACATTAGCGTACTCCCACGGTACATAATCGAACCGTCAGGAACACGACAATGTTCAATCCCTTGCGTCCGAGTCACGAGATGCCCCTGCGCGGACCATGTGCTTACATTGCATGGACGCGACAGGCGCAAAAATGCGGCGCTTGTGATGTGTTGCGCAAACGCCGCTAAATTGTAGATATTATACGGGGGGATGTCAAGGCGCACGCACGCCCGGCCATCAAAGGCCGGGCTAGGATTAGGCGCCGAATCAATCCGGCTTTTATGCTTTGAGAGGCTCTACGCGGAAGGTAGCAACTCGTCACTCACCTTCATTTCATATATAATGCAAACCGCAGAAAGGCCAACTATGAAAATCATTCGTTACCAGGATCGATTGGGCAATATCCAATATGGCGCGCAGCAGGCTGACGGCGGCGCACTGCGCATTGAGGGCGATATCTTTGGCGAGTTTACTGTAACCGAGCAGCCGGCGGAGATGTTGAAGTTGCTGGCGCCGGTGTCGCCCACCACGCTGCTGTGCATCGGGCTGAATTACCGGCAGCACGCGATTGAGACGAACAAGCCGATCCCGGAGTTCCCGGTGCTCTTCATGAAGGGCATCAATGCGGTGCAGCACCCGGGCGATCCCATCCTGCTGCCGCGGGCGCTGCGCAGCGGGGAGGTGGATTACGAGGCGGAGCTGGCGGTGGTGATCGGGCGGACCTGCAAGAACGTGCCGCGGGAGCGCGCGCTGGATTACGTGCTTGGTTACACCTGTGCCAACGACGTAAGCGCGCGCGACTGGCAACAGCGCTGGGGCGGCGGGCAGTGGTGCCGCGGGAAGACCTTCGACACTTTCGCGCCGCTGGGGCCGTGCCTGGTAACGGCCGATGAGATTCCCGACCCGAGCGGGTTGCGGCTGCGCTGCATCGTCAACGGCGAAACGCTGCAGGACTCGACTACCAGCGACCTGATCTTCGACGTGCCGCGGCTGATTGAATTCCTCAGCGGCAGCACCACGCTCTACGCCGGCACCGTTATCCTTACCGGCACCCCGAGCGGCGTCGGCATGGCGCGCACTCCGCCACGCTGGCTGCAGCCCGGCGACACGGTGACCATCGACATCGAGGGTATCGGCGCGCTGGCCAATCCGGTGGAGGAAGAGGCGGTATAGGCATTAGTGTGTTGGTGAGTGTACTGTTCGAAGCCCGGTCGGTTCAGGCCGGGCTTTTTCATGAGGGGCTTGCCGATACGCACCCGCAAAGGCCCGCCCCGGCCTTCAAAAGGCCGGGCTAGTATAAGACGCCTCCTGCAAGGAGGCTTTTGATCTCCGGGGCGGACCGTGAAGTATAAAGGCGGGCTAAAGCCGGTACTCCACGCTGCCGATGATTACCATAACGTAACCTCGGATGATATTCATTTCATGATTCTGAATCGGAACGGCTATCGAGATACCTGTGACACCGGCGCTATTTGTTAGGTACACTACAATTCGAATATTGACTATGGAACAATATGTGGGCTGATGAGGTGGGGTATAACGCCCATCTGCTGCCGGTGTGCGGCGCGATTACCTTTTGCATTATCGGAGTGGCTACGTGAGAGATAGTATTCAAATCCTGATTGTCGAGGACAGTCTGCCGCAGGCGGTGCGCCTACGCTACATCCTCGAACATGAGGGTTATCGGGTTACCGTGGCGAATAACGGCACGGAAGCGCTTGCCGCACTGGAGCGCTCGCTGCCGGCCGTCATCATCAGCGATGTGATGATGCCGGAAATCGACGGCTACGAATTGTGCCGCCGCATCAAGGCCGATGCGCGCCTGGCGCGGATTCCCGTCGTGTTGTTGACCGCCTTGAGCGATCCGGAAGATGTTTTCAGAGCGCTGCAGGCCGGCGCCGACAACTTCATCACCAAACCCTACGAGAATCAATCGCTCTTATCCAACCTCGGCCGCATCCTTTCCAACCTCGAGCTGCGCCAGGACAACGCTACGGATGCCATCCCCATGGCCGGCACCGATTCTCGGCCGCATGTCATCGAGGTGTTCTTCTCCGGCCATAAATATTCGCTGGACGTTTCTCGCCTGCAGGTGGTGGACTTCCTGTTGTCCACCTACGAAAGCGCGCTGCGCAAAAACCACGAGCTGGATCAGAAGAACCAGCAGTTGAAAGAGGCGCTGGACAGCATCAAAACGCTGCAGACGAATTACCGCCAGTTGCTGGAAACCAATGTCGACGCGGTGGTGGTGGTCGATGCCGACCGCATCGTGCAGTATGCCAACCCTGCCGCCAATGCCCTGTTTGCCTCGGAGACCCAGCAGTTGCAGGACACGACGCTGCCCTTCCATATTGCCCCCGGCGACCGCAAAGAGATCGAGCTGATCCGCAGCAATGGGGAGCAGGTGGTGGCGGAGATGCGCGTGGTGAAGACGGACTGGGACGGCAAGGCCTGCTTCCTGGCCGTACTGCGCGATATCACCGACCACGTGCGGATGCGCGAAGAATTGCGCCAGCTCTCGCTGCGCGACGAGTTGACCGGGCTGTATAACCGGCGCGGGTTCTGCCTGATCGCGGAGCAGATGATGAAGCTGGCCTCGCGTGAGCTGCGTTCGCTGTTCCTCATGTATACCGACCTGGATGGGCTGAAGCAGATCAACGATCGCTACGGGCACCAGGAAGGCGACGTCGCCCTCGGTCAGTTGGCCGGGCTGCTGCGCAAGACCTTCCGTAAGTCCGACATTATCGGCCGGCTGGGCGGCGATGAATTTGCCGTGCTCGGTTTCAGCGATGGAGAGATGTTGACGCCGTCCATCGAAGAGCGGTTCCAGGATCTGATCAACGTGCATAATGCCGTCGAGACCGAATCGCAGATCTCCGCCAGCGTCGGCGTGGAATACTACTCGCCGGATCAGCCCCCTACGCTGGAACCGCTGCTCGAACGCGCGGATGCGCTGATGTACGAGCATAAGCGGCAGAAGAAGATGCAGGCGGCGGCGGTGTGTTCGTAAGGCAGGTTCGCGCCGAATGGAATTCGGTGCTGCAGGACCCTACGGCCGGGCGTCCCTCTGCAGGGACGCGAGAGGTATGAGAAAACCGGCCCTTCTCCCAATGCTGGGAAAAGGGCCGGTTTTCTTTGCGGTTTATCCCCAGTTAGGCGCTTCATCCAGCAGTCTCCGTGCTTCGCGCTCGGTTTCGCAGCCGGTGCCGGCGTAGGTGCCTTGCCAGCCGAACTCCTTGACGAAGGCTTCCACCATTTCAGGCGAGTTGCCCAGTACGTGCGCGCCTTTGCCGGAGGCGTAGACCGGCCGCCAGATGGTGTCCCACCAGAAGGGATCGGCGGTAGAGATGTGCGGATTGCCGGCGCCGGGCACCCACTGGATGGCGTCCAGGCTGGGCACCTGCTCGATGATGAGTGGCAGGTGGCGGATGCAGTCCGGGCCATCCAGGTGGTACAGCGAGAAGTCGGCGCGTTGACACTGCCGCTCCATATGCGGGCAGACGAATTCGGCGAACATGTCGGGCCCGATCAGCGCGGCGAAGTCACACTGGGTTTTCAGCGTGCGACCCGGCCCCCAGATCTGGAAGGCGATGAAGGCGTTGCCGTTCCGCTCGTCCTTCACCAGCTCATACAGCGGATCGAACGCCTCCCAATACAGGTCGTCCAGTTGATCGAGCAGGCGGTGGATCTCCTCCGGGCAGTCGAGCAGGAAGATGGAGAGCTGCGCGTTGCCGAAGAGGCCGGCGAGGATATCCAGGCCTTCGATGACGTCCGGCAGCCCGACCAGGAACTTGCCCTGCGCGTGCTGCAGGTAATACTTCGTGGTCTCCACCGTCCAGCGCCAGTATTCGTTGTCGACCAGCAGCTTCAGGTCCACCTTCGCCGGATCATCGTAGATGTGCTCATACCAAACGGTCTCCGGCATGAAGCCCGCTTTCGAACCGAGGAACAGATTGAGGCTGCCGGGACCGAGCGACGGCGTGATATACGGGAAAGCCATGCCGCCATGGTAGGTCTTCGCGCAGTAAGCTTCAAACTGCGCCAGGTTCACTTCGGCATTCAACCAGCGCTCGCGCGGATTGTCGGAAAACGCCGGCGGCTCCGGGCAGGGCAGCGGCTTCTCGCGCGGGGCGGTCACCGCCAGCGCCGGACGCGGCGCCTTCTCGCGCCGCCACCAGGCGGTGTAGACGTCGCGCATCTCGTCCCAGTTATCGTCGTAATAGAGCATCGGTTTATCTCCCAGGAGTTATTTGGATTCCGACATGGCGCCGGTCATCGCCGTTGCGAAGGCCTTGGCCTCTGCCTGCACGCGTGCGTGATCGGTCAGTGCCGGTTCGGCGAAGTATTTGCCGCCGAGGAACAAGCAGGCGGCCGGCAGCTCCTGCAGGGTGGGGCCGGCCCACAAGGTCTGGCACATGCCGTATAGACCAGCCTGTGCGGCGTAGCGGCTGAACTCGGCGATAGCGCGGGGATCGTGCCAGGTGGCGCCCATCACGCGGAAGCCCTTTTTGCGCAGGTATTCCGTGCCGCCGTAGGCCTGCACCGGGCTGTAAACCCAATCGATCATGATGATGTCGCGCGGCAGGCGGTCGATGGCCCGCCACATGCCGGTGCGCAGGCCGTGAATGAAGTTGTGCTCCGGGCGGTGGAACAGCATGTCGGCCCACATCATCACTTCCTGGTCTTGCTTTGTCAGGTGGGCATGCAGGCCGAGGATGTGTTCCGCAAACAGCTCCCCGCCGTCCGCATCTTTACACTTCGGGCAGACGCAGAAGGTTTGCGGGCGGGAGGGGACGTCCACTTCATCGAGGCCGATGTGGGTGATCTTCGGCGCGAAGGCATCGATCAGCTCGTCGAAAAGGTCGCAGAGGATGGGCAGCGTCTTCGGGTGCCGCGGGCAGAGGCTCCAGCCCTCCGGGTCCTCGCGCAACTCCGGGTAGGCGGCGGTAAGGCCGGATTCACCCATGTGCGCCAGCGCGTTATATTGCGGGATCAGCTCGAAGCCCAAGCCGCGCGTTGCCGAAATAAACTCCGCCCACTGCGCCCGGCTCCACGCCCAATCGGGCGCCACCGCGGGGTGCGTGCGATACGGGAAGGCGCGGTCGACCTCCACCATGAGCTGGGTATAGCCCAGCGGCGCGGCGATCTTCTCCAGCAGGTCGATGGCGCCGCGCAGGTCGGACGGCCCATATTGCAGCGTCAGGTGCAGGGCGCGGTTGGCGATGGGGGAGGGCGTCGCCGGCGTGGCCCATTCGCGCAGGCTGATGGAACTGCTGACGAAGGCCTGCGCTTGCGCCTGCTGTGCATCCAGTTCGCGTTCAGCGGCGGCGGTGTCGATGGACCACCCTTGCGCCTGTGCGAAGGCCAGCGGAGCGATCTCGAAGGCGGCGGTCAGGCGCTCGCCCGGGGCCAAGCGCTTCGGTACGCCGTGCGGCCCGAGGATGAACATCTGGCCGTGAACGCCGCTGAAATACTGCTTGATCCCCTCGACTGCGCGCAATGCCACGCCGTCCGAAGTGCCGCGCGTCCACCAGGCGGCACAGGTATCGGCATGATCACCGGCCTCGTAGCGGATCTCGCCAAAGGGGTTGAGCTGTGCGGGCGGCAAGCCGGGCACGGCGACGGCGGTCTGCGTCCATGACGCGGCAGGGATGTGCCAGCCGAAGAAGCACTCGAACTGGAAGTCGTCCGCCGGCGCCGACTCATTGGTTAACGTCATTCGGCAGGCCAGCGGCGCCGTGCCGGCGGGGAGGGTCCAGGCAATCTCCAGGGCCAGGCCGTCAGCTTGCGCTCGCAGGCAGACGCCGTCGGCGATCGACTGAACGTCCAGTGGCTTGCCGTTAATGGCGGCGAAGGTGCTCAACACACTGGTGTTGAAGTCGGGGATGTTCCCGCACTTCGTCCACGGCTCCAGGCCGAAGAACGGCTCGTGGCCACCCTCGGCGACGTAATCCTCGGCCAGCGAGGGCTTGACCACGCGGTCGGCGCCGCTCGTGCGGTCGGTCAGCCTGATCACCCGGCCTTTGACAGGCGAGACTTCGACTTCCCAGAGGTCGTTTTGTAGTGTAATGGTGTCCATGTATTCTCCGCGTTATAGTTGTCCGACGATACTCTCGACGAATTCGGCGTCTTTCTTCGCATTAGCCAGGATGGGCATCACGTCGAAGGGCCGGTCGTGCTGAATGCAATCCTTCACGAATTCCAGCGTCATGGTGGCGCCGGGGTTGGTGCGCAGGATGTGGGGCAGCAGGCGGCGGTAATCCAGCGTGCCCTCCTCCAGCAGCTCATACATTCCGCCGCGCTCCGGCGTCTGCGGGGCCTGCAGGTGGATGTGGGTGATGCGTCCCGCAAAGCGGTCGGCCAGCGCCAGCGCCTTCTCGGTATCTTCAAAATCATAGGGCTGGTAACAGATGGAGAAATCGAATTCCGGATACTGCTCCATGAAGGCGATGCCGGCGTCCACCGGGTCGAACATGGTGCCGCCATGCAGCTCGACGCTCATGCCGATGCCGCGGGATTTCGCCGTGCGGTACCAGGCGCCGAAGCGCTCAGCGGTCAGCCGCACCTGCTCCGGGGTAGCGTCGCCGCCCTTCACCCCGAGGCCCAGCATCACCTTCAGCGTCTTCGTGCCGAGGATCTCCGCCTTGTCCAGTACATCCGCCTGCATGCGCTCCTGCTCGCAGCCGTCCGGCCCGTCGAGGATGAACCAGGGGTAGACGCCAATGTAGGGGAAGCTGACGCCCACCTCGTCACCTTTCTCCTTGATCGCCCGCACCGCGTTCATGGTGCGCGCGGTGACGTGCCACTGCCAGACTTCCACCTTGTCGAAGCCCGTCTCCTTGATAAGGGGCAGCAGGTCGATCAGGTCGATCTTCGGGTCCTTGAACCGCGACCAGCGGTTGGGCTCCAGGGTGATGGTGCCGAGTATTGCGCGCATAGATGTTCCTTTCTCAATTCTTCACAAGGGCCGGCTTCGCTAAATCGAGGGTATCGATTACTGCACCGGCGTCGTCATATACCACCAGGTGCAGGCTGGTGGGCGTGAAGTCCACCAGGGCATAATCGTAGACCTTCGCCGATTTGATGGTATATGGCGCGTCGATCGGCGGCACGAGAGGCGCGCCTCCGCCACCGACAACCAGGTGCGGGATGCCATTGACCAGGTTATGCTGGTAAAAGTGCGAGTGGCCGGTCAGCACCAGGTCCACCTTATTCGGTTCGAAGAGATTGGTCGTCATCGTCTTCATGCCGGCATCCTCGCCGTGCCCGCCGGAGCCATAGGCCGGATTGTGGAAGTAGACGATCTTCCACGGCTGCTTCGTCGCGGCCAGGTCTTTAGCCACGAAGGCGTATTGTGGGCTGTCCGCCTTATACGGCACCTGGTTATTGATGCAGACAAAGTGGATGTCGCCGTAATCGAAGGAGTAATAGTCCTGCGTGCCGGAGAGATCGGCGATGTTTTCGGTGAAGGCTTGCGCGTTGGGTGACCAGCTTTCATGGTTACCGGCGGCGTTCATGAATGGCACGCGGGCGTCCAGTGCCAGCTCCTCCGGCAGGAAGAACTCGCTCTTGAAGCGACCATACGAGCGGTCGGCGCACAGGTCGCCGAGATACACGCTGAAGCGTGGGTTGGCGGCGGCGATGCGCGCAGCGATGGCGGCGTGCGGTTTAACGCCCGTGCGGCAGTCGCCCATGACGGCGAAACGGAAGGAAGCGCCGGGCAGCGCCGCGGTAGTGAAGGCGGCGTCCGCGGTCGGCTCGCCGGCCTGCGAGACGCGGTAATGGTACACGGTATCCGGCTGCAGTCCCGTCAGCTTGATATTATGGATATAGGTCTGCGGATTGGAGCCCTCGGTGGCGACGGTGCTCTCGGTGGTTGCCGTGGCGCCGTAGGCGTCGGTCAGGCCGAATTCCACCTGTATGGCCGTGGTGCTGTCGCTCTCGACCAGCACGTAGATGCTGTGGGCGGTGACCGCCTGCAGGTAGGGCGACATGACGGTCGCCGCCTGGTTCGGCAGCATGGACAACAGGAAGAGCATTGCCAGCGCGATCCACAGGGATAAGCGGTGAGCCATCATATCGACCAGCCTTTCTCACTCTCGATTTTCTGCAGTGCAACACCGAATGCCGGCAGCGCGGTCATCTCGGTTTCGGTGATCAGATCGTATACCGGATTTGCCAACGAACAGGGCACCGGTTGTTCATTCAACAGGAAGACATGCTTCCCTTCCGGCGAAGTCCAGGAGATGCGCCGGTACGGCAGTTCTTCACGTGCCAATTCCGACAGCACCTGCCGGTAGAACTGGACGCCCGCATCGGCATCGGCGGGCACCGCGCCCAGGTAAATGGCCTTCCCGTTGCCGACCGCGCGGATGGACAGTGCCGGCAGGTCGCGATACAGGCCTTCGGTATAGGTACCGAGCACCTGCGCGTCGTTGATTGCCAGCACTTCGCCGTGGCGTACGTTAAAGGGGATGTCCATGCCGTACACGCACACGCGAGTGATAGCCAGGTTGGGGTCCACGCCGGTGGTCAGCATATCCTGGCCCGCCTGGTGGTTGAAGGCGGAGCCGCTGTCCGGCTCGAGAGGGTAGTAATCTCGCAGCTCGACGCCGAAGAGGGGGGCGAGGATGCCGGGCGGGGGCGCGTTGCGCTGGGCGCCGAATTCGTCGCGCTCGCCGGAGCCGGGGAAGCAGAGCAGCGTACCTCCGCGCTCGCACCAGGCGGTAAGTTTCTCCACCATCGGCTGCGTGCAGATGTCCAGGTCGGGGACGATCAGCGGTTTTGCGGTGTCCCACTCATCCGTCTCGCTCACCAGGTTCACGGTCAGGCCGAAGCGGGTGAGCGGGTTATAGACCGCGCGCAGCGTCTCCTTCGTCCACATCGGCAGGCGGAAGCGGTGGGCGTCGGGCAACTGAATCTCCATCCAGAAGAGCGGTTCACTGGAGCGGTCGCGGGCGAGGGCGCTGTCCAGGTGGAAGAGGATCTGCACATCGCCGGTCACCTTCGCATTGGCCAGGCAGGGCTCGATGCGCCGCATTTCGCGCACGATCTCCTGTATGCCGCGGAAAACTTCGCGCGGTTTGCGGTCACGCTCGACGACGCTGGTGTGCCGCCACTCCGGGCCGGTGCGGAAGCGCCGCCAGTGGAACCAGAGCAGCGCGCGCGAGCCGTGCGCCAGCGTCTCGAATGACCAGAAGCGCCGCACCGCCGGGTTGAAGCCGCCGGTGGTGGTGTAACCGGAGCCGAGCTGGTGCTCCAGCGTCAAGTATTCGCGCGAGGGGTGCAGCGAGCGGGCGAAATCCAGCATCATCGGCATTTGGCCGGGAGCGGGGATAATCTCCGGGTAGTTGTGCGTCGTCACCGCATCCACGTGCTCGATGCCGCGCTCGCGCTGCAGTCGGTAGAGCTCGTGCAGCACGGTATCAATTGCACAGGCGACCACAAAGCGATCAGCCGGCACCTGCCGCCGCACCTCCGCCGCCTGCAGCAGCAGGAAGTCGGCCATCCCTTCGAGCATGAAGCGGTTGTAATCGAGCAGGTGCTGCGGGCTGCGGGTGCACATCATCTCGGTCGGCGCCGGGATCTGATCGAGGCGCTCGACTTCCTGGTTCCAGAAGATCAGGCCCCAGCGGCGGTTGAGCTCGTCCACCGTGCCGTATTTGCGCTCGAGCCAGCGGTGGAAAGCGGCCCGCGCGGGCGGGGAGCAGTCGATGGTGGAGTAGCTGCCGACTTCGTTATCGAGCTGCCAGCCCACTATGGCGGGGTGATCTCCAAAGCGCGCGGCCAGCGCCCAGGCGATCTCCCGGCAGTGCTCGCGGTAGTCTTCGTGAAAGACACTGTAATGCCGTCGCCCACCGAACAATCCCTTGCGACCGTCCGGGGTGATGGGCGACAGGTCGGGGTAGCGGTCGACCAGCCAAACCGGCGGCGTGGCGGTGGGCGTGCAGAGGATCGTTTTAATGCCGTAGCGGTCGAAGAGCTCGACGCAACGCGCGACCCAGTCGAGGGTGAACTGCCCGTTCGAACGCTGCATGCGGCTCCAGCAGAACTCGCCGATGCGAACGGTGTTGAGCCCCAGTTCCTGCATCAGCCGTGCGTCCTGCTCCCATTCGTCTTCAGGATCCTGCTCGGGATAGTAGGCGACGCCGAGAAGAAGATGGTTCATACTCATTCCTTTAAGTCAACACGCGCGGACTCAGAGGTCTGCGCTCCCAGTCATTATCGTGTGCCGTAACCCTCGCGGATCACCGGGCAGGGTTCCAGGAAGGCGGCGGTGAAGCGCTCGATCTTCTCCAGGCGCAGGCCGGGCTCGGTCAACAGGCAGAGGCGAAAGCGGTGCTCGCCCTGGTCGGTCAAGCGCTCCGGGTCGTCCGGGCTGAGGCCGTGCGGGTCGTGGTAGCCGTAGATGCTCGAACGCACCAATGTCAGGCGCAGACGGCCGTTTTCGCAATCACAGGCGAAGGCGCCGTCCTGGATCACCGCCACCTGGCCGCGCCAATCGTCGAAACTTAACCAGTGATGCAGCGGCAGCTCGGCGCCGTCCGCCGGGCGGCGGATGACTCCACCCGCGCCTTGCATATTGAGGATGGGCAGGTGGAAGCCCTGTGGCTGCAGCTCCAGCTTGAGGATCTTCCGGTGCTCAGTCCAGTTGACGGTCAGGTCCAGGTAAACTTGCGGCTGGCCGGCATAAATGGTGTAAATCGCCTCGATGCGCGAGTGGCCGTAGGACCAGCGCTGGTAGAGGCTGCTCGCCAGCTCGCCTGGCAGCACGGCGGCGGAGTCCAGCGTGAAACTGCCGATCACATCGTCATACGCGCGGACGGCATGGCCCCAGGTATCCGAGGTGTCGTTCAGCACCAGGAAGCGCGCCGGGTAGTCGAGCAGCGGACGGCGGTTCTCCCCGGCGCCGACCAGCACGGTGCCGCAGGCATGCACTTCGGAGAGATCGCCGGTGATCATGTCGCCGGGACGGTAATGCACCTCGCCGGCGGGTGGGCGGCTGACGATGGTATCGTTGTCGAAGTAATACGTTTTGAAGCCGCCGGCCGGCAGCGTGTCGATGAAGGTCCAGCGGCGGTTCGCGCAGCGCACGCTCGGGGCGATCTCCTGGATGGCGATCTCGCGTCCGTCGCCGTCGCGGAAAGCGGCGCCTTCGCGGTAATACATGAAGGACTCGACCTCCAGCGGGCGGGTGATGGGGTAGGGGAGGGTGTTGAAGATGCGGAACTCGCCCTCTTTTGCCGTCACCGGGCGCGAAGAAGCCACCGACTTCAGCGCCGCGTAGCTCATGGTGCGCGCGGCATCTTCCACGCCGCCCATCTCCTGGCGCGCCTGGTCTGCCGCGTGCGGGGCGCACGAGCCGGGCAGGATGTCGTGGAACTGGTTGAAGAGCACCTTCTTCCACAGCGGGTCGAGGTTGCCGACCGGTTCATTATTCATCGCCAGCGCGCGGCCGGCAAATTCCAGCAGGTGCTCGTTCTTGCGCACCGCGTCCTTCAGGTTGCGCACCACCGAGTAGCAACCCACCGCGTGCATATGCAGATCGCCGTGGTAGGTGGGGATGTCGGGCGTGGCTTCCGCCTCGGTGAAGAAGCGCTCGCAGGAGCTGTAGCCGGCATCACCATGGCCGAACTGATCAATCCATGCGTTGTAATAGTTGATTTCACGGATGCTCGGTCCGCCGCCGTGGTCGCCGACGCCGAAGAAGTAGCAGTTGGCCGGGTGCTCGCGGTATTCCGGGCTGCTTAATGGCCCGTCTTCCTGCGCCGGCAGATCCACGTAGCGGCCCAGGTAATGCTGGTTCAACCGGTAGGCGAGGATGCGCTGCCCATCGTGCTCCCACCAGAAGAGCGGTGCGGTGAAATCCGGCTTTTCCCAGACGTTGGGCCGGCAGAAGATGAAATACTTGAATCCCGTCTCCGCCAGGATGGCGGGCAGCGTGGCGGAGTGGCCGAAGCTGTCCGGCAGGTAGGCGACGGTGATCTCCTTGTCGAAGTGCTCGCGGGCGAAGGCCTGTGAAAGCTCGGTGTGCTTGCGGAAGCTGGCCGCGGTGGGCAGGTTGCTGTCCGCCTCCACCCACCAGCCGCCCGCCACCTCCCAGCGTCCGGCGGCTACCTGTGCCTGGATGCGCGCGAACAGCGCCGGATCGTATGCGAGCACCCACTCGTAAAACTGCAGCGAGCTGGCGGTGAAGGTCAGCGCCGGAAACTCGTCCAGCCGGTCGCAGGCGGAGCGGAAGGTATTGATCACCTCGTCAATGCCTTCGTACTTATCCCACAGCCAGACGGGATCGATATGCGAATTCGGCACCAGGTGAATGCGCATGGCTTGACTCCTTTAACACAAAGACACGAAGGCACGAAGACACAAAGAGTAAATAATTGTCTTTGTGTCTTTGAGTCTTTGTGCCTTTGTGGTCAATTATTTCCGTTAGGTCGCAATGGGTATTGCGTCACCTTCTCCGGCACCTGGCAGGGGAATTTCTGCCAGGGGATCCAATGGCGGGTGAAATCGCGGTTATGCGTCATATCGGAAAATACGCTGTCCATGGTTACCGAGCAGTCATATGGCGCGGTATCCGGCCCGCCGTGGCGGCAGACGGCGCGCGGGAAGGGGGCGTGGTCGGTCAGCACGCGGCGGATATGATCGTACCCGCGGCCCCACGGCTCGTGGCACAACTCGGCCAGGCGGGTGTAGCGCACATGGCAGTCGACGCCATATTGCATGTCCCCCGCGCCCAGGTGCCGGCCGGCCTTCTCCAGGAATTCCAGACGCTTGGCGCGCATGTAGGCGAACATCTCCGGGGTATCGTAATGCCCTTCGGTGACCCACAGCGTGCGGTCGTCGCCAATAAAGCGCAGTCCAAGGCGGCGGAAGCACTTCTCCACCGCCACCGCGTCGCCGCTGATGTCGGCCCAGATCTGGTTGGCGCGTGACCAGTTATGCAGCGTGTAGCGCTGCAGTAGCGCAGCAAATTCCCGCACGGTGCTCGCAAAGCGCAGCAGCGGTACATTATTCACCGGCCAGGTATCTTCAATCGGCTCGTCCATCAGCACGCTGGCGGAGACGCTGGCGAAACAGCCCACGCCCTTTTCGTTGCCCACGCCCCAGCTCTCAATGTAGCCGGTGCGCGGCTTGCGCAGGGTTAGCTTGGGGAATCGGGTCTTCAACTGCTTCAGTCCGGCGTAGGGTTTCGGGGCGTGCCACTTCCAGCCCTCGGGTTTCGGCGGCGGGCCGGACTCTACACTCTGCCCGCCGATCACGCCGTCCGGGCCATCGAACATCACGCCCGAACAGTGCCCGGGTTCCGGCTGTGCCTGCAGCGACCACCAGAACTCCTCGATGTGTTGCCGGTAAGCCGCGTAATGGTAGAGCGCCGCTTCCTCCAGCCTGCACCCGGCGCCCTGCGCCAACCCGCGCAGGAAGTCAAGGCGCTCGGGATAGATCTCCTCCAACTCCGGGAATCGACCGTAATCCGGCGGCGTCTCCAGCCGGTTCATGACATATTGCGTCACCTCCGCCCGCGACATCTCGCCAAGCGTCGGCTTCAGATATTTATCTTCCAGCAACTCCCCGGTGCGCTGCCGTAATTGCTCGCGGCCAAGCTGCTTACCTTCCGCGCCGCCGTCATCGAACGGAATAATCGGAATGATTTCGAACATGGACACTGCTGCTGTTCCCTCCGTCTCATATTGCGACACCGATTATACCCGGAACGTGCCGGTCCTGTCTCGATATCCGGAGAAGCGAACAGGGGCAGGTGCTGCATGATGAAATGCAGCACCTGCCCCTGCGATAGTCAGTCGTCGTAGTTTTTAGAAGTTGAACTTTTCGCCGAACTGGCCAATCATCGGAAGCGGCTTCTCCTGGCCATTCAGCGAGTTGACGATCCCCATGATTTTCAGTACTAACACGAAGATTCCACCAACTGGGAGGATGACAAACCAACCCAATACGGGAATTAGGCCTCCAACAAAATAGACGATAACTTCAAAGATGAACAATACCAGGCCTTGCTTGGCATGGTACATAGCAAATTTATTTTCTTTCTTTGCCAGCATTACGATGAGGAATCCTACGAGCGATAATAGATAGGCGAGGAATCCGAAGATTTTACCGTCGGCAATCTCGGCTTCCGTCGCTGCGGCAGCGGGTGGCGGCGGCGCCATCTGCTGCGGCGGGGGAACTTGCTGCGGCTCGGAAACCGGCGGTGGGGGCGGAGCCTGCTGCGGCTCGCTGGCTTGCTGCGGCTCGGGGGTCTCCGAGGCCTCAGATACTTGCGTCGTTTCGTCGGTCATTTCGACCTCCTTCGTAGTGTGAATGGTGATGCGATTACGACTACCATACAAAATGAGCCGTCGTGGCGGCGTCGGCATCCCGGGTAAGGGAAGGCGTCTAATACAAGCGCCATTATTCTGACTTGCTTATTTTATCATAAAATTTACTATTTTTCACCCATCCCAAACTATGCTTAATTAATTGATATTCGCCAGGGGGGATGGCCACCCCTGAACGGTTCGCCGCCAGGTCCAGCGCCAGCGTGTTCGGCTCCCCCGGGATGCCGCCCAGGTAGGCGGCGCCCACCTGCCCACGTACCCAGCGCTGCCAAAGACCGCGTTGCGTTCCCTCCGCCCAGAAGGCCCAGCCCTCCGGCACGTCGCCCTCGTACCAGGAACCGGCGGGACCGTACTTGCCGATTTCCCGCGGCGCCCACTGGCCGTCGATGAGGAACCACCATTGTAATTCAGTCACCGGTGCACCCAGGTCGATCTCCAGGTGCGCGCGGAGGCAACCGGGCACCGGCAGGTCGAGTGGGTTGCGCAATTCAGTCGCGACCGTGAGCGCGTCGTCGCGTCCCAGGGAGAGGGTTCGGTTGAGCGCCAGGCCGCTGTCGACCGTCGCCTGCAGGACCGCCTGCGTTTTCGATCGCTTGAGCACCTGAAAGGCGCCGGCGAATCCCGCCGACTGGTGGCTGGGGGTGGTGTATTCCTCATAGCCGCCGGCGCAGGGGTAGCCGAAGGTGCCGGAGGCGCTCTGGCCGAGGAAATTCACGGTCTTCGATCCGAAGGTGAGGATGCGCCCGCCCAGTGAAGGGACGATCTCCGCCCGGCTGTTGCCGTGCTCCAGCGTCATCACCTTATGCGTGCCGGTGCTGTCCTGCCAGGCGCGGCGCAGCTCGGTGGTTTTCGTGTAGCGGCCGTATTCTTCCGCATAATGGGTGATGCGGTGGGCATCGACGGCGGTGAAGAAGCGGTCCACCATCTCATCGCGCTTTGGGCTGACTTTGCATTCCACCTTGCCGTCACGCAGCACACGCCGCTTCGGTTGCTCGAAGTAGAACAGCACGGTGTAATCCAACCCGGCCTCGATGCGTTGCAGGCGGGAGAGCACGTCCGCTCCGTCAGCCTGTTTCTTCGCTTTATTCAACGCGGCGCGGGCGCGCTTCAGCACCGGCGGCTCGAAGTAGACGGCCTCGTTTTGCCAGAGCGTGCGGTACAGGTGCAGGTGCTGACCGGAGGCGGCGAAGGCCTGTTCGAAGGTCTCCAGGTATTCCTGCACCGCCGGCGCCGCGTCGCGATAATACCCGCGCAGGAATTCCCAGCGCACGTCGGCCGCGTCCAGCTTGGGGTTCCACAGCAGGCGGGCAATGAGCCAGGCCTTCAATTCGGCGAAGTCGCCGCCCGGGCTGTTGCCATCGCCCTGCATGAAGATGCCCTTCACGCCGTGGTCGAGATAAAAGCGGATGTCTTCCTGCAGCGGCGGCAGGTTGGGGAAGGGCGCCAGGTAGTGGAAGAAGTCGGCCACGTAATGCCAGACGAACAGGTTGCGCGCGATCTTCGACCACCCCTGCACCGCTTCCAGGCACGGCTGATTGACCGGACAGCTTTGAATCGAGTGGCCGAAGCAGTTGCCGATGGGCGCTAGCCGCACCAGCACCTGAGGGTGGGCTTGCATGTGCTTCGGCGGAGTCTGCGTATAGGCGTAAGCGAAGGTATCGATCAGCGCATAAGGATGAGTCTTCTCGAGGCGTTTTGCCACCTCGTTGGCCAGGTGCAGCGCCGGCGCCGTCGGCCCGCCCTCGTATTCCATCATCTTTGTGCATTCTTTGCAGGTGCACCAGTTGTTGTGATCGTTCTGCGTCACGCTGATGATGCGACTACCTGGGGTGGCGTCGAGCCACTGGCGGGCGCTTTCCGCCGCGATGTCGGCTACGTCCGGGTGGGTGCAGCAGAGCTGGTTCATGTGGCGCAGGCGGATACCGTTCACCTCGCTGTAATACTCCGGATGCGCGTCAAAATAAGTTGCGGTGGGCACCAGCCCGTCATAAGTGTGGCCGGAGGCGTCGTTGGCGAAGCGCTCCATGCCGCCGTGCCGTTCCTGCAGCAGCACGGGGCCCATGGTGCCCGCGTCCAGCCGGTTGCGCGCTTGCCAGTCGGCGTTCATGGCGTTGCGGTACCAGGTGGCGCGGTAAATCAGCGGCGGGCGGACATCGACGTTGATCGGCTCGATGTCCAGCAGCAACCGCACCGGCACCGTCTCCTCGTCCGGCGCCCACCAGCGTACCCCCAGCCGCTCCAGCAGGTCATACACGCCATACAGCACCGCACGCGGCGATCCACCGAGAATCAGCAGGTGATCGTTCGTACGGATGAGGTAATCTTCGAACTGCAGCGAGTCGCCACTCACCTCGGGGAAGAGTTTTCCCCGCAGCGCGCTGTCGCCGACGAGTATCATTCGTCGCTCCACTGGCTGCTGGTCTGTTTTGATCGCCGCGTGCGCCACCGCCATCAGGTCGATATACCGCTGCAGCTCTTCCGCCGAATACCGCACCGCCGGCGGCGCGTCGTGGGCAATGACGATGGTGAAATAGGCCTGCTTATCGCTGGCGAGGAGCATGGGTGATCGCCTCCGATGCGGAGTATTCGACCTTTGGTGCCGTGAACCTTCAGAAATGGGAGGGCGAGCGTCCTCGCGAGCCGCGATCATGAGCCCGTCCCCAGATCTAGCGCCTTTCGAGACCGGTCCTCAAAAAGCGCTAGATTCGGGGGGCGGGCTCATGATCGCGGCTCGCGGGGACGCTCGCCCTCCCATTTTTCTAGCCTACCGAAATATCCTTTACGAATTCATTGCATGTCAACTCAGGTTTGACTACTTCGCCATTCAACCGCACATCTGTAATGGTCACGTGCTCCACCTGATGCTCGGTATCATAGCCGAATACTTCGCTGGGCGGGACGACCGCGCCGTGCAACGCCACTCCGTCAATGGTAATGTCGCGGATGTGGCCGGCTTCCTCGTCCTTGCCCCAGACATCATGCGTGATAACGATACGAAGCAGGCGCGGCTCGGGGGAGAGGGCGGCGTGGGCGCCGGCGAGGCGGGGGGCGGTGGCCAGGTCGGCGATGTCGATGTCCCGGAAGGTAATGTCGCTGACGGTGGCGCTGTCGGACAGGTGCACACCCAGGCACCAGTGGCGGGCGTAGAGGATATTGCAGCGGTTATACGTGATGCGCTGGATGGGCGCGCGGGTTTCATAGGTGACGCCGAAGGAGTAGCCCCAGTCGCTCCAGACGGTGCAGTCCTCCACCAGGATATCCTCCGCCGGCTGGCCGGGTTCGGTGGTCTTCACCACAATGCTGTCGTCATGGTTGCGCACGAAGCAGCGGCGGATTTGCACGTCCTGTGAATTCACGCTGTTGATGCCGTCGCTGTTCAGTCTTCCGCTGACGATGCGTACGTTATCCACCCGCACGTTGCGGGATTTGGCGATGATCATATCCCAGTTCGGCGAGTCGCGCAGGGTGATGCCTTCAACACGGATGTCCTCCGCATGATGGATGCCAACGAGTTGATGCCCGGGGTGGGGGATGAGGCTGCCGTCGAGGATGCCGCGGCCGCAGATGCGCGCACCGGTGACGCCGGACACCGCCAGCGCGGTGCCGTGGTAGAAGGTGACCTTCCACTGCTCGCTGTAGACGCCCTCTTCGTCTGGACGCAATATGCCTTTTACCACCGCGCCGCCGGCCAGGTAGACAGTCTGGCCGTCCTGCACCTGCACGGTGTCGATCTCGTGCAAGCCGGGGCCGAAGTAGAGCACGTTCGGATCGTCGGGATTCGGTATATCCGTCTCCGGCTCGCTGATGAACAGGTGCAGCGCCAGTTGATCGGTGCCGTCGAGGAGCACGGTCAGGTGCCGTGGGTGGTCGAGGGTGAAGCGGATGGTACCATCGGAAATTTCCGGCACGATCCCCGTCCGGTCCGGCAGCACGACGGCCGAGGTGAAGGCCCGCGCCGGCCGCACGGTCACCGTCACCGGCTCCGACATGTCGAAGATGGCGAAGGAGGCGCGTTCACCCGACGGGTCCGGCAGGTGAGTCCACAGCCCGTCATTCTGCAGAATCTCCGCTCGCACGCGGGCTTGGTAGACGAAGACCGGGCAGCCGTCGACTTCGACGGTGTAGTCCGGTGACGGAATTTCCTCGGCGGGGGCGGGCCAGGTGATGATGCTCACAAGAAGCTCCTCAACAGGTAGTCAGGCCTGAATTCTTTGCCGGGCAGTGAGATTCCTTTAAAGAAAAGGCGATTGGTCCGTAGGGCACGGAAGCCGCTCCGTGCCTGGGTCACCGTTTTTTGCACGTGACCAAATCCCCGGGTCAGTCGGTTTGGTGGCGTATAGAAATGCGGGAGATCGCCAACCCGACCGGCTTTCCGGTGAGTACAAAGGTCATTGCGCGCATCGATGGGCAACAGGCAGCGGATCGACGGGTACCCGCACCGTTATCCTCGACAACCTGCCCGACGCCGCTCATCCGGAGGATAATTACTTTGACCTGTTCCCCGGCGAGACGCGGCAGATATGCATCACTCGGATCAGCGTGGAGGAGGCCGAACGGGTGCAGGTGCGGCAAGGCTACCATGGGTATGGGCACTTCCGTAAAGCGGCGTGATGGCAGATCAGTGATCAGGTGGAAGACACAGGGTGATATGCCAGCGCCAGTTCATGATAGCCTGCCATTCGATCAAACCCGATGCCCGCGTAACAGGCCTGTGCCGGGGCGTTGTCGGCGCGCACATTCAAGGCGACGTGCGTGACCGTTTTCAGCAGCTCGGTGCACAGCTTCGCGCAGACCTGCGTGGCCAGTCCCTGCCGGCGGTAGTCCTGATGGGTGACGACGTTGCCGACCCCCGCCACCTGGTAGCGCGGGGAGTAGACATGGATCCCGGCGGCGCTGACGATCCGCCCGTCCCGCCGGATGCCATACGCATATCCGGTCTCCAGCATGCGCGGCTCGAACCAGTTGCCGGGGAAGCTTTCGTCGTAAAAGCGAGACAGCTCCGCCAGATCGTCGGGAGTGAAGCGGGTCACGTCCTGCGTGTCGATCCCCTCCAGCCGCTCCGGCCGGGTGAGTCCCATCTTCACGTGCGGGCCGTGATGTTCCGGCACATACCGGTCGCTTAATGCTTCGAGCACGCCGTCGCTGAGGTGCGCATACAGGCTGACCGGCAGCAAGTGGCGGATGCGCCGGATCAATTCCGCCATCTGCTCCGGCTTATCAGATAACCCGAGTAGCACCGGCAGCGGTGAGCCGCAGTAGAGCAGCGCTACCTCCGCAATCTCGCCGTCCTCTTCCAGCGCATGCCAGGTAGTATACGGCCAGAAGAAATCATCCAGGTCGCCGATCTCATAAAGATGCAGATAGGTATTGTGGCGCATCGCGTGCTCGATGGTGTCTTTATCGTGCAGTTGGAGAGTTCGCATCCGATCCTCCTATCATGTCCCCTGCGATCCCAGGGGACATTATAATGCCCCGTCCACTTCATCGCGGAATCGTGTAAAGAATGATTGCTCCACCGTGAGGCGGTTGTCGAATACTTCACGAGAGTAGTCGAAATTCAAGCCGAGACGAGAGCGTTGCTGATACCGGGCATTCTCCTCGCTCTCGTAATACCCGAGCGCAGCCTGCGGGCCTTTCTCGGTAAAACCATTGAAGAGGAAGCATAGCCAGACCGCCTGCGCTCCGAAATGATCGAGGATATCAGCGTCCTGCAATATACCGGCGGCCAGCGGCACCTGTACTTGCCCGCGTTTGTTATGCTGTTGAATCAACGCGGCGATCTGCCCGCATTCCCCCGGCGTGCAAGCATCTGCCAGCAGCATCCGCGCCAACGCAGCCCCGGTCTCGGCATGTGGCTCGATGCCCTTGCCGATGTCATGGAACAGCCCGGCGGCATACAGGATGTCGCGATCAATCTCTCCCTGCTCGTCAAGGTGCTCGCACAGGTGCAGTGCGATCTCCGCCGTGCGCTGGCCGTGATGCAGCAGGTATCCGGTTTCGCGGGTGAGCAAGGCTTTTCGCGCTCCCATGGCCTTGCGGGCGATGTCGAGCAAGATTTGTCGATCAATCATGCGATGGTGCTTCCTTTCGGTGAAAGAAAATCGGGAGCAATTCCCACAGGTCGGTGACCGTGAAGTCGGCCATTTCCTCCTCGCCTCTCGGCATTTGCACGTTCATCCACCCTTGCAGCACGCGCACGGTGACCATGCCCAACTGCTTCGCTGGCACGATGTCATTGTCGATGCGGTCGCCGATCATCACCGTGCGGCCGGGAAGGCAATCCGCCCGTTCCAACGCGCGCCGGAAGATCTCCAGGTCCGGCTTGGCGATACCTTCCTCCGCGGAGGCGATGCAGACCGAAAAGAACTGCGACAGGCCCCAGGCTTGCAGGCGCGTCCAGGTACCGAACGACTGGTTGCCGATGATACCGAGGCGATACTGGCCGGATAATCGCTGCAGCACCGGCATCGCCGCGGGATACGGTCGCTCCTGCTCCTTGCGATACGGCGCCTCCTTCAGTATATTGTCGATGGGAATGTCGCCAGCCAGGATTTCTACCGCGCGAAGAATCGGCCGGGGGGCGAATTCTATGCACGCCTGCAGGATGGCATACTCGATCTCCTCGCGACTGTAATGCCGTGCCCGTGCTGCCAGCGCCCGCTGCAGGTCGGTCACACGCTGCGCCGACGGCCCATCCTCGTCGATGAGGGTGCAGCCGAGGTCGAAAAACAGCCAGTCGATCCCCCGAATTCCGTGCATACACATCCTATTCCAGATAATTGAGGATATCCGCAATACGCTTGATGACCAGTCTTAACAATATTTTGTTCACGGCTCTTCCTCCAGGTACTGCGGGTTGGCATTCCATGACGGATATTTCGCCATGCCGGTTTTGTGCTTGCGGAATCCAAGCTTGCGGTAAAACTCCACCGCGCTGAAGGAAGAGGTGAGCACGAAGAAGGAGTCCGGCACCTCGGCCTCCAGCGCCTGCATGATCAGGCGGCCAATGCCCCGGCGCTGATATTCGGGGAGCACCGCAATATCGAAGATGGCGGAACAGGCGATACCGTCGGATACCATCCGACCGGCGCCGCACAGCGTTTCGCCGTCCCAGCAGGTGAAGACGCGGAAGCTGTTCGTGAATGCCGTATGCAGTCGCTCGGGGTTCCGCTTCCCCAGATTGGCAACGTCATACAGCCGAATGAGGGCTTCCAGCCATTGTGAGTCGTAACCTTTCCGCAGTTGGTACTCCATTTATGCCTCCTGACTTTCCTGGTTTTATGCGCTTACGGTAATGAAACGATACCCCGCATCGAATGCCGGCCTTTCCAGCAGTTCGCCATACCGGTCCATCCACCGACCGCTGTGCAGGTCTTCTTGCAGGGCCTGAACCCCTTGCTCGACGGCGGTAGGCTCCGCATACGTGAACGACGAGATATTCGCCCGCACCACCGGGTCCAGGTACAGCTCTGGTCGCCGCCAAGCCGCGGCACAGCAGAGATACCGCAGGTCATGCGGGAGCGGGAAGGCCTGTGTTCTGACCTTGCGCCCGCATAGCCCAGTGATCAATGCCGTCATCTCTTCTAATGGTGGAAATGCCCCGCAAGCCTGCGTATAAAAATCCGGGAAGTAACCATATCACCAGAATTCTTCCGTGCCGCGTGGATCGAATGTGAAGATGACCAGCGGTCCGTTGCCGATGACCCGGAGCATCTCACGGATCCCTTTTGCCGGATCGCTGAAATGGTGCAGCGCCAGGATGCAGATGGCGCCGTCGATGGAAGCTGCGGGAAACGGCAGGTTCTCCGCCACTCCCTCGAACCATTCGACGCCGACGTGCGATACGGCCTGCGCGCGCATGATGGCTGACGGTTCAACCGCCAGCATATGAAATCCCTGCTCGGCCAGTGCGCGGCAGTAATTGCCGGTGCCGGCACCGATATCCGCGACGGTCGAGCCCGCAGGCAGGTCGAGTAGTGAGATCACTTCGCTGACGATTCGCAGGTCTGCTTCTCGTGTGCGGGCATAGGTTTTACCGAATTGTTCGTAATGGCTTGCCATCTGTATCCTTACTACTGGTTCAGCGCCCTGGTAAACCGCCAGGCCCGCTTCACGAACCCGTGCTTCTGGTAGAATTCGTGCGCCCACGTGCGGTGGAAAGACGAATCTAGCTCCAGCTTCCCGCAGCCGCGCGCCGTCGCCAGCTCAACGCAGGCTTCCAGCAGGCGTGTGCCGACGCCTTGCCGGCGCACGGTTTCGTCCACCACGAACTCGTCAATCTGGCCGATGAGGCCGGGATTCCGCAGGCAATGGGTCACACTGAGCGAGCAGAAACCGACGATGCGGCCGTCCAACTCCGCTACCAAGTAGCGGCCGGCGTCTGCTGCCAGGCAGGTTGCAAAGGAGCGGGACATGCGTTCCTCTTCCAACTCCTGTCTTGGCCAGAGCTGGTGCAGCAGTGCGAAGACTGCCGGGAAATCCTCTACCGTGCAGGGGCGGATCGTCATATCGGTCTGGTTCATTTCGGCACTTCCTTCTCCGGCAACGGTTTGATGAAAAGCTCGTCTCCCGTTTTGCATCCCAGCAAGGCAATGACGCTGTCATAATTGCGGGCGATCTTTACATAACCGTCCGCCATCAGGAAGGCCACCCACTCGCCTTGCTTGACGTCGAAATAGGAAGTGCCGAGCAGTATCGTCTCGGTTTTTTCTTTGAAGATCACCTGGAACTTCCTCCCGCGGGTGATGTCGAGTTTTTCCAGGTCGGCGGCCGTGAACTCGGTATCGATATTGGCGCCTGTCATCTTCGCATACGCTCCACCGTCGGCAAAGCGGGCGACAGACGCCGGCGTGAGGACGATGGTCGCGTCCTTGTTGTCCTCGATCTTGCCTGTCTCTCTATACGTGAACAGCGCGTGCAAGGCGGCCAGTTCTTCCGAAGTGTTCATGTTGCAATGGCCATCGCGCTTCAGGAACCACAACGCCGGCTTGATCGGGGCATCCTTGAGCTGCGCGAGATAATGCTTGGGATCGTTCAGCTCGTTCTGGTTGCTGATGAAGAGCAACGGCATCTGCGGCTGGAAGGTATATTGCACCGCGCCGAAGTTGAGCGCCGACCCGACCGCCAGCACGCCGTCGTATTGCCCTTTGCAGGTCTCCGCCATCTTTGTCACAATGGCGCCGCCCATCGACCAGCCATCCAGGTAGATGCGCTCCGGCATGCCGTATTTGTCTATGACATATTGCCGCAATTGTGTCATGTCTTCAATGGCATCGTCGACAATCCAGCCATTCCGGCGGTAACTGGTTGCCGCGATCATCCAGCCTTCGTCGAGCAATGCCTTCACATCCGGGCTGTCCACCGGAAACACGGCGCTCAACGGCTCATTTGCCGGGCGAAAGCCATGCGCGTAGATGAGGACGTGTTTGTTCCACATCGGCGCGACCACAATCATAATTTTCGACGGACCAAGCGTGCCTTGCTCAACGACAACCTTTTTACCTTCATCCTGGGCGAAGGCCAGTGCCGTCATACACAACAATAGGATCGGTAACAGATACTTTCTCATAATTGACTCCTTCAGGTGCTTGGATCACTTTCGCCCGATATACAGGATATGATCAGACATGTCGACCACCGCGGGATCGGACGCGTGGCGCAGCAGCATCTCATGCCAGCGGCTCCACTTCGCTTCATCCCCGCGCACCCGGTTCGTCGCTTCCTCCAGACCGGTGGAGAGGCTCTGCAGGCCGACCATCTCTACCGTTTCCAGGCCAACCCCTTCGCCCAGTGCGCGCAACTCGTCGGCGCGGAAGAAATGCCAGAGCATGTGCATCGGGCCATGGGTGTTGCCGTCCGCCAGCAGGTGGTCGAGCGAGCCGTTGGTGAGCTCATGGTCGAATTCGGCCATAATCAGCCGCACAACGGCCAGGTACCCAATGCCTGTCAGGCAGACAATGCCGTCGGGCCGTGCAACACGTGCCAACTCGCCGGCAGCCTGCTTCCGATCCTTCACCTCCGGGAGATGCGACAACGGCCCGCCCAGGCAGAGCACGATGTCAAATTGCCCATCGGCGAAGGGCAGGGCGCGAATGTCTCCAACGGTCGCCTCACGCAGGTTCGCCTGCACGGCGGGTGGTTCGTCGGCGATCCGTATCTGCGCGGTGGCAACATTGCCCGGCGACAGATCAAACAGCGTGACCTGGTATCCTAGCCGGCACAACGCGATCGAATAGCGTCCCGGCCCGCCGCCTGCATCGAGCACCGTGCCGTCGGGTGGCAGGCAGCGCTGCAGGTAATGCATGGTCAAGTCGAATTCCAGTGCCTGATACGGATTGTGAATCAGCCGCTGCCACTCGATTTCGCTCATCTGATTGTACGCAGTGGCGACATCGGTTTCCATTGTCACTCCTCCTGGTTTACGATTTTCGTCCGATATACAGCATGTGATCCGACATATCCACGACCGCGGGGTCGGCAGCATACTGCAACAACAGGTCGTACCAGCGCCGCCACTTCGCCTCGTTTTCAGACAGGCGGTTTGTCGCCTCAGGCATGCCGGAGGACAGGCTTTCCAATCCGGCCATCTCCAGCGTGGTCAAGCCATACGATTCAGCCAGCGAGCGCAATTCAGCGGCGCGAAAGAAGTGCCAGCTCCCAGAATTCTGCGTCCGTGCGACCTGCGCCATATACTCATCATTCAGAAAGAACGAGCCTTCGAATTTCTGCGCCACGGTGCGATGTGCGGCCAGCAAGCCCACTACCGAGATGCCGCATATACCACCGGGCCTTGTCACTCGTATCAGCTCGCGCATGGCGATCCGGCGTTCTTTCGGATCAAGAAGATGCGACAGCGGGGCGCCCAGGCAGAGCGTGACAGCGAAGGTTTCCGTTGCATAACAGGAAAGGTCGCGTATGTCGCCTTGCCGTATCTCCTGTAAATGTGCCTGGATTTCCGCTGACTCCGCGGCGAACTGCTCGCGTGCCTTCTCCAGCAAAGCATCGGAAAGGTCGAGCAGCGCCACCGTGTAGCCCATCCGGCATAATTCGAGCGCATACCGGCCCGGCCCACCACCGGCATCCAGCACAGCGCCGCCGCCGGGCAGATGCCGGCGCAGGAAATGCATGGTTAACAGGAATTCCAGGTTGTGAAAGGCATCCTGTACCAGCCGATTCCATTCATGTACGGCTGCGTTGTTATAGCGATCGGCGATTTCGCATCCGCTTCTGGGCTCGCTCATTATGACTCCTTCGTGAAAGCCACCACCAGCTCCGGCCCCTCACCATACGTCTCCCCGAAGTATCCACCCCAGCACTGGGTGATGCGGAAGTCATGGCCTTCGATCAGCGCCGTGAACTCCTCCGCGTAAAAACAGCGCATTGAGAGCGGCTCGACCGTCTCTTCGACCAGCCGGTCACCCTCGTAACGCCGGAAGATGAACTCCGGAAAGGTCACCAGCGGGTCGGCCTGTATCCGCCGGCACGCGTGATGGCGGGTGATGCGGCCGCCGTCCACCTGCGTGGCATAATCCAGGATCTCCTTGTCGCTGGCCCACTCCTTCACCATGCGCTCGTGCGGCAGAAACGGCCGGTAGGCGTTGAGGATGCACGTACCCCCGGGCGCCAGGTGCCGGTCGATGGTGCGGAACAAGCCGTCCAGCGCGGCATCCGTGATCAGTAATTGCATCACGCGGAAGGGGGCGATGATGTAATCGAAGGTTTCGCCCAGGTTGAGATCGGCAATATCGCCAAGGAGAACGCGCGCCTTGTTCTCCGCCAAACCGGCCGCCTGCAGCTTCTCCTGGCATTGCGCCAGCATGGTCTCCGACATGTCAACGCCGACGATCCGCCGGCACTGTGCCGCCAGCGAGATCAGCACCCGTCCGGTGCCGCACCCCAGTTCCAGCACCCGCGCTTCCGGCGATGGCAACTGCTCCAGGTAAAACGGCACGTCGTCGAACCGCATGGTCTGCAGGTCGTAATACTTCGCGGTCGCTTCCAGGTTATCCGGCATATATGTCCTCCTTTGTTGAACCTTGTCCGAGGGCGAATTTCGAGATTACATTCACCGGCAGATACTCGACGACTGCCAGCTCATCAAAGCAGTAATAGCCGCGCAGATTCGCCTGGCAGGCAGCGTCCAGCAGGTGCACGGCCTCCGGGAGCGAATCCGTCGTCCCAAGGGTCAGGTGCGGAGCCCAGTGGCCCGGCCGGTAATATACGTGGCATTCATCGGCAAGGTCTCCGAGTGCATCATGAAATTGCCGGTGCAGGTCGAGCAATGCCCGGGTCACCAATGGCAGCGCATAAACCGTCGGTCGCTGGACCGGAAAAACGGCGATTGACGAGAGAAATAGCTCCTGCACCGGGATCGTGCGTGAGAAGCCTTCTACAACGTGGTTCAGTTGCTGCAGATCGCATGCCGGGAACACCGCCAGCGAGATATGCGGTTGCGCGCCGGGTGTTGCCATGCTTGACCTGGTTTCGCGATACAGTTGACGAAACGCTTCCCGTTGCGAAACCGATACGTATAACTCGACTGCAATGCCCGACTCGGATTGCTGTTGTATGGTCATCCTGGTCCCCAATCTCGCCTAAGCGCTGACGTTGACCCCCTGCAGCACGGCATACGGCAGGCGATACATTGGGTCACGCTCCCTGCTGAGCTGCACGTTGGCTTTGAAAATGTCGTAGACGTTGCCGGCCACCATGGTGTCCTTCACGCGGCCGACCACCTTGCCGTCCTTGATGCGGTACCCGAGCCCCACGTTGGCGGAAAAGTCGCCATTCAGAATATTGCTCTGCCCGAAGCCCATCAGCATCTTGATATACAGCCCGTCGCCGATCCCGGTCAGCAACTCCTTGCTGGATTGCTCTCCGGGCAGCACCCCGGGGGCATAAGCGCTGCAACCGGCGTTTCCGGTCGGCTCCGCGCCGTCCAATCCCGCGGAGTCTAGATCGTACAAAAACCGCTCCAATATGCCGTTGCGGAAGATCGGTTGCTCCCGCGTCGAGATGCCGTTGTCGTCGATCTCGGCACAGTTGAACGCATACGGTTCGTGCGGATTGTCGACGACGGTCACCGCGGGATCGAGCACCTGCTCGCCCAGGCGGCCTTTCAGCGGTGAATCTCCCTTGGCCACGTTGCGCCCGTTGACCCCCATGAGGATCGGCCACAGGAACCGACCCAGGCTTTCCGGATCCACATACACGGGCACGCGCCCGGTCGGCGGCTCGACATTCTGTTCCGCGTAGCGCAGATCCTGCAGCGTTTGCTCCACGATATAGTCCGTATCATAAAGCTCATTGAGCGCGCACCAGGCACGCCCGAAGCCGCACATCAGGATGTCGGTATCACGCGTGCGCTGCACCCAGTTATTCAGCGACCAGCGGGTGCGTTGCGACGGGTGGCAAACGCCGCCGCTGGTGACCAGCAGGCTGCGGAAGATGTCGCAGCTTCCGCCCGCCTCGACGGACAGGGTGGCGTCGTAGTCTAGCAAGCGGTCCACCATGCTTTGACCGTCGGCGACCATCTTCTCCAGCGTCAAAGTTTGCGGCACCGTTGCATCAAACATCGGCACTGGCGTCACCGGCGCTGGAGCGGGGTAGCCGCTGAAATGGGCGGCGCTGCCGACGCCAGCCAGTGTGATGGCACGGTTGATCAACTCGTCCACCGCCTCCACCTCATTGCCGGAGGCGGTGCCGCGCCGGCCGTCCACCAGCACCTCGACGGTGAACCCCTGTGTCTGCTGCACGGCTGCGCTTTTCAGCCGGCTGTTCTCGAAGCTGCATTCCGTGATATCGCTGCTGTTGAAATGAATCTTCGCTCCGGCGGCGCCCCGTTGCATGGCGAGATCGACGCCGCGCTGCAGGCGATCGGCGAGCTCACGGTCAAATATTGCATCTTCCATTCCGTCCTCCTATCGTCCACCCACCACCACGTCGCGAATCCGCAGGTGGGGCGCGCCGGTGGTGACCGGCGCCCCCTGACCGCTTTTTCCGCACATGCCGCCGGAATCCGCGATCAGCAAGTCATTGCCGAACCCGTCGATGTGGTTCAGCGTCTCGAAGACGTTGCCGGACAGGGTGACATCGCGGATCAATTCGCCCACCTTGCCGTTTTCGATCCGGTAGCCGTAGGCCGCGGAGAAGGTGAACATCTCCAGCATTGTCTGGCCGCCGATCATGTTGAGCGCGTAGATACCGCGGTCAATGCCGGAGATCAGCTCGCCGAACGACTGCTCGCCGGCCTCGATGTAAGTGTTGGTCATGCGCACGATGGGCGGGACGTTGCGCCGTTCCGCCCGCGCGTTGCCGGTGGGCTGCGCGCCCATCTTCGCTGCCGTCTCGCGGCTGTGCAGGTGACCGACCAGCACGCCGTCGCGGATCAGGTCGGTTTGACCGGTAGGCGTGCCTTCGTCGTCAAAGCGCTGTGTGCCGGTGGTGTGCCCGAACGCCCCGTCATCCACGATGTTGAGCGCCTTCACGCCCATCGGGCGCCCCAGGTACATCAATTCGCGCATCTGCGGGTTTTCATATAGCAGGTCAGCTTCGCTTAAATGTCCGAAGGCTTCATGCGCGAAGACGCCGCCCAGATCCTGGTTCAGCAGCACGGTATAGGTGCCGCCTTCGCACGACGGCGCCTTCAACAGGGCGGCCGCCCGCTTCGCCACTTCCTCCGCTTTCGCTTCCAGGCCCAGTACCGCGCCATAATCGACCGCGGAGGCAATGCTGTCATGCGCGCGCTGCACCAGCGAGCCGTCGCGCGCCACCGCCATCAGCATCAGCACCACCCGCGGGCGTTCCTCCAGGTAATACGCCCCCTGGCTGGAGGCGAAATGCACGGTGCGGAAGGAGTCGTTGTAAATCACCCGCGTCGATTCGATGGCCGGGTCGGTCTTCAGCAGCAGCGCATTATAATCCGCCACCAGCTTCAGCTTCTCGTCCAGCGGCACACCGCGGAAATCGCGGACCATCTCGGCGCGCACCACCGCATCAGAGGGCGCTCCCGCCTCCGCCAGCTGCGTGGTTTCTTTGCCCACCAGCGCCGCACACCGGCAGGCCTCTTCCACTTTGCGCGGCAGATCGTCGAGCGTCTCGAAGGTGGCCAGTCCCCAGCCGCCCTTCGTGCACGCCCGCACAATCCCCCCGGCAAAGCGGCTGGTGGAGGCCTGCTCCACCTCCGTGCCGCGGTAGCCCAGGCCGGTCGTGTCCAGCGTCTCGAAGCGTATCTCGGCATAATCGGCCGTGCTGCGCTGCAACGCTTCATGCAAGCGGTCTTTCACATACTCCTCCTCACTCAATAGCCCGATTGCTTCCCGGTGAATCCGGTCACATCGACGCGGATGACGGTCGTATATGCCACGGCATCGTCGGACATGCCTTCACAGCGGTCGGCATACTGCAGTACGATCGCCTCCAGGCCGCACCGTTTCTCTTCCGGGTCATCCACGAAGGATGCCGTCCCGAAGCCGATGACACTGCGATATCTCATGCCGATCCGGCAGGCAGTCGGTCCCGGCACCACCTCCTGGTCGATGTCGAACTCCACGCAGACCTTCGGATTGACGCGCAGCAGGTCGATTTTCTGCCCCTCAGCGGCGCAATGCAGGTATAGACAGTTTTCTAGCAGACCGAAGCACATCGGCACGATATACGGCCGGTCGCCATCGCACATCCCCAGCCGGCACACCTGCGCGCGGCGGATGATCGCCTCGACTGCGGACGGATCGGTAATCGCTTTCTCATTTCGGCGCATTGGTGGCTCCTCTATCACATGGCTTTCGTGCGCTCACGATGCACGCCGGGATATCGTAACGGTATTGATTGCCCTCGGCCGCGAAACGAATAGATGTGCGGAAGGATTCCGGCGCACGGAGCATGTTCCGGTAGATAAGCAACTGTTGATCTCCCTCCAGAATTCTGATGATCGTATTCGATAGCGCCTCCTGGCGTTCGGGAATCAGTCCTGCCTCGAGGAAGAACCGCTGGTACTCCTCGATGTTATAGAATTTGAGGTGCCCATCCCCCTTGCCTTCGCGCTCGCGGGCCAGGAATACCTCGTTCAACCACTCATCCTGTTCACCCGCGATGGGCACAGCGTCGATAATGAGATAACAACCGCCGGGTTTCAGTACCCGTGCCACTTCTCGTAAATGTCCCTGCATGTCCGGGTAGTGGTGAATCGACATCCGGCAGGTGGCATAATCGAAGCTGGCATCTTCAAACGGGAGGTTGATTTCGTTTGCCACCTGAAAGACGCCGTCGCTGACGAACTCGCGCGCTCGCTCGATCTGTTCCGGCGCAATGTCGATACCGAAGACCCGCACCCGCGGGAACGCATCTTTGACGATCCGCGCGACGCGTCCACGCCCGCAGCCGATATCAAGCAAGGCGAAGTCGTCCCTGTCGATGAAGGTCGGCAGCAATTCGCGCAGCGCCCGGTTGTGCTCGATATTGGCGTTAGCGCCGTCCGGGCAAGATTCCGTCCACTGACCGGCATAGAACGCGCCGCTCTTCTCTCGCTGCTTCTCATGTTCGGAATTCATCGTATCCTCCATATGGTTTCCTGCACACGGCTACCAGGTGTGTCCCCATATCCAGACACCCCGGCTCGCGGCAAGCTTCCAACTCCATCTCCAACAGATGCTGCCAGGCAGCGCTGTCCTCCGCGATCTCCTGCAGCTTCTCTCCCCAGGTCGCCGTCAGCACATTGCTAGTAAACATCAACTCGATAGGCAGGCCGACACTCTCCAGCAGTCGGCGGTAATCAGCGGCGCGATACATGCGGCAATGGTGCTTTCCGGTGGTGAGCGACGGCAGTAGGTCGCCGGTCGCGACGATCTGCCGGTTCACTGCCGGGTCGATGGTCAGTATGGAAGGCAGCATCTCATGAATGATGCCCCACAGCGTCATTACTTCCAGGAAGATGGGGCCGCCCGGTTTCGTCACACGCATCAGCTCGCGGATGCCGTCCGCCGCTCGGTCGAAGAGGTAGCTGACCGGTCCACCGAGGCAGACGACGGCGTCGAATTCCTCGTCGGCGAAGACACCGTGCAGGTCGCTCATGTCGCATTCCACCCGCCGCTCGATAGCGTGATCGAAGCCGTGTGCCTCCGCCTGCTGCCGGTTCAGCTCAAGCTGGCCGGGCGAGATGTCGGCCACCGTGATGTGGGAAGTCAGCTCGGACAGCACCTGGGTGAATCGTCCGGCGCCCGCGCCGATCTCCAGCACACGCGCGCCAGCCGGAAGGTACTGCCGCAGATAGTGCACGTGCACCAGCCACTTCACCCGCCCCAGCTGATCGCGCTCCCAACGATCCCACTCCTTCATGCCGTAGTCGTTGTAGAACTGGCGCACCCAGGTTGGATCATATAAAGTTGTCATGTGTTTCCTCCTCACATGCGCTAAGGATGAGCAACCGGAAAAAGAAAAACCCCCTCCCGGAAGCTCCGGGAGGGGGTAAAGATGTGCAACGACGTCCCGGAGTTCCTATGTCTCCTTTGCGGTATGGGCGCTATTCGGATAGGAACGGAAAACGAAGTTCATGATTTCTCCGGGAAAGCGATTGAATTGCTAAAGACAGTATAACCGATTCAGTTTTCCCGCGTCAATTGTCATTGGCTGTCAGGAGTGACCATTTTCTGCGCCCAGAAGATCGCACGGCCGGATTCCGGGGTGAAGGGCTCTCCCCGGCGGCTGCCGAACAGCGCCAATACGGTAAAGCCGCAGTCGGCCAGCCAGCGGCACACCTCTTCCATGGAGACGGGGTGGCGGCAGGTTTCGTCATCATACTGAGTCTCCTGCCCTGATGGATTGATGATGCGGATGGTGCGTGTTTTATACCACAGGTTCCGTTGAGGGTCAATGCGGACGATGGCCGATTCGCTTTCGATCCGCGTGCCGTCGTCACAGGTACCCGACGGCCAGGTGCCACGCCACTGCAAGGCATTCTCACTCAATGCCCCACGCCGGGCATTGTTGTCGACGAAGACCCATCCTCCGGGGTGCAGGCTGGCAGCGGCGTGACGGATGATTGCGATCTGCTGCTCCGGCGATTCGAACTCATACAGGCAATTGGCGCCGAGGATAACCAGGTCAAAGCCGGTCGGCCAATCATCGGTAAGGGCATCATCCTGCAACAGCGTAATGCGTTGCTGCACCTCTTCCGGCAGCCTGGCGATCTTCATCCGCGCGCGGTCGAGCATGGGCCGGGCTAGGTCCAATCCCACCACCGTATGCCCGGCCAGTGCCAGCGGGATGACGATTCGCCCGGTACCGCAGAACGGCTCGAAGACACGCAGCGGACCGGATTCACCGAGCAGGCGCTGAATGAGCGCGACATCGTCGATATAGCTTTCCGTCTGATCGTGAATCTCGGCGATGTGGTGGTCGAGTTCATAGGCTTTTTGCTGCGTGATCTCCATTCGTTCCTCCTCTATTGAATCGTTACATTCAATATCGAGCACCAACGCAAATCCGCTAATGATCGCTCGTATTCATCATCAGGTGATTCCTGTAAAATCGCACTGACCGATGAACATTACACCATCTCGCTGCATCTACCATGCAGAGGAAACCGGACATGCCGCTTGAGTTCGACGTTTTATGGGAGAGCCATCGCACGACGCTGAAGCGCCTGCTGATCGCCTGGTCGCGCGACCTGGACCTGGCCGACGATCTGCTGCAGGAAACCTATCTCCGCGCGTATGCCGGGTTTGCCGGATACCGCGGCGGTGATGGACGCGCCTGGCTGGCAGCCATCGCCCGCAATGTCTTCTACACGCATCTCCGTCGATACCGGGATGTACCGTATGCGGAGTTACCGGAGGACGACATTGGCAAGGATGATACCGTCGACCACCTGGATCGGCTGGGGATTCGGCAGGCGTTGGACGAGCTCTCTCCCGATCTGAAAACGGCGATTCTCCTGCGGCATTACGGCGACCTCAGTTATCAGCAGATTGCCGAGCGCTGTGGCTGTCCGGAAGGCACCGCCCGCCGGCGCGTGTGGACCGCTGTCCGGCGGCTGCGGGCGATGCTCGGTGTGGCTGGAAAGGAGCGAGAACGCATGGGGTGCAGAAACGTGAGCGGCATCACGCTGTTCGAATACCTGTATGGCATCTTGCCGGAAGAGCGGAAAGAGGCTGTCGAAGCGCATCTGTCTTGTTGTCAGGTTTGCCGGGAGGAAGCGGAATCGTTGCGAAAGCTGCAGCAGAGCCTGTCCGAGATCGAAGGCGACTTCCCCATCTTCTACCTGACCGAGCTGGCGGCCGACGGCAGTGCGACATATTACGTCTGGAGCCGGTTCACCAATCGATCGGACAAGCCGCAGGAGGAGTTCTGGATCCTGAATCTGCCGGGCATGGCGACCGAGTTCCTCGCCTTGCAGGGAGAGGAAGTGACGCTGGTCTGTCAGCCCTGGGAGCGCGATCCTTCTCGCCTGGAGTACCGTGCCCGCCTACCGCGGCCCGTCCCGCCGGGGGAAAGCTTCGACGGCATGGCGATCTCTCGACCGACGGGAGACGCCCATCGCCCGGTGAAAGTGGATACGCACCGCTGGCGATTCACACAGCAGCTTGGGCTGGGTGCACAGCGAGACGCGGCCATCATTCTACTGTCCAATCGCCTGCCGGACGGGGCCACGCTGCTCATCACCGATCCGCCCGCCGATGAGGTGCGGACGACGCAAGCAACCACCGTCCTCTGGCGCCTGCTGCCGCCGCCACAGCAGGCGACGGATTTTATCGTCGAATATTCGCTGTAATGACACCGAGCGGATGGCCGGCCATCCGCTCGGTGTCTTCACGTCAATGCGCCATCGTGACCCGCAGCACTTCGTCCACGGTGGTGATGCCCTCGACTGCCTTGCGGATACCGTCGGCAACCAGGGTGTGCATACCATCGTTGACGGCAACGCGGGTCAACTCTTCAGCGGAGGCGTTGCGCAGGAAGGCTTCACGCATGGCTGGGGTAAATTCGAGCAACTCGAATAATCCGATTCGGCCGCGGTAACCGCGTTGGGCGCAGTGCTCGCAGCCGTTACCCTTGTAGAAGACAGCATCCGTCGGCACCTCGTAACCGCCCTGGTGCGACAGATCGCGGATATGCTTGAGCACCTCCGGTTGCAGAATCACCGGTTCCTTGCAATGCGTGCAGATCATGCGAGCCAAACGTTGCGTCATGACGCCGCGCAGGCAGCCGCTGACCAGGAATGGCTCGACGCCCATGTCCAGCAGGCGGATGATGCCCGCCGCCGCATCCCCGGCATGCAGCGTGGTGTAGACCAGGTGGCCGGTCAGCGCGGCCTGGACAACGATCTCCGCCGTCTCCAGGTCGCGGATCTCACCAACCATGATGACGTCCGGATCCTGGCGCAGGAACGCGCGCAGGGCCACCGGGAAAGTCAGCCCGGCCCGCCGGTTTACTCCGGTCTGGCGGACACGCGGCAGCAGGTATTCGACCGGGTCTTCGACCGTCAGGCTATTGATGCGCTCGCCGGCGACCTCCGACAGGCAGCTATACAACGTGGTCGTTTTGCCGGAGCCGGTCGGCCCGGTGCTGATGATCAGACCGCTCGGTGAGCTGTTCCACCGGCGCAGGCGCGCCACATCGTCGTCGGACATCCCCAGCCGCTCCAGACCGATCAGCACTGCGCCTTGGTCCAGGATGCGCATGACGATGCTTTCGCCATATGTGGTGGGCATGAAATTGATCCGCAGGTCGTAATCTCGTTGATTGGCGTGCAGATGCACGCGGATGCGCCCATCCTGCGGCAGCGTGCGTTCTTCGGGATTCACGTCGCTCATCTGCTTCAACCGGCTGATCAGCGCCGGTGATAGCGTACGGGGGATGCGGAGCTGATCGGAGAGCACGCCGTCGACGCGTACCTGCACGAGGACGCCGTCACGCTCCGGCACCAGGTGGATGTCACTCGCTCCTGCTTCGATGCCCAATCGGAACAAGTTGCTGGCTGCGGTGATGAGCTTCTCATCCATCTCCGCGTGCTTCGGCAATGGTGGGGGTGTTGCGCCTAACCCCTGCAATAGGTTCGCCTCCTCGACCAGGAAGGCGTCCAACTCCTCCGCGTTCACCGTCGACAGCGCCACCGCCTGCGGCCCGCGCTCCAGGTACGCCTTCAGGTCGGTGATGCGGAAGCGCCACTGCCGACCGACCTTCCGCCCCTTCACTTCACCGCGGTCGATCATGCGGTAGAGGGTGGATTTACTCACGCTTAACTGTTCGGCGGCCTGCTCCAGCGAGACCAGATCCTCGCGATCGTTTGACTCGGAAGTCATCGGTTTTCCTCCTGTGTTGTCAAAGTGCCACCGGTGGTCTACTATCACATTATCGCCATATTTGTATGTTGTCAACGTGTTTCAGAGTGACTGTTGCATATTGGTGACTACTGACTATTTGTGGGGAGAAAATCGGTCGGATGGCGGAAGAGTTGCGTAACTGACTGGGCAGTGCTGTAAATCAGCCGCGGGGCAACGGATCTTTCCAGGTGATATAGTCTATTCCGCTGAAATGCGAGCGCTCTTGCTGATAAGCGTCATCGATCTCCTGCTGCATATATCGGCGCCCGCAGAGCATCATGGCACCGGCGGGGTGGGGGATCTCCAATGGGGCGAATTGGATGGGGACGCCGGACGGGCGGACGGCAAGCAGCGCCTCGATATTGCTGATGCCGGGAATCCACGGAGCACTATCGATGATTACCTCGATGCCGGCATCGCACAACTGTCGGACGGCGGCCAGCCGGACGGCAGCGGAAGGGGCGCCGGGCTCAATACACGCCAGTGCCACCTCGTCCAGCGTGCAGAGGGAAAGGCAGACGTCGCAGTGGCCGGGATAGCCCAGCAGCAAGTCGATCTCCCGGCAGACGAGATCGCTTTTCGTATTAAGGCAAAACGGGCGACGCTGTGCAACCAACTCCTGCACGATCATCCGGGTGAGACCCAGTTCTGCTTCGACCGGCGGATAAGCATCGACCATGCCGCCGATGAATAGTTCCGCCTCCGCCGGCACTTGCGCCAATCCTTCACGCAACGCCGGAAGCAGCGTATTCGCGTCATGCCACGGCACGCTCTCTCCCTGACTGCCGGCGATACAGTAGACACAGCGATGGGCGCATCCCTGGTAGGGATTGATGGACCAGATACAGACGGCAGGGATGAAGTGCACAAGCATAAGGAGTCCAGGGGCAGGAAGGACGGAAGACAAACCATACAGTCTTCCATCCTTTCAACCTTCCAACGATTATACCGGCAATCCCACAAACAGGCGACTGTCCGGATCGGTGAGCGGATCGATCTCCCCGGTAGCGGCGGCATGGGCGAAGACCAGGCCGGGGTGCTCCGCGCGCATAGCGCGGGCGAGGACGGTGAAGCCTCGGGTGCCTCGCGGCTCGCGAATGCCATATGCGCCCATTTGGTATGCATCGGAAGCGACTTTCGCCAGGCCTTCGCGTGCGCCGGGAACGGTGGCGAACAACTCGGTCGATGTCAGGCCGTCCCGGAAGCCATGGCGGATTATTGTTGGTTGGCCGGCGACATCGGCCGTCGTGCCCCACGGACCGATCACCCGCAGCAGCGAGTGCAGGTTGCCGCGCGCGCCGGTCTTCACTGCCAGCAGTTGCGGACCTAGATCATCCGCCAGGTCGGTATGCGCTGCCAGCCGCTCGAAGCAGGTTTCGACATAGCGATTCCAGTTATCGAGGTTGCCATCCGGTGGCGCCGGCAGGTGCAGCGTTTCACCGATGACCGGGCTGATGGAGGCGCCGGAATGCTGGGTGATGGAAAACCCCTGGATCATCAATCGCTGGGCGGTCTCCAGCACGGCATCGACGCCGTCACGCTGCATGATCATACACAGCGCTTTGGTCAGCGAGTCGCGTGTCACGAAGCCTTCCGGTCCGATATAGTTTGCCAGTTCTGATTGGCCTGCCGGCGTCAAACTGTGCGTGGCCAGCCCCCACAGCATCTCCTGGTTCGGATACAGCCACTTCAGCAATTCCGGGTCGCGCCGCAGGTGAGCGGCGATGGACAGCCGCTCGCCGGCTTCCCGCTGCGCCTCCTCGGTCAACGGCAGGAACAGCGCCGCCTGGTCGCCGTCGAAGTCGGCGTTCATCAACATGCACGCCAGCGGATGCAGCCGGAAGACCCGATCCGGCACTCGCACCGGATGAAAGGCCAGCAGCGCGGTGGGCATGAAGGTAGGCGCGCGGTTAAGGATCACCCACGAGCGCGCCATGATCGCATCCAGGACGGCAGCGGCCCGCTCGCTTCGCGCCGCTACCTCCTCCGCGTTGCCGATCTCCCGTCGCACCAGCGGGCCGAAGACGATCCAGGCGATCTCTTCCGCCACCCCGAGTTGATCCAGCCGCAAATCGAGCGCCGGCGCGAGCACGGTGCGCCCGCTGAACAGCACCCGCGCCCCGAAGCGCAGCAGCGAGGAGCGGTCCGGTACTTCGAAGCCGCCGACCAAGCTGTTCGGCTGTAATAGCAACTCGTCAGCGTAGGCGTTCACCCGTTCCGCCAGCTCTTCCGCCGCACGCTGCAGCAGGCTGTCCGGCACGCCGCTTGCCAGCATGCGGGCCAACCGTGCGTTGCTCTCCACGACGGCCGCGCCAGACAGCAGGTTCGGCAGCACGCGGACGGCCGTCAGTTCGCGTTCGCGCAACCAGGGGTGGGGAACCGGGCGGGCCAACGGCAACGCGTCCTCCGCATCGGCAAAGCGGAAGGTAATCCGCTCATCCATCAATACCGCCTGGATGCCCATCGCCGACAACTGGCGCGCCACCTCTTCCCATTGCGGGGCGGGCGGGGGCGCCTGCGCGATCGGACCGGCGGTGACGTGCTCGGCCAGCGTGCCGGCATCCGGACGTCCGGCGGCACGGGTATTGTAGGTCTCGCGGATATTCTCGAACGCGCCGGCATCACGCAGGCCGTAATACTCCATCTCGCCCTGCCGCTGCCCGCTGCCATCAGGGGTCACCGCAGCATGGATCTTTTCGCTGGCAATGTGCACGGTGCGACCCCAGTAGATCCAGCCCACCAGGCTGCGGCGCTCCAGTAGTTGCCCGTCGAGGGTAAGCTGCTCCATGCCGTCCTCCGGCAAACCGGCACGCGCCAGCCGGCGGCGCAATTCCTCCTCATCAGGACTGCGGAATGGCGCCACCATGGCCGGCTGGCCTTCTGCCTGCGCGATGCGGCTCATTACGGCTTCGCGCACCTGGCCGAAATTCATCCGAGCGTGAAGGGCGATGAAATTACAGGCCAGTTCCACCGGTGTGCCGTCGGCAAGGCGCGGCATTTCGTCATCCGGCACAATGCGGCTGATCACGCCCTTGGCGCCGTGCCGGTTGCTGAACTTATCGCCCGGCTCCACGGGGGGCGTATACTGCAGGCGCTGTGCGGCCGATTCGCTGATGAGGATGCCGTCTTCATACGTATCTGGCCCCCAGGAGACGAATGCGGTCAGCAGGTTGATGCCGCACCAGAAGCCCGGTTCCGCCGGCTCGTTGCCGGTCTGCACGATGGCCGGTTCCGGATTGATCGGTGGTCGCCACTGGCGCATCATGTTGACGCCGAAAAGCAGGCGGTTCGCGTCATTGTGCTCGAGGAATGGCATCATCGACGCCGTCAATCCCAGCGCCGCTTCCGGCCGTGCATCGACGATCACCAGCTTCCCATCGCGAATATCCGCTCCAACGGCGAGGCTGAAGATGTGCCCGATATTCGGTCCTTCCGGCGTCTCGAAGGGGCAGACGCGGCCGAATTGGTCGGGGGTAATCACGTATTCGGGCTCCGGCAGGAACAGCCGCCGCAGATGGGTGCGCTGTGCCAGCCAGTTCGTCATGTCGAGCCACTGGGCGTGCGCGTTGAGGAAATCATTCCACCAGGCATCCAACGGCAGCCAGGCGTGCGCGCTCGCTTCGTCCCGCAGCATATCCGCCGGCGCCGTCGTCAGCCGTGCGCCCAGGTAATCATAAAGCTGCTCGCCGATGCAGCGGATTTCCGCGTTTTCCAGGTATTCCGAAGACGCCGTCGGCACCACCACCTGGACATGTTCATACCGGTGGAACAGACCGTCCGCATCCGGTTGCGGCAGCTCAAAGGTGAGCGTGATATCGCCGGCGCCGTTGGCGGCCAGCGTGACGGAGATCCGGCAGGTGTTATCTTTGCCATCATCCACGTGATAACCCAGCAATGGACCGCGCTCCGCCAGCAGCTCCGGCAGGCGCTCATGAATCAGCTTGTCAAAGGATGCCCGGTGCCAGGGGGCGGAATAATTAGCATTCATAATTTCCTCCTGTCCACGTGTTCGGGCACTGTGTGTCTGACCGGTCGGACGAGTCCGACTAGTCGGACATGTCAGACCAGTCCGACAGATCCGACTCGTCTTTCCACTCCCGCGCCAGTTGCTTCCGGGCGTAATACAGGCGTGACTTGACCGTGCCCTCGGGGATGCCGAGGGTGGCCGCCACGTCATGGATCTCCATCTCCGCTTCGTGCACCAGGCGGATCACCTGCCGCTTCTCCTCGGGCAGGTCCTCCACCAGGCGGCGGATCAGGTCGCGCCGTTCCGCCTGCTCGCACAACGCCTCCGGGCCCAGCGAGGCGTCGTCGAGCATCCATCCTGGGGCGGGGTGCTCCTCATCGTCCATGGGTTCGAGGGGCAATTCTTTACGCCGGCTGCGGGAGCGGAGCTGGTTGTAGGCGAGATTGGTGGCGATGCGCAGCAGCCAGGACAGGCAGGCGCCGTGCCCGTCCCACTGTTCCGCGCGTGTCCACACGCGAAGGAACGCTTCCTGCGTCAAATCCTTTGCGCCGTCCGCATCGTGCACCATGCGCAGCAGGTGCCGGTGAATGCGGTCGAGATGCCGGGCGTAAAAAGTCTCAAACGCCGCGGCATCCCGCCGGACAATCCGCCCAATCAGCTCCTCATCGGAAAGCATCAACAGTGCCCTCTACCGGTGATGACACCGGGGGAACAGGGATAGTTCAAATGAAAAATGCCAAATAGAAAGTGCAAAATGCAAAATGTAAAATGAAATGCCGTTCGAGCTACCCATCGCCAATCCAGCGCGGAATCCCAGCCTGAAGGGTTGGAAGTCAATAGCCCGGAGTTGCACGATGCAACTCCGGGGAAGGGAAGCCTACCAAGTTACCCGCGCCGACAGGATGTCGGCGCTCGGATCGCAGAAGGCGATGACGCGGCGGATGATCCCGGTGGCCAGGGGTACTTCCTCATGAGTGATCTCGCAGATCATTCCAGCAGGTAGCCTTTCTCTACCGCATCCTCGATCAGGCGCCGCATGTAGTCGGCCAGCTTGGGAGCGCCTTCGGCGAGGACGGCGTAATTCGCCGACCGCACCTTTTCGGCGGTGACACCCTTCTCCCGCCACATCTTCCCCTGTGTGTAGATGTTCAGCAGCAGCGGCTCAATGCGGTCGAGGGCTTTGGCAAAACGAGCTTCCGGTGTCGTACCACCCTCGAATTCATCCCAGAGACCGCGAACCTCCGCCGCCTGGTCAGGCGGCAGCAGCGCGAAGATGCGGTCGGCAGCCCGCTGTTCACTCTCGGCTTTTTCGCCTTGATCGCCATACAGGAAGGTATCGCCGGCATCGATCTCCACAATATCGTGCACCAGCGCCATCTTCATCACCCGCTGCAGGTCGACGCCCGCCGGCGCATACTCGCCCAGCACCATCACCATCATGGCGAAGTGCCAGGAATGCTCCACGTCGTTCTCCCGGCGCGAGGTGTCGAGCAGAATGCTCTGCCGCAGCACGTGCTTCAGCTTGTCCAGTTCGAGAATGAAATTGAGCTGTTGTTCCAGGCGCGACTCATCCATTGTGATCTCCTATTCAAAACTATATTGCGCGAAATCGCACACCGGCCGGTAGCCGATCTTCTGATAGATACTGTTGGATGTCGGGTTGGCAAGGTCGGTGAACAAGCAGCAATAGCGATGGCCTTCATCCAATGCGCGCTGGCTGACCGCCGCAACGTTAGCGGTCGCGTAGCCACGGCGACGATATTCCGGCGGCGTGTAGACACCGCCGACACGGGTGCCGTTCGGCGTGGGGATGCCATATATCGCGCAGGAAACCGGCTTCGGGTCTTTCCAGATGATGAGACGCCGGTTGATAATATTCCCACGGACATAGGCCTCGGGATCCGAGACGGAAGCATGCGACTCGGTGATAAAGGCATTTGTCCACTCTACCAGTAGTTCGACCTCCTCGAGGGTGGCTTCCTCGGCGTGCCCGGAAATATCGGTCGGCAGGTTGACGCGGTCGAGCCGATAGATGCGCTGCGACATGGCCAGCTGCGCGGATCGACCGGTGCGCTCTTGCCAGAACCGCGCGAAGCGCTCAACATCCGCCCGCGGACCCAGCACGCCGGGTAATGGAAGATGCTGAAGCTGCTCTGCAAGAAATTGCGTGATTTTCGGCGTCGCTTCGGTGAGAATGAGGTTATATGGTGGCGTCTGGGCTGCCGCCGCGACGATCACGCCGCCGTCCCGCACCAGGTACAATCGTGCAGGCTCGTCCCCCCAGCGCGCCGTACCATCTGCCAGCCGGATGATGATGCTGACCATCAGGTTGTTCTCCACCTCGTGTTCGAGGAGGAAGGGCAGCACATCGGTCCGAAAGGCCGCTGCATCATAATAAGGTATCAGTTCCATTGTTCTCACCTTCTGCGTGGATCTCTTTCCTTTGCGTCTTTGCGCCTTTGCGTGAAATAATACGACTTTTGTCTAGCATAGGCGCAAAGGCGCAAAGAACGTCAGACCGCTTCCCTTATACTTTCTGCTACGATCTCCGCCACCTGCTCCAGCGTCGAGCAGCAGAACCGCGCGTCCGGGCGCGACTTGCGCACCAGGATGCCAGGAATGCCCACCGCGGCGGCGCCGGCGATGTCGTTGGACATGCTGTCGCCGACCATCCAGACCTTCTGTGCTCCATTCAGTGTCTCCAGCACATTGCGGAAAGCCTGCGGATGCGGCTTCTCGTAGCCCGTCTGCGCTGAATTGAAGACCGCGGCGAAATGCTCAGCCAATCCCAGGTGCCGCAGGATGTCCGGCAGCTCCGGAATGTGATTGGACAGCAGCAGATGCCGCCATCCCTGTCCCGCCAGGCACTTCAGCGTCGGCACCGCATCATCGAACAGCCGCCAGGCGGTCGGGTCCGGGTAGACGTGGCGCACGTGCTTGGCCAGCGCTGGCGCCAGGCCATTCATCAGCCCGGCAGCGGTGAAGGCCTGTGCGAAGACCGGATCAAGCCGATCCCACCACTCCTCCGCTGTCCGTATCTCCGTGTGCGGCGCCTCGGGCGTCAGCCAGGGGAAACCGGTCTGCAGGTGCGGCCAGATCTGCTCCCGCCGCACCTCCACCTCCGGCGCGTGCCGCCGCAGCACCTCCAGCAGTGCCCCTTCCCATTTCCCCTCGCGGTAGCCCAGCGTGCCGTCAAAATCCCAGATCAGATAGTTCATGAATGTTGCTCCGTCTTATGTTCTACCCACGGAGCGCGCAGAATAAGGCTGGCCCCCAACGGCACGAAGCCCACGCTTGTTGCCGTCGCAATCGAGGCGTGATTGTCCGGCCGGCAGCAGTAATACGCTTCACCTCCGCTGCGCGTCATGTGCTCCACCACCGCGGAGACAGCCGTTTTCGCGTAGCCGTGTCTGCGATATTCGGGTGCCGTTTCCACCCCCAGATCGGCTATCTGATTCGCCATCACACCCGTGCGATGCGCATATGCCACCGACACCACCCGATGATCGGCGACAATCCCGTAAGCGATGCCATCAGGAAAGCAGTGCGTCGGAAGGCGCAACCCTTCCGCCGGCGGGATGCTGTCATCGACCAGGCGTATGCACTCTCCGCAGTGATGCCTGCGCAACAGTCCTCCATGACATGCGAAGCTGCGGTCGGTGAGCGCACGATCGACCGGCGGCATTCCCGCACGGGCAAGCAGGGGTGACATGGGATCGCGTAAAGCGGTCAATGCTTCCTCCTCGCTCCATTGCAAGGGATCGCCGAGTGCTTCCACGCTTCGGCGCGATGCGGTATGATCTCCCGGCGGTACGCTCAACACGCTCCGCCCATCGTTCAGGTGCAGCCACCACAGCACGCGGATATAGCCATAACTCATTTCACGCTTCAGGCGCAGCGGCGTTTCGACCACCGTCAGGCGCCCCAGCGGCACATCTGCCAACTCGCAGCTCAGGCAGATAGAAAGGAAGCGCTCGACCATTGGAAATCTATGCATCCGTTCTCATCTCCTAACGATTCTTATATCATAGAACAAACAACTGTTTCACGTGAAACACAAATGTAAAGCTAATAACGTTAAAGGGCATACCGGAAGCTCAGCCCATGCTGTACCATCCCACAACGCCGATAAAATTCGTGCGCTTCCGTGCGAACGGCATTGGAGGTCAGCGACAGCTTGTAGCAGCCCCGCGCTTGCGCCTGCCCGCGGGCGAACTCCAGCATGGCGCGACCGATACCGTGCCCGCGCAATGCCTCATCCACCACGATGTTCTCCAGAATGGCCACCGGCCGACCGTTGCGGGTCATGTTCGGCAGCATATATAAGGTATACACACCCGCCACGCGACCATCAACCTCGGCGACAAATACACCGCAGCCGGGATACTCGGTAATCGCCGCCAAGCTGCTGGTCAGCTCCTCCAGCGTGGTGGAGTCTGTCGGTTGCAACTGATGATACAGTCGAGACAATTCAGAGATATCCTCCTGCCGGCAAGGTCTGATCATCGTCTTCATCGATCCCGCTCCCATTCTTCTTTCAACAAGGAATACAGCACGCCGTCGGAATACCGTCCGCCATGGTACCGGGTCTGGCGGAAAGTACCTTCCAGCCTGAAACCGAGCCGTTCTGCCACCGCACGGCTGCGCGCGTTCTCCGCGCGGGCATGGATCTCAATACGGTTGAGATCGAGGGTGCCGAAGGCGTATTCGATTAATGCTTGACAGCTCCGGGTGACCAACCCTTTCCCCTGGAACCGCTCTCCGAGCCAATAACCGAACTCCATTTTCCGAATGCGGTCATCGATATGCATCATGTCGATGGTGCCGGCCAGCTCTCCCCGATACCAGATGCCGGTAAGCAGGCCCTTGCCTTCGGCAAAGCTCTTCAACGACGACTTCAGATAGTCAAGCCGCTCATCTCTCGTTTGGGACGCCCACGGGAACCATCGTCCCAGGTGTTCTTGATTCGCTGCCACTAGCCCGGTCAGCTCATCGATATGATGCAATTCCACCAGTCGCAGTTCAGCATCTTCGCCCAATGGATGCCGAAACAGGACGATCGGCTCTGCCAGCCATTCGTGCGCCAGCAGGGCATACACCTTCACATCGAGATACTCCCCCTTGACCGGATACATCTCCCGGCGAATGCCTTCCGAAGTAAATCCGAGCCGTTCTGCGACGGTCTGGCTACGAATATTTCTCGTTGCCGCACCGATTTCGATGCGGTGGGCGCCCAGGTGGCCGAAAGCATGATGGACCAGCGCCCGGCAACCGAGCGTCACCAAGCCTTTGCCCTGGTACGCCTCACCAAGCCAGTACCCCAGCGAGGTGCAGCCTCGATGGATCGGATTCAATCGGATCATGCCGGCCGGCGCGCCTCGGTACCAGAGGCCGGCAGGGAAGGAGCCGGTTTCCCCTAAATCACCCAGCATGCTGGTGATGGATGCCCGTCGCTCATCAGCAGATTGGCAGTTCCATCCGAGCCAACGCTCCAGGTGCTCGCGGTTGTCGTCGATCAGCGCGAACTGCTCCTCCGCATGCCGTGGCTCGAGCAAGCGCAACTCGGCATCGGGAGCCAGCGGATAGGAAAACATGCTGCACCTCCTATGATGGTTTCCTGGCGATATGATAAATGCGTCGAGAGCCACGGCGGGGTGGACTGCCATCCAGCCTGCCGTAAGCCGTTTCCCAGATCAGGCCAACGCTTTCGAACAATCGGCGGAACTGCGCCGGCGTATACAGGCGGACGGAGGAAAAGCAAGTACGCTCGCCGGCCGGATCGTGCACGGTCCAGACCCCTTCAATGCGCTGTGTTGCCGCGTCCCAACGGTTCTGTTGGGAATGAACTTCACCGACACGAGATGCCTGGAAATGACGCAGGATGAACTCGCGGTGGCGCTGTTCAATGAGCAGCCTGCCGCCCGGTTTCAGCGCATGCGCCAGCCGCGCCAGCAGGTCGGCGTTCTCCGCATCGGAGAAATAACCGAAGCTGCCGCCCCAGTTGATAGCGGCGTCGAAGACTCCGTCGTAGTCCAGCCGGCGCAAGTCACTGACGATTAATTCGCCGCTCAGCTTCTCATTCGCGAAGCGTTTCTCTGCCCGCGCGATATGCTCGGTCTGCAGGTCCACGCCCGTCATGCGGCAGCCCGCCCGTGCCAGCGGCACACTGATCCGCCCGGCGCCGCAGGGGGCGTCCAACACACGGTCGCCCGGCTTCAGCCCCAGCGTGTTGAGGATGAACGGCGCGTCCCCTTCGCCGCTCGCATCATCCAGCAGCCAGCAGCATTTTTCGAAAGTCTCGAACCACTCGGCCATCATGCACCTCCGGTCATCTCCCAGATCATGAAGGGACTACTCCCCTCCTCGAATGGCGAACGGTCATAATTGCCATAGAGCGCAACAATAGTGAAGCCTGCTTCTTGCGCCAGTGCTGTGAATTCAGCTTTCTCGACCAGTCGGAAACGGACATCCAGCATGGTTTTCTGCCGCATGATCCCGCCGGCATCGTATTCTTCGTATAACTGCAGCCCGCTCACCAGCAGATTGCCCGGCACATACTGGGACAAGCCCCAGAGCAACAGGGTGCCGTCTTCAGGCAATGGAAATTCTCCGTACAGTCGCAGCCGGCCGTCCTCACCCTTCATGCGCACGGGCGGATTGTGCAGCGTGCAAATGAAGCGGCCGCCTTTCGCCAAGTGCGCGTGAATGCGCTGCAGCGCCTTCTGCTGGTCTTCCACCGTCAGCAGCTCCGAGAAGGAGTTGAAGGCAGGATGATCAGCGCAAATCGCCGCGGCAGGTCCAGCGCGGTGACGTCCTGCTGCACCACCTCCGCCTGCAAGCCGCGCTTCGCCAGCTTCCGCCGCAGGATGGCCAGCATCTCCGGCGAACTGTCTACGGCGGTCAGCGGAACGCCGGCCTCCAGCAGCGAGAGGGTGACCCGCCCGGTGCCGGCCATCAGCTCCAGCACCAGCCCGCCCGCCCTGCGCGCTTCCTCCAGGAAGAACGGCAGGTCGAAGGTCGTCCTGACATAGGCATCGTACTTTTCCGCCACTCGGGCGTAATGCATCGCCGGCATACACACCTCCTGAATGCTACAGACAAGCAATGGCTTCTCGCAGCAGGCGCTCCAGGATTCCATCCCGCGCACTTTGCGCGCACCCCTGCGCCCAGGCGGGCAATGACGATTGGCGTGCCGCAACCTGCAACGAGTAAAGAACCGATAACGGCTCATCAAAGACAGCGATCTGCTCATCGACAGGACCATAGACCTGCCGAAATGCGCCTCGCGCCGATTCACCGAGCGAGCCTGATACATTGCGGATATCGCAGTATACCTGCCCGATGCCCAGCAGGTTGTAATCGAAGACCACCGCCCGCAGCGGTTCCTTTCGCGTCAGCGCCAGGTTCGTCCAGTGAAAGTCGTTGTAATTCAGCGTTTCCGGAAAAGCGCGGAAGGCGGCTTGCAGGACTTGCAGGTGATTGGCGGCGAACCGCCAGACCGGCAGTTCACACATTTCCAACCGTTGTCCGATCTCCAATACGCTTTCCGGTGTCAGCACATCAATTTCGCGGGTGAGAAAGGCCGGCAGGTTTGGCAGACGGTATCCCGCTTCATGAAACTGCCGGTACCAGGCGGCCACTGCGCGCCCGACATCCGCGCGCTCGACATCTTCCGCCATCGCCAGCCGCCAAACCGGGCTCGCTGCCAGGTCCTCCAGCAAAATGGCATTTTCCGTCAAGCCATGTACCGGCAGCGTGGGGACGCCGCATTCCCGCAGCAGGCGATATGCCGGTATCTCTACGTGCTCCGGACCCTCGAAGCATTTCAATACGTACGAAGTGCCGGCGGCTTGCACCCGGTACATGGCGTAGTCGTGCTTCCGATAGATGATGTTAAGTTCCGTCACCTCATCAGGCGCCAATCCGAGCTCGCTCAATACATCGGCAGTGATCACTCATTCACCTTTCCGCTTCGTGCAGAAATACCGCGCCAGCGTCACATCCGGATACTGCGCCTGCTCGATGACGAAGCCGGCGCGCGCCAGCATGCCTTCCATGATCCAGTCAAATGTCCCGAACTCATCGCTAAACGAGGTTTCGACATCACTGGCGAAGGAGGCATTGACCTGAGCATCGAACCATGCCACCTTCTCTGTAAAAATCTGTGCATGGTCTTGCGGATCGAAGGAATAGACGGAATCCATCAGGTAAAAGCGGCCGTCAGCTTTCAGCATGCCGGCGATACGCTGCAGGCCAACGAGCTTCCAGAAATCAGGCAGGTGGTGCAGCGCGGCGGAGCTGGTCACCAGGTCGGCCGGTTCTCCCTCGTGCTCGTATGTCAAGAAACCGCCGTGGGCGAAGGTGATATTGGTAATCACCTCAGCCGCAGCTTTCTTCCTGGCGACCGCCAGCATGGCCTCCGAGACATCGACGGCGTAGACCACGGCTCCGCGCTGGGCGGCATAGATGGCGAAATTGCCGGTGCCGCACCCGATGTCGATAATCACCTTCCCCGGCTGCACATCGAGCCACTTGAGCACCGGGTTGTTCTCATCGGCGGGGTTGCCGCGAAACTTCCCGTGCTGGGTATCATAATCATTCGCTACTGCAGGATCGGCGTAGTCCACGCCGACGTGCTTGAATTCGTTGAACTGCCAGGCTGGTATGGTCTTCATCGTGTCCTCCTGCTAAAACAAAACCCCCTCCCGGCATCCGGGAGGGGGTTGAAGGTGAAAGCAGATATGCCCGGATGCGACGATCATGTCTCCCAGGTAACGGTAATGACGATATGAAGCTCGGATAGACAGGTAATGCGCATAAGTGGCTTTCCGGCAAGGACGAACGCCTTGTTGGGAAGCAGTGTAGTTGATTTTTTTGGGGTTGTCAAATAGGATAGAAGATGTAGACTTTGCATCGGATTGTTCTAAATATATAATAATGTAGAAAAGACAGTGTTGCTGGAAATTGCCGTGTGGCTGGGGGCGGTTGATCATCTTGCGCAGGGACCGGTGAATTTACGGATACCAAACGCAGAAAACCTGCCCGACCCTGTTGACAATCCAAGGTCACCCTGATAGAATTCCTCCTTGTGTGACCCGGTGCCTACTGGCGTCGGGCGTGCGGCGTCGTGTATGCCGCAAATAACGCGCGGTGTGACCACATCGCGGAGGAATTCGATTCGGAGAAGGAGAGGCACGCGTGCCGACCATCAATCAATTAGTACGGAAAGGACGCTCGCGCAAGCAGGTGAAGATCACCCCGACCGTCCGCTGGGCGTTGGGCTGGAACTTCAACTCGAACAAGCGCAAGTATGTCCATACCGAAGGGCCGTTGAAGCGTGGCGTGTGCACCCGCGTGTGGACCGTCACCCCGAAAAAGCCGAACTCCGCGTTGCGTAAAGTGGCGCGCGTTCGCCTGACCAACCGCGTGGAAGTCACCGCGTATATTCCGGGTGAAGGCCACAACCTGCAGGAACACTCCGTGGTGCTGATTCGCGGCGGCCGCGTGAAGGACCTGCCGGGTATCCGCTATCACATTGTGCGCGGCGTGCTGGACACGGCAGGCGTCACGAACCGCAGGCAGGGGCGTTCGAAGTACGGCGCCAAGCGGCCGAAGGCCGGCGCTGCCGCGGGCGGCAAGAAATAACTGGTTTCTAACATAGAGGGATGAAGCATTATGCCGAGAAAAGGACCTGCGCTGAAGCGTATCATTACGCCGGACGCGGTATACAACAGTGAGATGGTCTCCCGCCTGATCAACAAAATTATGATCCAGGGGAAGAAGAGCACGGCGGAATCGATCGTCTACAACGCCTTCCTGCTGGTGAATAAGCGGTCCGGCAAGGACCCGCTGGAAGTCTACGAGCAGGCGATGCGCAACATCATGCCGGCGGTCGAAGTGCGGCCGCGGCGCGTCGGCGGCGCCACCTATCAGGTGCCGATGGAAGTGCGCCCCACGCGGAAGCTCGACCTGGGCCTGCGCTGGCTCATCACCAACGCGCGCAAGCGCGGTGGAAAGACGATGTACGAGCGGCTCGCCGGCGAGCTGATGGACGCTGCCAACAACACCGGCGCTTCAGTGAAGAAACGCGAAGACACGCACCGCATGGCGGATGCCAACAAGGCCTTCGCGCATTACCGGTTCTAATTTCACCGGCTTTTTTACTGAGTCCCACCTCACCTTCTTATCGGGGTGGGACTCAGTGTGTCATTGGGGGAGTAACTGGTCGCTAGTTAGTGACGAGTGCTTCCGATTCATGAAAACGAGTATTGGCTTTGGGAACCGGTCGTTGGTTACACAACTAGTCACTAACCACTAGTCACTAGTCACTCCGTCGATATGGGGATCATCGCCCCGAGGGGCAAGGGAAGATGCCAAGAGAATTTACACTGGAACGAACACGAAATATCGGGATTGCGGCACATATCGACGCTGGCAAGACAACGACCACTGAGCGCATGCTCTTCTACACCGGCCGCCTGCATCGCATGGGCGAAGTGCATGACGGCGCCGCCACCATGGACTGGATGCCGCAGGAGCAGGAGCGCGGGATTACCATCACCTCGGCGGCAACCTCCTGCCACTGGAACGACCATCTGATCAACATCATCGACACGCCGGGCCACGTCGACTTCACTATGGAAGTCGAACGGTCCATGCGTGTGTTGGACGGCGTGATCGGGTTGTTCTGCGCGGTGGGTGGGGTGCAGCCGCAATCGGAAACGGTGTGGCGCCAGGCCAACCGCTACAAGGTGCCGCGCATCGCCTTCGTCAATAAGATGGACCGCACCGGCGCCAGCTTTTACCGCGTGATGGACTCCATGCGCGAGCGCCTGGGCATTCGCCCGGTGGCGCTGCAGTTGCCCATCGGCGAGGAGCAGCAGTTCGCCGGCATCATCGATTTGGTGCGCATGCGCGCGCTGCTCTATCCGGACGAGTTGGGCCAGCAGGTGCTGGAGACAGAGGTCCCGGAAGAGTACCGCGCCGAGGCGGAGCACTACCGCGAAATAATGATCGAGGCGGCGGCCGAAGGCAACGACGAACTGACCCATAAATATCTGGAGGGTGAGGCGCTCACCGAGGACGAAATTCGCACTGGCATCCGCGCCGGCACGCTGGCCTTCACCATCGTCCCCGTCCTCTGCGGCGCCTCCTTCCGCAACAAGGGCGTGCAGTTACTGATGGACGCGGTGGTGGATTACCTGCCGTCCCCGCTCGATAAAGGCGCGATCCGCGGCGAAAACCCGGACACCGATGCCGAGGAGTGGCGCGAACCGAGCGACGAAGAGCCATTCAGCGCCCTCGCCTTCAAAATCATGTCCGACCCCTACGTGGGCCGGTTAACCTATCTCCGCTGCTACTCGGGCACCATGGCGAAGGGCACGGCGTTGCTGAACGTGTCGAAGGGCAAGCGCGAGCGGATGGGGCGCATCCTGCGCATGCACGCGAATCACCGTGAAGATGTGGATGAGATCCGCACCGGCGACATCGTTGCCGTCGTGGGCTTGAATACCACCTCCACCGGCGACTCGCTGACCGACCAGAAACACGCGCTGCTGCTGGAATCCATCCACTTCCCGGAGCCGGTGATCTCGGTGGCCATCGAGCCGAAGACGAAACCTGATGAAGAGAAGCTGATGGAAGGTCTGGTGAAGCTGGCGGCGGAGGATCCGACTTTTCGGCAATATACCGACGCCGAGACCGGACAGACCATCATCTCCGGCATGGGCGAACTGCACCTGGAGATCATCGTCGACCGCCTGAAACGCGAGTTCCGTGTAGAAGCCAACATCGGCCGCCCGCAGGTAGCCTATCGCGAGACGATTACCACGTCCGCCAAGGCCGAGGGACGGTACATCCGCCAGACCGGCGGCCGCGGCAAATACGGCCATGTCCGGATCGAGGTGGAGCCGCAGGAACCGGGCACTGGTTTCACCTTCGTCGACGCCATCGTCGGTGGCGTGGTGCCGAAGGAATATATCCCCTCGGTGGAGCATGGCATTCGCGAGGCGCTGGACAACGGCATCCTCGGCGGATTTCCGGTGATCGACATCAAAGCCACGCTCTACGATGGATCGTACCACGAAGTGGACTCGGACGAGATGTCCTTTAAATTTGCCGGCTCTATTGCCTTCAAGGACGCCATGCGCCATGCGAAGGCTATCTTGCTGGAGCCGATTATGAAAGTTGAGGTGCTCTGTCCCGAACAGAACATGGGCGAGATCATCGGCGACCTGAGCTCCCGCCGCGGGGCGATTGAGGGCCTGGAGGCCCAGCCAGGCGGCACGCAGGCCATCCGTGCTCGCGTCCCGCTGGCCGAGCTGTTCGGCTACGCCACAACCGTGCGCTCGTTGAGCCAGGGACGCGCCACCTATACGATGGAGCCGCTCAACTACCAGGAAGTGCCGAAGTCGATCGCCGACGAGGTGCTCGGCCGGAACAGTTAATGCGTTAACGAGGAAGCGGCGAGTCGCAAAATACGCCGCTTCATTACCCTGTCAGCGGGTAAATTGCGGGCTTGTCCCTGCAAAGCTGAACAAACATGCAAATATTTTCGCCAATACCGCCAAAAAGTGTTGACGGCGTGTCGCGAAATCAGTATCATTTTCGCTTGTGTGTCGGGGGTTCCCCGATACCCGGTACCTTGAAAAAATTCCCGGGGTTGCGTCCCAAATTGAAGGGGCGCGCCTGTTGTTGGAGGCACCACCCATGCGCAAAGAGGCACGGAAAGTATCGAGTGAGAAGATCCGGATCCGCCTGAAATCATTCGACCATCGCATTCTGGATCAGTCCGCGCTGCGAATCGTCGATACCGCCCGCCGAACTGGCGCCCGCGTTGCGGGTCCGGTTCCGCTGCCGACGGAGATCAACAAGTACTGCGTGATCCGCTCGCCGCACATCGACAAAGAGTCGATGGAGCACTTCGAGATGCGCACGCACAAGCGGTTGATCGACATCCTGGAGCCGAACCAGCGGACCATCGATGCGCTGATGCGCATCGAGCTGCCGGGTGGTGTGCATATTGAAATCGTGTAATTGAACACGATTCGCTTCCCGTTCGCGGGAGGCGTCTAGTATCCCCCATGAGTCGGCTCAAGACTCCGCTGGGGAACGGGAAAGGACTCGAACCATGGCTGTTCGAAAGATGATCATGGGCAGGAAGGTCGGCATGACTCAGCTTTTCGCTGAGGATGGCCGCGCCATTCCGGTGACCGTGCTTGAGGTCGGCCCGTGCTACGTGGTGCAGCAACGCACCGCGGAGAAGGACGGTTATCAAGCGATCCAGTTGGGCTACCTGCCTTACGATGAAAAAGACGTGCGCCGCGCCAAAGAGCTCCACAGCTTGCATGAGCGCCGCCGCACTAATAAAGATGAAAGCGGCAATATGAAGGACCGCAGCAAAGTCGACAAGGAACCTCGCGGTCCCCATCGGCTCACCCTTGCGGTCTACGGGCATTTCCTCAAGCATAATGTACCGCCGCTGCGCTACCTCAAGGAATTCCGCGTCGCCAAGCTCGACGATTACGCCGAAGGGGTGGAACTGCGCGCGGATATCTTTGCGGCCGGCGAGAAGGTGGACGTCTCCGGCATCTCCAAAGGCCGCGGCTTCGCCGGTGTGGTGAAGCGCTACGGCTTCAAGGGCGGAAAAGCCTCTCACGGTTCGATGCACCACCGCAAGCCGGCGTCCGGCGGCGCCACCGATGCCGCCCGCGTCTTCCGCGGCTCCCGGCGCCCGGGCCACATGGGCGCCGAGCAGGTCACCGTGAAGAACATCGAAATCGTGCGTGCTGACCCCGAACGCAATGTGCTGGTGCTGAAGGGTGCCGTTCCCGGTCCGGTGGGCGGCGTGCTGGTCGTCACCATGCAGGAGCGACCGACCATCGAACGTGGCAAAGGCCGCTTCGTCACCTTCACGGCTTTGGAGGGTCAACAATGAGTACCATTCCCGTCTATAATCTCGCCGGCGAGCCGTCGGGCGAGTTCGAGCTGGCGCCCAAGGTTTTTGAAGCGCCAATTAATGAAGCACTCATTCACCAGTCCGTGGTGACGACGCTGGCGAACCGCCGTCAGGGGACGGCGGACACCAAGACCCGCGGTGAGGTGAGCCACACCACCAAGAAAGTCTATCGCCAGAAGGGCACCGGCCGCGCACGCCAGGGCATGCGCTCCGCCCCGCACTACAAAGGCGGCGGCGTAGTCTTCGGCCCGCATCCTCGCGATTATTCCATGTCGCTGCCCAAAAAGATGCGCCGCGCCGCGTTGCTGTCCGCGCTGACGGTGAAGGCGAACGACAACGGCATTCTCCTGGTGAAGCAATTCGCCTTCGAAGAAGCCAAAACCCGCCATGCCGCGGCGCTGCTGAGCGCGCTGAAGATCAGTGGAAAGAAGCGCGTGTTGGTCGTGGTGCGGAGTTGGGAAGAGGACGAGAGCACGGTACGGACCTTCCGCAACCTGGCGAACGTCGATCTCATTACCGCGGATATGCTGGGCACCTACGACGTGCTCACCGCGAGCTGCCTGCTTTTCGACCAGGCCAGCCTGGAGCTGCTGCAGGACCTGAAGCAGCAGAAGCTGGGCATTGAGCTCTGGAAAGCGAAGCAGTTGCCGGAAGCTGAGCAGGGAGGTGCCGAATGAAGCCACTCCATCAGATTATTATCAGCCCCATCCTGACCGAGAAGAGCGTGTCGAATCAGAAGATCCGCCGCTATACCCGGTTGGATGCCAAGACCATTCTCGGCGGGGGCGCTTCGAATGCCGCGATCGCCGGATTGACCGAACAGTCGATCCGCAAGTATACCTTCAAGGTCGCACTGGGCGCCAATAAGATCGAGATCGCCGAAGCCTTCGAGGCCGTCTTCGCCAAGGAAAAGGTGAAGGTGGCGCATGTACACACCGTGCACATGCGCGGCAAGGCGCGCCGCCAACTCGGCCGCCGCAGCCGCTCCGCCGGCCAGATGGGCAAATCGCCGGATTGGAAGAAGGCCATCGTGACGCTGACGCAGGATTCGCCCGGCATCCCGATGCTCGAAGGTGTGTAATACCCCTTCATGTATGGCTAACCACTGCCGCTAAAAGTGGAACGGAGTTAGAGAAATGGCACTGAAGAAATACAACCCGACTTCGCCGGCCCGGCGGTTCATGACCACCGCGGACTTCAGCGATTTAACGAAGAAAGAGCCGGAGAAGTCGCTGACCGCGCCGTTGAAGAAGTCGGGCGGGCGTGACAATACCGGCAAAATTTCCGTGCGTTTCCGTGGCGGCGGCGCCAAGCGCGCGTATCGCATCATCGATTTTAAACGCCGCAAAGACGGCATGCCGGCCAAAGTGATCGCGCTTGAATACGACCCCAACCGTTCGGCGCGCATCGCGCTGCTGGAATACGAAGACGGCGAAAAGCGCTACATCCTGGCGCCGCTGAATTTGAAAGTGGGCGATTCCGTTGAATCCGGCCTGGGTTCGGACATCAAGCCGGGCAACTGCCTGCCGCTGTCCGCCATCCCGCTCGGGACCACTGTGCACGCCGTCGAGATTCACGAGGGCAAAGGCGCGCAGATGTGCCGCAGCGCCGGGACGTCCGCCCAGGTCATGGCGAAGGAAGGCAAGTTCGTCACGCTGAACATGCCGTCCGGCGAAATGCGCCGCGTCTTTGCCGGCTGCCGCGCCACCATCGGGCAGGTTGGCAACCTGGAGCATGAAAACATCGTCATCGGCAAGGCCGGGCGTATGCGGCATCTGGGCCACCGCGGCCACGTACTTGGCGTCGCGATGAACCCGTGCGATCACCCGCACGGTGGAGGCGAAGGCCACAGCCCGGTAGGCCGCAAGAAAGGCCCGGCAACGCCGTGGGGCAAGCCGACCATTGGCAAGCGCACCCGACACAACAAGCGGACCGATCGCTTTATCGTGAAGCGCCGGAGCCGGTAAGATTGACGACCCGTAAAGGGCGGAGGAAACCATGGGAAGATCACTGAAAAAAGGACCGTTTGCCGACGAGCACCTGACGAAGAAGGTAGACGAGATGAACCGCCGGGGCGAGAAGCGCATCATCAAGACCTGGTCGCGCCGCTCGACAATCTTGCCGGAATTCATCGGCCACACGCTCGCCGTACACGACGGTCGCAAGCACGTGCCGGTCTTCGTGACGGAGAACATGGTCGGGCACAAGTTGGGCGAGTTCGCCCCCACCCGCACCTTCCGCGGTCACGCCGGTGGCGAGAAGCGATCGAGTGTTCGCTGAACTGAGCATCGAGTGCGCGGAGACTCCGCGCCATGTCCACCCGCGAGGGGGAGAATAGAGTACGGCCATGGGAAGAAATGCACAAGAACGAGGCAGCCGAAAGAAGGCGCGCATTGAGCAGCGCAGGGCGGAAGGCATCGCGATGGCGATCGCGCGGAACATCCGCGTGTCCCCGTTGAAGATGCGCCGTATCGTGGATTTGATCCGCGGCAAGAATTTCGAGGAGGCGCTGGCCATCCTGAACTTCATGCCGTCGCCGTCCACGGAGCCGGTGCGCAAGTTGCTGTTGTCGGCGGTTGCCAATGCAGATAACAACCTGGGGCTTGACCGGGATAACCTGTTCGTCAAGACCTGTTTTGTGGACGCTGCGATGAGCTTCAAGCGCATGCACCCGACGACGCAAGGGCGCGCGCGGGTCATCAAACGCCGGTCGAGCCACATCACCATTCACGTGGCGGAGCGCCCGCGAACGCGCGCAACGCGATCCGCATAGTTTTAGGAGACAATTATGGGGCAGAAAGTTCATCCATTCGGGTTCCGCCTTGGCGTCATCCGCGATTGGCAGAGTCGCTGGTTCGCTGATAAGGAATACAAAGATCTCGTGATCGAGGATAACCTCATCCGCAAATACCTGCGCGGCCGCCTGCCGACCCTGTTTTCAGCGGGTGCCAATGCGCAGGGGCGGCAAGGTGGACGCGGTGGCGGCGGTCGTGGCGGCGGTGGCGGTGGTCGTGGCGGTCGCGGCGGTCGCGGCATGGACGCCGGTGTCTCGCAGATCGAGATCGAGCGCATGGCGAACCTGATTAAGGTGACGATGCATACGGCCCGGCCCGGCCTGATCATCGGTCGCGGCGGACGCGGCATCGATGAACTGCGCGCCGAGCTGGAGCGAATCACCCCGCGCAAGGTGCAGCTGAACGTGCTGGAGATCAAGCAGCCGGAACTCGATGCGCAGCTGGTGGCCGAGTCCATCGGCAGCCAGATCGAGCGGCGCGTCTCCTTCAAGCGCGCCATCCGCCTGGGCATCGCCCGCACCATGCAGCGCGGTGGCAAGGGGATCAAGGTCATCGTCGGCGGCCGCCTGGGCGGCGCCGAGATCGCCCGCAGCTATTCCGATAAGGATGGCAAGATCCCGCTGCACACCCTGCGCGCGGACATTGATTACGGGTTCTCCGAAGCCCGCACCCAGTATGGGAACATCGGCGTGAAGGTCTGGATTTATCGCGGTGAGATTCTCCCCGGTGAAGCCATACAGCCGCCCGCGCCGCGCTCCGCCGCCGTGCGCGCTCCGCAGCCTGCCGCTGCTCCCGCGCCTGCCGGTGTTGAGCCGGCTGTCGGTGTCGAACCGACCGGCCCCGAGAAGAAGAAGGGCTGGCGCCGTGTTCCGAAAGACGAAGCGACCGCCATCGCCGCCGCTGCCGAATCCGTGGATAGCCCGGAGGAAGTAGCCGGCGTGGATGCCGAAGGCACTGCCCCGCTGACGCTGCCGGTCGAGTCGCTGGAGGAAACCCCGGTCGCCACGTCGGAGGCGCAAGCGCCGACTTCTTCCGAGTCGGACACGCCCGCGCCGGACGCCGGCAGCGAAGCGCCGGAGCTGGATACGGAAGTCCAGAACGATGACACGGGTGACACCTACCCGCAGGACAAAGGCCGATAACGATGGGAACGATTTGAGCAGCCGCGAGGCCTTCCTCCGGCTGCTCGAATCTGGGAGGTATAAAGATGCTATTGCCCGCCAGAACGAAATTTCGCAAAATGCACCGTGGTCGCATGACTGGAAAAGCGACCCGCGGCGCGACAGTGACGATGGGCGAATTCGGCCTGCAGGCCCTCGAACCGTGCTGGATGACCAACCGACAGATTGAGGCAGCACGCGTGGCCATGACCCGCTATATTAAACGCCAGGGCAAGGTGTGGATTCGCATCTTCCCGGATAAAAGCATCACCGCGAAGCCGGCGGAGACCCGTATGGGCTCCGGTAAAGGCGCCCCTGAATACTGGGTGGCGGTGATCAAACCCGGCCGCATTCTCTTTGAGATGGGCGGGGTGCCGGAGAAGATTGCGCGTGAAGCGATGCGTCTCGCCGCGCACAAGCTGCCCATCAAGTCCAAGTTCGTCACCCGTGAAGAAGTGGAAGGGGGACAGGACCAGTGAAGATGGACGAACGCCGTCGCTTACATGAGCTGACGAAAGAGCAATTGAATACCGAGCTGGCGGATGCCGAGCGCAACCTGCTGGATCATCAGTTCGACAAAGGCCTGAAGCGCCTGACGAACCCAGCCGCGTTGCACAACACCCGCAAGCGCATCGCCCTGCTGAAAACGCTCATCCGTCAGCGCGAGCTGCTGGAAGAGACCGGCCTGAGTTCCATGGAGGAATACAAGGCCTTCCGCATCGGCGAGAAGCGCGAATTCACCGCTCGTAAAAAAGCCCAGTAACGGGCGAGGGAGATGGAGATGGAACAGACTTCGGAAGCACGAAACCGACGCAAAATGCGCGAAGGCATCGTGATCAGCGATAAGATGGATAAGACCGTGGTCGTGCGGGTGTCAACGCTGGTGACACACCCGTTATACAAGCGCATCATCAAGCGGTCTTCAAAATTCAAAGCGCATGACGAGACCAACGAATGCCGCACCGGCGACAAAGTGCGCATCATGGAGACGCGCCCGCTGAGCAAGGACAAGTGCTGGCGGGTGATTGAAGTCACCGAAAAGGCCAAATAACGATTGGCTCGTCGCCGTAATCGCGCACCCGGTGTATTGCACCGGGTGCAAAGCTGATCGTTCGGGTCGGATATTGAGAACCATGTTCTCAACAAGTTGTAGAGAAGATAGCGGAACCCTCGAGGTCATGGATCTGTTTTGAAGCATCCGGTTCTGCTGCCTTGGGAGACAACGATGAAAGTATATCAGACTGGGAATATCCGCAATATCGTACTCATCGGGCACGGGGGCTCCGGCAAAACCACCCTGGTCGAGGCGATGATGTACCAGACCGGCGTGGTGGGCCGCATGGGCAAAATCGAGACCGGCACCACGCTGTCCGACACGGACATCGACGAGGTGCAGCGGCAGATTTCCATCAACACCACGCTGCTGCCCGTGCAGTATAACGGCACGAAGATCAACGTGCTGGACACCCCGGGCTTCGCCGACTTCGTCAGCGAAGTGGTGGGCGCCATGCACGTGGCCGATGCGGCCCTGGTGGTGGTGGATGCCGTCAACGGCGTCGAGGTGCAGACCGAGCGCTATTGGCGCATGGCCGAAAGTCGTGCGCTGCCGCGTATCATTATGATGAATAAGATGGATAAGGAGCACGCCAACTTCACTGAGGCGCTGGCGTCTCTGAAGCGGCGATTCGGCACCCACGTGGTGGCGCTGCAGCTCCCCATCGGCGAACAGGCCGCCTTCAAAGGCATCGTGGACCTGGTGCACATGAAGGCGTATATCGAGAGCGAAGATCATTCCGCGCCGAAGGAAGAAGCGATCCCCGGCGATCTGCAAGCGCGAGCGAACGAGCTGCGCGAAGCGGTGGTCGAGGCGGCCGCCGAAGCCAACGACGACCTGATGATGAAATACCTGGAGGAAGGCGAGCTCAACGATGAGGAAATCATCAGCGGGCTGCAGGAAGCCATCGCTTCCGGCCGCATCTTCCCGGTGGTCGTCGGCGCCGCGGCGAAGAACTACGGGACCACGCTGCTGCTCGATCTGCTGGTCAGCAGCGCGCCGTCGCCGGACAAACTGCCGCCGGTACACGCCGTCAAAGGCGAGGCTGAAGTCGAGCTGACCGCCAATACGGCAGGACCGCTGGTCGTGTATGCCTTTAAAACAATGGCCGACCCGTTTGCCGGCCGCATCACCTTTTTGCGCGTCTATTCCGGCACGCTGGGCTCCGGCACCGAAGCCTTTAACACCGTGAAAGAAGTGAAGGAGCGCGTCGGCAACCTGTTTGTGCTGATCGGAAAACAGCAGGAAGCCGTCGAGAGCGCACCGGCCGGCGATATCGTCCAGGTCGCCAAGCTGCATGACACCACGACGGCGGACACGCTGGCCAGCGCGGGCGACCGCGTTGTGGTTCCGCCGCCGACATATCCGGAACCGATGTTGAACTTCTCCATTGCTCCTTCCAGTAAAGGCGAAGAAGGGAAACTGGCGGAAAGCATGCGGCGCTTCACTGAAGAGGACCCGACGCTGCGCTTTGAGATGGACCCGGAAACGCACGAGTCGATCATTGCCGGCATGGGCGAGCTGCAGCTGGAAGTCACCCGCGATCGGTTGAAGCGGAAGTTCAACGTGGATACCGTGCTGGGCAACCCGACGGTGGCATATCGCGAAACGATTCGCCTGGCGGCAGAAGGCCACGGGCGGCATAAGAAACAGACCGGCGGCGCCGGCCAGTTTGGCGACGTGAAGATTCGCATCGAGCCGCTGGAGCGCGGGGCCGGTTTCGAGTTCGTGGATGCGGTGGTGGGCGGCGTTGTGCCGCGCCAGTTTATCCCGTCGGTGGAAAAAGGCGCGCGCGAGGCCATCAAAAAGGGCCCGCTGGCGGGCTACCCGGTGGTGGACTTCCGTTATACACTGTATGACGGCCAGTATCACCCGGTCGACTCGAAGGATATCGCCTTTCAATCCGCCGGCCGCCTGGGATTCCAGGACGCGATGGCGAAGGCGCAGCCGGTGCTGCTGGAGCCGTACGTCCACGTGGAGATCACCGTGCCGGACGAGTATATCGGCGACATTATCGGCGGACTGTCGAGCAAGCGCGGCCGCGTGCAAGGCTCCGATAACCTCGGCGGCGGCATGTCGGTAGTGCGCGGCCAGGTGCCGCAGGCCGAAATGTTCCAGTATTCGAATGAGCTGCGCGCGCTCACCCAGGGTCGCGGGAGCTTCACCATGAGCTTCTCGCATTACGAAGAAGTACCCGCGCACATTGTGGACCAGATTATCGCCGATGCGAAGCGGCGCGAGGAAGAGCGCTGATCGCGCCCCTCGACGGGAATCAGATGGGAACGGTGGGGGGTAAGGCTGTCATGGCTGGCCCCCCGCTGGTGAGGATAATACAATGATTTTCTTACGAACACGGTTGAACGTCGCAGACAACTCCGGGGCGCGCGTGGTGGAATGCATCCGCGTGCTCAAGGGATCAGTGGGAACCGCGGCCAATATCGGTGACATCATCGTGGTGGCTGTGAAACAGGTCACCCCCGGCGCCGCCATTAAAAAGGGCGAGGTGGCGAAGGCGGTGGTGGTACGCACCCGGCAGGCCTTGCGCCGTCCGGATGGGTCCTATATTCGCTTCGATGACAACGCCGCGGTGTTGATCAACGACCAGAAGAATCCGCGCGGCACGCGCATTTTCGGGCCGGTGGCCCGTGAGCTGCGTGATCGCGATTTCATGAAGATCGTCAGTCTGGCTCCGGAAGTCCTGTAGGCGCTCGAAAAGCAGTGGAATTCGAGCTTCGGGCCTTGACAGTGATGAGCAAAATACGTACAATTACCGTTCGTGCGACACGCGCGAACGATTGTCCGCGCGGGTCGTCGTGTGTTGGTGGGTCAAATATGACCGCCGCAGCAGGGTTGGCGAGTCGTTAATGACCGCCTCAATGGTGGGTGCTATGAAAATTGTAAAAGGCGATACAGTACTATTGCGCTCCGGCAGGGATGTCGCGCGAGCGAAAGACCATGACGTGCGCGGTAAAGTGCTCCGCGTGATGCCGAAGGACGGTAAAGTGGTGGTAGAAGGGCTGAACATGGTGACCAAGCACCAGAAGCCCCGGACCACCGGCGGCGCCGCCCAGGTGCAGTCCGGCGGGCGCATCAAGATGGAAGCGCCGTTGCCGGTATCCCGCGTCATGCTGGTCTGCTCGAATTGCTCGAAGGCGACCCGTGTAGGGCTGCAGCTGCGCGAGGAATCCCGCGACACGCTGACCGGCAAAAAGACGGTGATCATCCGCGAGCGTGTATGCAAGAAGTGCGGACAGGTGATCGCACGACCGACGGAAACCCGTCAGTAGTGTGGAGAAGATAAGTCGCTACCGCCGTAAGGTCCGCGCTGCGGACGCAAACGGGATGGTCGCGCAAGGTGAAGGAGCTAGTCGTGGCTAAGCAGGATACCAAAAAGTCCGGCGTGCCCGCCAAAGGCGGAGCCAAGCCCGGACAGCAGGGCAAAACCAAAGAAGCGGCGCTCGCCGCTACCCAGTTCGGTGGCGTGGAAGAAAAGGGTGTCGCCCCGCGCTTGCATGATCAATACCGCACCGAAGTGACGGTTGCGCTGCAGGAACAGTTCAGCTATGCGAACGTGATGCAGATCCCGCGCGTGGTGAAGGTCATTGTCAACATGGGCGTCGGTGAGGCGCTGCAGGATATCAAAACCCTGGACAACGCCGTGCGCGAAATGGCGCAGATCACCGGGCAGAAGCCGCTGGTGACGCGGGCGAAGAAGTCGATCGCGGCGTTCAAACTACGCGCCGGCAACCCCATCGGAGCCAAGGTGACGCTGCGCGGCGCCCGCATGTGGGAATTCCTCGACCGGTTATTCTCGGTGGCGCTCCCGCGCATTCGTGACTTCCAGGGATTGCCGTCTAAGTCGTTCGACGGGCGCGGCAACTACACACTTGGACTGCGCGATCAGACGATCTTCGCCGAGATCAATATCGATAACATCGACCGCGTACGCGGTATGGACATTACCATCGTGACGACCGCCCGGACCGACGAAGAAGCGCGCGCATTGCTGACGCGCTTGGGCCTGCCCCTGCGGAAGAGCTAGTTCAGAGACTAGGCACCGGGACCTGGACATCCGGAGAGATAACGATCTCGCATATGCTCTCGAAAACAGTGATGTTGAGAGCCGGTGCTCGAAGAATGTGACGAGATAAGGGAGACTGGACGTGGCCAAAAAAGGCAAACTCGAGACCTGGAAGAAGCAACCGAAGTTCGCAGTGCGCGCCTATAACCGGTGCCACATTTGCGGACGTCCTCGCGCCTACTTCCGCAAATTCGGCATGTGCCGAATTTGCCTGCGCACCTTCGCCCATCGCGGCCTGCTGCCGGGCGTGACGAAGTCCAGTTGGTAGGAGGGGACGATTTATGATGCCGGTTACTGATCCCATTGCTGATATGTTAACTCGCGTGCGCAATGCCGCCGCCGCTGGCCATGATACGGTCGCGGTGCCCAATTCGCGTTTGAAGATGGACCTGGCGCGCTTGCTGCGCGACGAAGGCTACGTCCAGAAGGTTGAGCTGACGGACACTGACAAGCCGACGGCGACCATCAAGATTACGCTGAAATACGGCCCGCGCCGCCAGCCGGTTTTCCGCGGCATCCGCCGCGCCAGCAAGCCTGGCCGCCGCCTCTATGTGGGCTGGCGCGAAATTCCGCGGGTACAGGGCGGTCTGGGCGTGGCCATTCTCACGACCTCACGCGGGGTGATCACCGATCGCCAGGCGCGAACCGACAAGGTGGGTGGCGAGCTGCTGTGCACAATCTGGTAATGTGCAAGCGGGCCCTCGTGGCGAGCTGCTCTGCATGATTTGGCTGTGCAGATACGTCTCTATATTGCACTGCTTGATCTGATGATTTATGCGCCGGCGCAGCCGGCGACCGAAGGGAACGAATCATGTCTCGGATTGGACGGATGCCGATCCCGCTGCCGAGCGGGGTGGAAGTAATACAGCAAGACGGCATGATCAGCGTGAAGGGGCCGAAAGGCTCCCTCTCTCGCGCGATTCCGCAGCCCATTACCGTGCGGGAAGAGGACGGGACGCTCTATGTTGAGCGCCCGGACGATCTGAAACCGCATAAGGCGCTGCATGGATTGACGCGCTCGCTGGTCGCCAATATGGTTAAAGGGGTCACGGACGGGTTCGAGCGCCGCATGGAGCTGCACGGGATCGGGTATCGCGCGCAGTTGCAGCCTGATCGCCTGGTGCTCAACCTGGGGTTCTCGCACGACGTGTATGTCATCCCGCCCAAGGGCGTGACCATCGCCGTCGAGACAGTCTCCCCGAACGTGGATAACCAGCATACCACCGCGCGCCTGGTCGTCACCGGCATCAGCAAAGAGATGGTTGGCCAGGTGGCGGCGAAGATCCGCGCGTTGAAAGAGCCGGAACCCTACAAGGGCAAAGGTTTTCGTTATCTGGGTGAAGTTGTGCGCCGCAAGGCCGGTAAGGCCGCCAAGGCGGGCAAGGGTAAGAAGTAACTGGAACGCGGGCCACGGCGGTGCTCCGCCGAAAATGCGCCCGCGAAGACCCAGCGCTGCCGACCAAGACCGGCGGCATGAGGTGAGGATATCATGAAGCAGACAAAAGTGAGCGGGCTGGCGCGCCGGCATCGGCGGGTGCGCGGGAAAGTCAGCGGGACACCGGAGCGGCCACGCATCGCCGTCCACCGCAGCTTAAAGCACATTTACGTTCAGGCGATTGACGATCTCAGCGGCCGGACCTTGACCGCGGCATCGAGCAATGAGCCGGACTTCCGCGCCCAGGCCACCAAAGAAGCGCACGGCGGCAACATCCCCGGCGCCAAGAAGGTAGGGCAAGTGCTGGCGCAGCGTGCTCTTGAAAAAGGCATTACCAAAGTAGTGTTTGACCGTGGCGGTTTTCCGTATCACGGACGGGTGAAGTCGCTGGCAGACGGTGCTCGCGAGGGCGGACTGGAATTCTAGGAACTTCCTGGAGACGGAGACTAGCATGGCGAAAATCGATATTTCTGCGCTGCAGCTTGAAGAGAAAGTGGTCTCGCTCAACCGCGTGCAGAAGGTTCACAAAGGCGGCCGCACCCTGCGCTGGAGTGCGTTGGTCGTGGTCGGCGATAGCAACGGGCATGTCGGCGTTGGCCTGGGTAAAGCCAGCGAGGTGCCGGAAGCCATCCGCAAGGGCGCGGAAGCGGCAAAGAAGGCGATGATCAGCATCGCGTTAGCCGCCCATACCATTCCGCACGCGGTACAGGAAGACGCCGGCGCGGCGAAGGTGCTGATGCGCCCGGCCGCTCCCGGTACCGGCGTCATTGCCGGCGGCGCGGTGCGGGCCATCGTCGAGGCGGCTGGGGTGCGCGACATCCTGACCAAGTCGCTGGGCTCCTCAAACGCCGTCAACATTGCCTGGGCGACGGTGAAATGCCTGAAAATGCTCCGCACACCGGAAGAAGTGGCTGCCATCCGCGGTCGTACGGTGGAGGAGATCCTCGGCCGGCCGGCACGAGAGGGAGGTGCCGCATGAGCGGTAAATTAGCCATTACGTTAAAGCGTAGTTTGATCGGGACCCCGCAAGACCAGCGCCGTACGGTGTGGGGCATGGGACTGCACAAACTGCATCATACCGTGATTCTACCCGACAATCCGTCCACACGCGGCGCCGCCTTCAAGGTGCGCCACCTGTTGGAAGTGCGGGAAGCGACTGAAGAATAATCGCCCGGCGGCGCTGTTGCCGACACGGTCGTCAGCAGCCAACCACCCTGGGATTTATGAGGACGAACGATGGTACGACTTGAGAATTTACACGCCCCGGTAGGGGCAAAAGTCTCCGCGAAGCGCGTAGGCCGCGGCACGGGTTCCGGCCACGGCAAAACGAGCTGCCGCGGACATAAAGGCCAGAAACAGCGCGGATCCGTGCGCCCTGGCTTTGAAGGCGGTCAGACTCCGATTCAGCGGCGATTCCGCAAGATGAAGGGGATCAGCAAGACCGCCATGAACATCGGTATCTTCCACAAGGAATATGCCATCGTCAACGTCGGACAGTTGGAAGTGTTCGAGCCGAAGACCGTAGTGACCCCCGAATTGCTGGTGCAGGCTCGGATCGTCCGCGAAGTGCGTGACGGCCTTCGCGTGCTGGGCAACGGCGAGTTGTCCAAGCCGCTCACCGTCCGTGCGCATCATTTCAGCTCCAGTGCGGCCGCGAAAATCGCTGCGGCAGGGGGGAGCACGGAGGTAATCTAGTGCCATCTCATGATCTCAGTTGGCGCGAATCTGTTGTACGTCTTGGCCATGCGCTGCAGGTGCCGGATCTTCGGAAGCGCCTGATATTTGTCGCTGCCATGTTTGCCCTGTTTGTCGCAGGCTTGCACATCCCCGCGCCGTTCGTGGATGCCAAGAAACTCGAGTCGCTCTTCCAGAGCGGCATGCTCGGGTTGCTCGACATCATGTCCGGCGGTGGATTCAAACGCCTGTCGATTCTGGCCCTCGGCATCGTGCCGTATATCAACGCCTCGATTATCATGCAGTTGCTCGGCATTGCGGTGCCCTCGGTGCAGCGGCTGCAAAAGGAAGGCGAGACCGGGCGCAAGGTGATCTCCACCTACACCCGTTGGGGCACCGTGGTACTGGCCTTTTTCCAGGCGGCGGGCCTGGGCATTTATCTGTATAAAATCGGTGCCGTCGAGCACAACTACGGCATCTATGGCATCTTTCCGTTAATCGTCATTATGGCGGCGGGCACCTCGTTCCTCATGTGGATGGGCGAGCAGCTCACCGATCGCGGCATCGGCAACGGTGTCTCGTTGATCATCTTCGCGGGCATTTTGATCCGTATGCCGGATACTTTTACCCAGATGGTCAAGCTGGTGCTGGCGCGCAATGATGATCTGATGGGACGGTTGGTCAGCATCGGGCTGATTGTGGTCATCTTCCTGGCGATCGTGATCTTCATCACCTGGGTACACCAGGCGACGCGGCAGATCCCGATTCAGCATGCGAAGCGGGTGGTCGGCAACCGGGTGTTCAGCTCGGCGAATACCTACCTGCCATTGAAGATCGCCACCGCCGGCGTGATCCCGATCATCTTCGCCATCTCGGTGGCGATGCTGCCTGGTACCGTGGCCGGCATGCTGATGAACTCAAACGCGACGCAGTACACGCTGCAGACGCCGTTAATCAAGTGGCTGTATATGTTCTCGCCCGGGCACTGGCTCGGAGGGATCTGCTACTTCCTGTTGGTGGTGTTCTTCACCTACTTCTACACGGCGGTCGTGTATAACGTACAGGACATCGCGGACAACCTGAAAAAGCACGGCAGCTTCGTGCCCGGGTTACGCCCCGGCAAGCAGACCGAGAAATATGTCGACCATGTGCTGACGCGGCTGACCTTCGCCGGCGCCCTCTTCCTGGGTATCGTGGCGCTGCTGCCGTACATCATTCCGGTTGTGTTGCGCATGGGGAACGCGGGCTCGCAGTTCCTGTGGGGCGGCACCTCACTGCTCATCGTGGTGGGCGTGGCGCTGGAAACGATGAAGCAGATGGAGGCGCATATGGTCATGCGCCGTTATGAGGGCTTCATTAAATAATTGGAGTAATGGAAGACTGGAAGAATGGAAGGTTGGGTAAGCGGTCGATAGACCCTCAACCTTCCTATCTTCCGCCCTTCCCATTTTCCAATGAAAGTTGAGGATTATGTCGTCGGAGCATTGTGGAACACGTATTATCCTGCTGGGCGCGCCGGGGGCGGGCAAAGGGACACAGGCTGCCTATCTGCGCAACGAGTGGGGATTGACCCACATTTCGACCGGCGACATTCTCCGCGCGGAGGTGCGAGAAGGCACCGAGCTCGGAAAAATCGCGCAGAGTTACATGGAGCGCGGTGAGCTGGTACCTGATGACCTGATCATCCGCATGATGGAAGCGCGCTTGAAGCTGCTGGGCGAGTCGGCCGGCTATATTCTGGACGGCTTCCCGCGCACGGTGGCGCAGGCGGAAGCGCTGGAGGAGATGCTGCAGCGCATCGGCCATACGCTAGACGCGGTGGTGGACCTGGTCGTCCCGGATAAGGAGCTGATTCGGCGCTTGACCGGGCGACGCGTCTGCCCCAACTGCAGCGCGGTATACCATGTGGATACCATGAAGCCGAAGGAAGAAGGGATCTGCGACCTCTGTGGAGCGACGCTGATCCAGCGCAAGGATGATCAGCTCGAAGCGATCACCCATCGTCTTGAGGTGTATCGCGCGCAGACCGCACCGCTGATTGCTTTCTACGAGGCCCGTGGCAAACTGGTCGCCATCGACGGGACCATCCGGTCCTCCGAGGTGGCGGATGAGCTGCACGAGGCGCTCTGCAGTGAGGGAGACTGACCTTGATGCGACGCCGGAAACCGCCGGAAGCGGTGGTGCCGATTAAAACGGAAGCGGAAATCGAATGCATGCGGCGCGCCGGGCGCATTACGGCGCTGGCGCTGCGAAGAATGGGCGACGTCCTGCAGCCAGGAATGACCACTGCAGCACTGAATGAAGTAGCGGAGACCACCATCCGCAGCTTCGGGGCAACGCCGGCCTTTTTAAATTATCGCGGGTACCCGGCAACGGCCTGCATCTCCATCAACGAGGAGGTCGTGCACGGCATCCCGGGACCGCGCACCGTGAAAACTGGTGACCTCGTCAGCGTCGATCTCGGCGCCATCGTTGACGGCTGGTATGCCGATTCGGCATATACCTTCCCGGTGGGCGAGGTGAGTGAGCTGGCGAAACGGCTGATGGAAGCCGGACAGGGAGCCCTGGACGCCGGCATTGCCGCCGCGAAGGTGGGCAACCGTATTCGTGACATCGGCGCCGCGATTGACGAGTATACCCGTGTGCGCGGCTTTTCGGTTGTCCGCGATTTGAGCGGACACGGCATCGGACGGCAACTGCATGAAGAGCCACACGTGCCGAACTACGCAGACCGGAGTGGGACGCTGGTGTTGCAGCCGGGCATGACGCTGGCGATCGAACCGATGGTCAACGCTGGCGGGCACCAGGTACGGTTGCTGGAAGACGGATGGACGTTTATTACCCGCGATGTAGGGCTGTCGGTCCATTATGAACATACGGTGCTGATCCGCGAGGATGGGCCCGAGATTCTCACCGCTTTGCGGTGACACGCACCGCAAACCTGCGGTGAACGAGGAGTAAGGTTGGCAAAAGAATCGACCATCGAAGTCGAAGGGGTGGTCACTGAAGCGCTGCCCAACGCCACTTTTCGCGTGAAAGTGGAATCGCTGACGGGACCGGATGGCAAGGTGCACCTGGTGCTGGCCACCGTGTCCGGCAAAATTCGCCTGAATTTCATCAGGATCTTACCCGGCGATCGGGTCAAAATGGAATTGTCGCCATATGACCTGTCGCGCGGACGGATCGTCTATCGGTATAAGTAACGGTCACGGGACCGAAAGTAAGGACGAGCTATGAAGGTACGAGCATCCGTGAAGAAGATGTGCGATAAGTGCAAAATCGTGCGGCGCGAAGGGAAAGTGCGCGTGATTTGCGAGGCCTATCCCACCCATAAGCAGGTGCAGGGGTAGCCGGCCCGACCACAAGGAGAAGACGCATGGCTAGAGTTGCGGGGGTTGATCTACCCCGAGACAAACGAGTGGAAATCGCCCTCACCTATATTTACGGGATCGGGCTGCCCACCAGCAAAGATATTCTCGAACGAAGCGCCGTGGACCCGGCGACGCGCGTGCGCGATCTGACCGAAGAGGAGATCTCCCGCCTGCGCGAAGTGATCGAGCGCCAGTACACCGTTGAAGGTGACCTGCGCCGCCTGATCTCCGGGAACATCAAACGGTTGATGGAAATCGGCTGCTACCGCGGTCTGCGCCACCGGCGCGGCCTGCCGGTGCGCGGCCAGCGTACGCGCACCAATGCACGCACCCGTAAGGGTCCGAAACGCACCATCGCCGGCAAGAAGAAGGCGCCCGCGAAGAAGTAATTGAATTCGTCAGTATGATCGGCGGACCGCAAACGCGGCCGCCGTGGAGGAAGATATGGCACGAAAAGTTGGAAAAGCCAAGCGACGTGAAAAACGCGCCGTGGTGGAAGGAAATGGTTACATTCAGTCCACCTTCAATAACACCATCGTCACCATTACCGATTTGAACGGCGACGTGGTGAGCTGGGCCAGCGCGGGCTCCGTCGGGTTCAAAGGCACGAAGAAGGGCACCCCCTTCGCCGCGCAGTTGGCGGCGGAGACGGCCGCGCGCCGCGCTGCTGACCAGGGAATGAAGCGAGTCCACATCTACGTGCGTGGGCCCGGCAGCGGTCGCGAAACGGCGATCCGCGCCCTGGGCACGGGTGGCATTAACGTGGCGTCCATCAAGGATATCACCGCGGTGCCGCACAACGGTTGCCGCGCGCCCAAGCGCCGGCGCGTGTAACGCAGGGCGGCTGCGCCGCAACGATACACGAATTCCGGGTGCTGTGGCGAGAAGTCGCGGATTCGTAGTGAAGAGAGCATAAGGAGAACGATCCATGGGACGATATACCGGTCCGGTCTGCAAACAATGCCGCCGGGAAGGGAAAAAGCTGTTTTTGAAAGGCGCGCGTTGCCTGGGGCCGAAGTGCGGCGTTGAACGCCACGCCTATCCCCCCGGCCAGCACGGGCAGGGGCGCAAGAAGGTGTCGGATTACGGTCTGCAGCTGCGCGAGAAACAGAAGGTCCGCCGCTTCTACTCAGTGTACGAGCGACAGTTCCGGAAGTATTACGACAACGCCACCCGTCAGCGCGGCGTCACCGGCGAAGCGATGCTGCAGCAGTTGGAAACCCGGCTGGACAACATACTGTTCCGATCCGGGTTGGTCTCTTCCCGCGCGCAGGCACGCCAGCTGATCACGCACCGCCACCTGTCGATCGCCGGGCACATCGTCAATGTCCCGTCCTATCAGGTGAAGCCGGGCATGGTGATCGAAGTGCGCGAGCGCTCGCGGAAGATGGATGTGTTCCAGTCGGCCGGCGCCGTCCGCCGCGCACCAGGATGGTTGAGCGTGGATACGGATAACAAGCGGATCCAGATGGTGTCCGTACCCGCCCGCGAAGAGATGGACCTGCCGGAGACGCAGGAACAGTTAGTGGTTGAGTATTACTCCCGCTAATGACCCTGAGGGCCGACGCGGATGCGGCATGCCGCATCTTGAAGTGATCCTGGTGGGGGCGCAGATCACTACGGCGTTTGGCAGGCTAGCATGTGTGGCAGCGCAGGATGTGCACCGCCCTCGTGCGATATAGGAGCAAAGAACGATGTTATTGATGACCAATCAGGCGCCGAAGATCGAGCGCATCGATGATCGCAATGACCCGTCGTACGGCAAGTTCGTCGTCGAGCCATTAGAACGGGGATACGGCACCACGCTGGGCAGCGCCCTGCGGCGCGTGCTGCTGTCCTCCATTCCCGGAGCGGCAATGAAGACCGTGCGCATCGAGGGCGTGCTGCATGAGTTCAGCACCATCCCCGGCGTCATTGAAGATACGACGGATCTCTTGTTAAATCTGAAGGGCGTGGCGTTCAATATCGTCCCCGGCGCGGAAGAGCGCCCGGCGGACGAGCCCCGCGAAGTGACCCTCTACCGCAAAGGCGCGGGCGAGGTGACCGCGGCGGATATTGAGCTACCGCCCGACATCGAGATCGCCAACCCGGATCATCATCTGGCCACGATGGCCAACGAGGATGCGATCCTGGACGTGAAGATGGAAGTGCAGCTTGGCACCGGATTCGTGGCTGCGGAAGCGCAGGATCGCAGTCGCATGCCCATCGGCACCATTCCGGTAGACTCGATCTATACGCCGGTGCGCCACGTGGCCTACCGGGTGGATCCCACCCGCGTGGGCAGCGCCACCGACCTCGATCGGCTGACGCTGGAAGTACGCACCAATGGAACAATCAGCCCGCATGAAGCGGTCAGCGACGCGGCGAAGATTCTCGACCGCTACCTGATTCTGTTCTTCGACTTCGGCGAGCAGGAAGAGCACGGCATCTTTGCCGAGCACCTCCGCGACATGGTGCCGGGCGCAGACAAGCGCATCAAGGACCTGGGGTTCTCCGTGCGTACGTTCAACTGCCTGCGCAAGGTGGGCATCTCCACCGTAGCCGAATTGATCGCGCACTCCGAATCGGAGCTGATCGCCATCAAGAACTTCGGGCGCAAGTCGCTGAACGAAGTGAAGGACAAGCTGGCCGAGATGGGGCTGAGCCTGCGTGAGTCCGGTGAGTATATCCCGGAGAACCTGGGCGACGAAGAATAACTTCGATGACGACCCGTCCCGCGGATGGGTGCAAAGGATAACGGATCATGCGACATCGTGTAGGGTTCAAAAAACTCGGGCGTCCGACGGATCAGCGCATAGCGCTCCTGAAAAGTCTGGTAGCGGCTGTGCTCGAACATGGTTACGTGACGACTACCGAAACGCGCGCCAAAGAAGCGCGCTCGGTGATTGAAAAAGTGATCACGCTCGGCCGTGAAGATACGCTGACCAACCGGCGGCTGGTTCGCCGCTGGATCCCCATCGGGGAGAAGGTCACCACGCGCGAGAAATTCGAGAATATCGAGGGCGAGGCGCCCAAATATAAGGGCAACCTGAAGGGCGCCGACCGCGCACCGTTCGGCGAGCGCCTGATCAACAGCCTGTTCACTGAGATTGGTCCGCGCTACAGAGAGCGCACCGGCGGCTACCTGCGCCTGACCAAGCTTGGCGGAGAGTCCCATATGGACAAGAAGAACCGGCTGACGATTCGTGGTTCGCGCCGAGGCGATAACGCCTCCCTGGTGAAGATCGAGCTGGTATAGCTCCGGCACAATTATCACGCTTTAAGCGAAGCCGGAGGTTCAGGGATGCGGACGCTCGCACTGACAGTCGCGTATGATGGGACTGACTGGGCGGGCATGCAGTGGCAGCCAACGGCGCCGACGATTCAGGGAGCGCTGGAGGCGGCGCTGACGACGGTCTTGCAACATGAATTGCGCATCGTCGCCGCCGGCCGGACGGATGCCGGGGTGCATGCCCTGGCGCAGATGATCAGTCTGCAGACGCCGAATCCGATCCCGGCAGAACGGGTGCCGCGGGCGCTGAACCTGCTGCTCCCGGAGAGTATCAGGGTGCGGCAGGTGGTGGAACGGCCCATGGGCTTTCATGCCCGCAAGTCGGCCAATTACCGGCGCTACTGGTACCAGCTGCAGGTGACGCGGCATCCCGATCCGTTGCGCGGACGGTTTTGCTGGCAGCTTGATCGCGAGCTGGACCTGTCCGCCATGCAGGCGGCGCTGGCCAGGCTGGAAGGACGGCATGATTTTGCCGCCTTCTGTCACGGCAGCGAGACGAAGGGGACGATACGCACGGTGCACCACGCGCGGGTGACCGCCCGGGGAGCCGGTATCGTGATCGATGTGCAAGCCGATGCCTTTGTGCATCGCATGGTGCGCCTGCTGGTGAGTAATGTGGTGGCGGTTGGTGCCGGGGAACGCCCGGTGAGCTGGTTGGAGGAACTCCTCTGCTTGCAAGACCGGCATCTGGCCGGCAAAAGCGCGCCGCCTAACGGGCTGATTTTGATGCGAATCGGGTATCCCCCGATGGAGACCCCCCTCGCAGGGGATAACGGAGAGATCAACGATGAAATGTTATCTGGCTAAACCGCCGGAAGTCGAGCGCAAGTGGCTGGTGATCGATGCGACAGACATGGTGCTCGGACGCATGGCCACGAAAGTCGCCGCACTGCTCCGCGGGAAGCATAAACCGACCTTCACCCCCAATGTTGACACTGGCGATCACGTGATCGTCCTCAACGCCGACAAAGTGCGCATCACGGGGAACAAGCTGCTGGGCAAGATCAAGTATCGCCACAGCGGGTATCCCGGCGGGTTGAAGGAAATTCCCTTTGGCCGCTTGATGGAGAAGAACCCGGCGGAGGCCGTGCGCAACGTGATCAAGGGCATGGTGCCCCACACCGCGCTGGGCCGCCAGATTATCCGTAAGTTGAAGGTCTATGCGGGCGGCGAGCATCCGCACGAAGCTCAGCAGCCGGTGGACATCACCGAGCAGATCCGGCAAGAAAACAGCCGGTAAGTATTTGCCGTCGGGCAACGCTCGATGGCCGGGATTTGAGGAGGCAAAAGTACCTTGGCTGTGACATATTATTACGGGACGGGATGTCGCAAGAACGCCACCGCGAAGGTGTGGCTGAAAGAAGGCACGGGCCAGTGGGTGGTCAACGGGCGCTCCCTGCATGAGTACCTGTGCCGCCCAACGCTGGAAATGCTGGCCAGTTCGCCGTTGGCGGTGACCAACATGGGCGAGCGCTTTGACCTGATGGTCAAGTGCATCGGTGGCGGCAATTCCGGCCAGGCCGGCGCCATCCGCCACGGCATCGCCCGCGCGCTATGCCAGTATGACGAGGCGTTGCGCAAGACCCTGCGTTCCTACGGCATGATGACCCGCGACCCGCGCGTCAAAGAGCGCAAGAAATACGGTCGCAAGCGCGCTCGCCGCGGATTCCAGTTCTCCAAGCGCTAATCCGCAACGGCCGATTACACACTTCAACCCGGGCGAGCTCACCTCGCCCGGGTTGTTGTCGTCTGCCCGATGCCTCGGAAACCTTTTGTCTGTTATCGCAGTCGAATCGATCAGAGGAAAGAGAGGGCATATTATTTGGATGGTGCCCATACAGGATGGCGGTGTCACGGAAACCTTATGGCATATAACGCGGCCCGATGCGTTTGGCCCGCACCAGCTTCCGAGCATGCTCTGTGCTCATGAAATCAATATTGGGCGTCAGTCCGGCGCGCCAGATATCTAGCCGGTCGGCATCCCAGCAGGCGCCGATGGTGGGGTCGTCATGTAAATGGCCGGCGGTGTGCCAGGTGCACGCGTAGTGCAGTTGGTGGAAGCCGGTGTCGGGCAGCTCGAAGTAGCTGCCGCGCAGCTGGGTGGCCAGCTCCGCGCCGCGCGCTCCGTGCTCATCGTCGCGGCCGTCGCTCTGCCGGCAGACATCATGGAACAGCGCGAAGAGGCGCACCACCAGGATATCGCCGCCATCCTGCCCGGCTAATTGCACGCCGTTTCGCTCCACGCGCCCCCAGTGCTCCGGTCCATGGATGGAGCCTGCCCCCAGGCCGAAGTGGTTAACTAAATGATCCAACAATGCGTCCCAATCGATGTCCATAACGATGAATTCCGTACTCTGTGTAAGAAATCCTCTCATCAGACCTGTTGGTACGGAACAAACCCTCGTGAAATGGTTATACCTATTACCAAAACAATGGCCAATAATACTAGTTCAATAAGTGAATAAATACGGCAGGAGTAATCAAGCGCTCGACGAATCGTGCAAATAGTAACCATTTATAAGGGAGCGGCATGATGAAATCGATCTTCTGTTTCGTCCTGGTGGTGCTGGCGGCGGGGCTGGCCGCGGCACAGGAGTGGGGGAAGGCGACGGCTGCGCTGGATACCCCGGCGCCGGCGGAGTGCCTGATCGAGGCAGCCTTTCACTTGCCGGATGCCGCCGGCCTGGCGAAGAACCCCTCGGTGAAGCTGGAGGTGGGGCCGGCCGGCCAGGGACAGATCACGGCAACGGTTATTTATACCAAAACAACCTATTCCGCGACGCTGGCCGGCATGAACGCCGAGGGAAAGCCGGTGTCGGCAACGGTGACCGGCGACACGCGGCCATCTGTGCAGCGCGAACTGGACCCGAAAGGCGAATACGCGGGATGGGAGGGGAAGATCCCGCTCCTCGGGGTGGCACTGGTGCCGGGCGGCTGCCGCCTGTTGATCAACGGCATGCAGGCCACCGAGCTGGCGCTGATCCAGCCGACGCAACGGAAAGCATCGCTCACGACCGACGGCGTCAAGCAGGAGTACCTGCATGCGCTGCCCGGCCTGTCGCCCCGCTACCATTACCTGTCCGGATACGGGGTGGCCATGCTGAGCGGTGGCGACGCCGTCCGTCAAATCACTGCCGCCAACCCCAGCATGCCGCAAACGGCGGTACTGAACATCAACGGGGTACCAATGCTGGCCCAACGCTCGGCGAACGGCCTGGCCGTTCTCGACCTGGCTGCGGAAAAATACCGCGATAAAAGCTGGTCGGAAGGGGAGGGGTTCCTGCGCGCACCCGTGCCCGCGCGACCGTATTCCGCGGCCTACCTGCTGGTGCACCGTCAACCGGGCACGCGCGCGGCGATGGGCTTCGGCCTGCGCGTGTATGAGATGTCGGCGGCGGAGTTGAAGAATATCTATCTCGACGGCCGCCCGCCGTATCAGCCGGACCAGGGTGTGACGGTGAAACCGGTGCCGTCGCTGGGGCAAGGGTGGTACCAGGTGCGGGTGCCGCTCAATCCCGCTGCCTTGCAATGGTATACGCATGAGAAGGACGGCACGCTGCTGCCGGTCGGCAAGCGTACCGGCATCGAGGCGTATTTCTGCCGGCCGTGGCTCTATGACTCGATCCCGCAACCGGACGGCGCGCCTTCCGGCCTGTCGGTGGCGGCGGTGACGCTGGAGGAGGCGGGCATCGATCTGACGGTGGCCGGCAACGGCCTGGGCAACGTCTACCCGCAGCCCGAAGGGCCGAAGCTGACGGCGGCAGTCCGCAACCTGACGGACAAGCCGCTTAGCGTCAACGTGACCTGCGAGCTGTACCCCTTCGCGCGGAAGTCGTCCCGCCGCAACGCGGTGTTGAAGTTGAATCCCGGGGAAAGCAAATCGCTGGACGCGCTGGCGCAGCCCATCCGCGAGATCGGCCACTACCGTGTGCGCGTGGTGGCGGACGCCGGCGCCGCGGGACGCATCGATTACCGGACCAATACGGCCCTCGTACTGCCGGACACGCGGAAGAAGGTAGACTCGCCCTTCGGCGTCTGGAGCCGGCTGTGGACGGACAACTCTACTGAAGAGCAGTCGCAATACCTGAAAAAATTGGCCGGCATCGGCTTCTGGATGGGCAAGGACGCGTACGATATTCGCGTGGGCACCGCCGTTCCCGATGATGCCACCGCCGAAGAGTTGATCAAGAAAGTCCCGAAAGAGGCGAAGATCCTGATGTTCGGCTGGGAGCAGACCTGGACGATGGAACAGACCTTCGCCTTCCCGCGGTTGATCTCTGAGGGCAAGTTCGAGGACGTGGCGCCCGACATCGTCAAAAAGATGGACGACCAGGCGGCGGACTGGCGGCGGCTGGCGAAGGCGGCGCGGAAATTGCGGCCCGACCTGAAGATCGCGCTGGGCAACAGTGCGGTGAACTTCACCGCCGCCTTCCTGGAACGTGGCTTCAAGCCCGGCGTGGACTTCGACTACTGGGGCACCGAGGAAGGCCTGTTTGACGAGACGCCGGAAACGCCCGCCGATGCCGTCGGCAACATCAACTGGTGGACGAAGGCGGTCGGAGAGCATTACGGCTATAAAAACATCCCGATCTTCCATTCGGAGACGGTGTATTATTCCTCTGGCCCGGCCTTCACCCGCATGGCTGAGCCGGTGCAAGCAGCGCTGTACCCCCGCATGTACCTGCTCGGTTTCCCGTATCGCTCCATCTTCGCCTACTCTGCCGCCATGGTAGATTCCAGCAACAGCTACATCTATTCCATCTGGGGGATGGTTGGCTATTGCAATCAGGCGCCTGAATGCAGCCCGAAGTTGAGTTACTCGACCTTCTCCGCGCTGACGCAATTGCTGGATGGCGCGAAATATGACGGCCGCGTGGACACCGGCACTACCAGTCTCTATGCGCTGCGCTTCCGCCGGCCGGACGGCAGCCGCATCTACGCCCTGTGGAACCTGCGCGGCGAGCGGAACGTCATGCTGACCGTCACCGGCACGCCGCAGGCCTTCGACGCGCTCAATCGACCGCTCGCAACGGCTGTGCGCGGCGGGAAAATGCACTTGACGCTGTCCGAACTGCCAACCTACGTGACCGGCGCCACCATTGACGCGCTGCAGCCTGGCGAGAATGTCCCGCAAGCCGTGTCGTCCAGCACGCTGCTCAGTATGCTGGACAACCCGGAGGATTGGACGGTCGACACCGCGCCGGATGAGGCGTTCCAGGCGCCGCGCGAATGGCGCGGGGTGCCGAAAGTGAAAGGTAATTTCACCATCGCCACGACACTCCTGCCGCAGCCGTCGGGCGGTAAGGCGGCGCCGGCGATGGTCTTCATGCTGAATCCAAAGCTGGACACCCACGGCCTGATCCCGCGCTACATTTCGCTGACCGCTAAACCCGGCAAGGAGATCCCCATCCCCGCCGGCGCCACGCGGCTGGGCCTGTGGGTCTACGGCAACAGCACCTGGGCGCAGGTCAAGCTGGGCGTGAAGAGCAAAGATGGCAAAACCCGTCTCATCCTCGCCGACGACCTGGCTTCGAAGATGTCCGACAACTTTGACGGCTGGCGCTTCCTGGATACCGGCTACCTGGCTGATGACGAGTTCCAATCCGGCCAATGGGCAATTAACCGTATCGTCGTCACCATGCCCGAGCAACAGGTCTACGTGGACGACCTTCTCACCACGAGGAAACTGAAAATCGCCATCTGGGGCGTGCATGCAATCAAAGATGTCTTGCCGCCGATCAGTTACCAGCCATGGTAACCGATTGAACGAGTCTCGTGTGTTGACCGGGCGGCGATTGCCGCCCGGTCGCTTTTTGTTAGTACCCGTGAGAGGAATCAGCGCTGGCAGGACGAATGTTACCTGGTGATGCCAGGAGGAATGATGCTCATCAGGATGGTACGCTACCGATCATCCGAGAGACTCCCTCCATCCGGGCTTTCTTCCCACCACCGTTGCACTCGAAAGGGCAGAATACATGATGTTGAGAACGCTTGCTATCCTCACAGTACTGCTGGCATTTCTGCTGCTCGTTGCAATGCCCGCCCTGACGGCGCCGGTGACCGTGGCTATACTGCCGGACGCGGCACAGGGGCTTGACCAGTCACCAATCATTACCCGGCTGACCGAGTGGTTCTCCAAAGAGGCCGGCGTAAAGCTTGCCGAGCCGGCGGACATCCAGCAGTTCCTGCAGGAAGAGGACCTGCTGCCGCTGATGAAGCCGGGCAGCGTTGAGGACCGCATGGCGGCAGGCAAAACACTGAACGCCGGGCTGCTGGTGCTGCTGCACGCGGTGAAACGGGGCACAGAGGAACCGAAGACCCGCGCGATCGACCTGGTGGTAGCGGAGACTGGGCGTGGCGTGCGCGTGCTGACCGTCAGCCTGCCCTGGCCGGATGACACAGACGTCGTGGTAGAGACGCTGGCGGCGCAAATTTTACTCGGCATCATGCGCGCTTCGCGGACAGACGCTATCTTCTGCTCTGTCTCACCGTTCACCGATAAGAATACGCCCGGTGTGCCTGCCCCGGGATACGCCCGTGTCATCGAGCAGATCCTGTTAAGCCGTCCGAACCTGCTTCCGGTCGAGCCGGCGGAGGCGCAGGCGATGGGCGCGGCGGCGAAGCTGGTGAAAATATCCGGCGAATGCGGCGCCGCTACCGATGGACATCTGAACCTTCGTCTGGCGGTGGAGTGGAATGGTAATCTATTTAATTTGGAGCAGACCGATCTCCCCGCCGGCGACGCCGGGGCTTTTCTGTTGCGGGCGACGGACGGGCTGTTGGGCAAAGCGCTGGGCGCCCCCGTGCCGCCGGTCACTATTGAAGCTTTGCTGAATAGTTTAAATGTACGTGCCGACCTGGCGGCGAAGGCAGGCGACCTGGTGGATGCACTGTCGCTGCAGCAGGCATCGCTGCTGCTGGCGCCGGAGAAGGCGGACATGTTGCTGGCCGCCGCGCTGACGGCCGCGCGTCTGGTGACGGCGAACTACGACGACAACGGCACCGATGCGTACCTGGCCGGAAAGATCAACGCCGCGACGGCGTATTATACTCTGTCCCGGCAATATCTGGAGGCCTACCGGAAAGCCGGGCAGGTTGACCGCGATCCTTTCTACGATCCGCAATACCTGCCGTTCATCGGCGCCCGGAAGACGATCGAGGATTTTATCGGGAAGCTGCGTTATCCCTTCGATGATCACGATTCACCGCTCAAACAGCAAAACCTGGCGAAATGTCAGGGGGTGTGGAGGGCGGAGTCCGAGCGGTTGCTTACCGACGTGGAGCAATTTCGGGGAAGCGATGACAATTATTCAATGGCATTCTGCCAGACCTTGCGCAATATCCACTTCAATTACTGTAACTTCTCCGGCACGGCCCTTCCGGATTTTCTTGCGTATAAACTGCGACTGCTGCAGGCAATGGAAGGATGGCCCGCCGCCGCCTGGCGAACCGACAATGCCAAGCAGCGTGATATGTATGAGGGCATGATACGATATGGTATCGAAGAATCGGATTTCGAGAGTGCGGAATACCCGGCCTTCCTCAAGCAGGTGAGTCAGTTGAAGGCTCCCTTCCTTCCCGCTCTCCTGGCAGAAATCCAGGAGCAGTTCGACCCCTCGAAGGACCCCAATACGGGGCAGCCGCTGCCTCCGCAATCCCGTAAACCACTCGCATCTACCCAGGAAGTGCATTTCACGCCGATCACCGTGCAACTGCTCAATCCGGCAGAGCGAGAGGAAACAGCGCTAACCAATTTTTTCGGCTGGCTGCCCTGCGGAAAGACCGAGATCCTCTGGCGCCGCGGCGAGTTGTTCGTGATGAAGGAGCAAGGGAAGGTCAAGCGCATCTTTCAGGCGCAGAATTTTGATTTGATCTTCCTCAACATCTGCTTCGACGGGAAGTATGCCTGGGCGACATGTGTGACGAAAACCGGCTCAACCGGCAACGCGCCGCTGGTGCAGGATACCAGCGTGGTTGTCGCCGACCCGGTCAGCGAGCAGACCTGGCGCTTCACCCCGCAGGATGGCCTGCCGCCCGCCGACAAAATGCAGGCGGTCGGCGTGGCCCCCGGACATATTTGTCTGGCCGGCAGTTACAACGGCCGCGCGTGGATTGCCCTGCTCTCGCTGGAGGCGAACGGCGCAAAAACGGTCGAGATCATCCACGAGGCCCGTTACCTTCCCGATCCGGCCAAACCGTCGCCGGAGGACGCGCTCAATCTCAACCTGTCCTTCGAGCCGCAGTGTCTGTTAAAGCTCACGACCGGCGGCGAGACCCGCATCATGATGGGCGGTCGGCCGAGCTACCCGCTGATCATCGACCCGAAAACGCGTAAGGTATCGCTGGCGAAGACCGAGCTGGATATCTACCTGCGCCCGGATCAGATCAGCAGCCACGATAAAGCAATGTATTATTATTCGCAAGGTGAACCGCCGGAATACAAGGCGGATTTCATGATGATCACGCCGGATCTGCAGAAAAAGCGGTTGTTCTTTGGCATCAGGGAGATTCCATGGGCCGCCTTCGAACTGGACGGCGATCGCGTGCACCTTGTGGATGTCGGCAATCGAACCTGGATGACCGCCGACAACCTGCAGTCGCGCCTGGTTAAACTGAAGGGAACCGTGCCGAGTAACCGGTATAACAGTGACCTCGCTGTTCTATCGATTTTTCGCAGCACGTTCTATGGCCTGGTCTACCAGGATCACCTGTACTTTTATGCGGTGGACTTCACGCCGCCGGTGAAATAATCAAGGCTTTCGCCATCTCGCTGGAGGTGAGACATGCGGCATACGCTTTACCTGATCTGTTGCCTCACGCTCTTCCTGTCTGCGTTGACGCCTGGATTCACGGCTGAGGCAATGACGGGAGCGCTCATTATCGGGAAGGACCTGGGATTCGACCAGTCGTCGGTAATTCCGCTGCTCGAAGCACAGCTTGATGGGGAGAAGTCCCTGCAACTGCTCGAACGCACGGAGATTGCGCGTTTGCTGAAAGAGCAGCAGCTCTCCGGGCTGCTTAGCCCGGAAAATGGCAAGGACCGGGTGGCGATGGGGAAGATGCTGCATGCCGACCTGCTCTTCCTGCTGCAAGCGGTAGAGCGCCCGGGAGCGGATGGCAAGCCGGTCCGCGGCATTGAGGTGGTGGTTTCCGAGACGCGCCAGGGACTGCGCCTGCTCTCGGCAAGCCGGCCGCAGACGGAGGATGCGGAAGCCGACGCGGAAGCACTGGCCGGGTTGCTGCAGCGCGGATTGCGGAAAGCACAGGAACCGATCGCAGAGATCTGCGCCGTCCCGCCGTTCATCAGCAAAGATCTGACGCATACCTTCGATTACCAGCAGGCGGGATACGCGCGCCTGTTCGAGCGTCAGTTGCTGGACCAGCCCAACGTGGTGGTGGTTGAGTTTGCCGAAGCGCAGGCCATCAGCAAGGAAAACGCCGTCACCGGTGGCGAGGTGGGACGCAAATTGCCGCTGTATTTCAATGGTGAGTTTCGCAACGACGGCGTCGGCGACAAGCAGCGGGTGGCGATCAAAGTTGCACTGATACGCGGTACGGATCAGCTCGGGCTGGCGGAAAAAGCGGACATGACACCCGGCGACGTCGGCACCTTCCTGCTGGAAACGGCGAGCGGGTTGCTGGGCAAGGCGATCGGCAAGCCGGTGCCGAAACATGATGCCGAGACGGAAGTGAACCTGCTCAATGCCCAGGCGGCGCAGTTTAAGCAGATCGGCAACTGGCAGGAAGCCCTGGTGCTCTATGATGCCAGCCTGCTGTTGAAGCCTGATCAGCCGGACACGCTCTTCGCCGCGGCGCGGATGGTGAATCATATCACCGAATTGCCGCTGTCACCTCCGCGGACGAAGGCGGGATACCTGCAGTTCCAGACTGCGCGGCTGGATGCCTACTGGCGCACCCGGCAATACCTTGATGCCTACGTACGCCTGCACCCCATGCCAGCCGATCCCTATTATGGTCCGTATGAGGTTGGCTTCTACGGTGTCCGCCGCGTGGTGACTGAGGTGACCGGTTACGCGGCCAACAATACGAAAGATCCGGCCGTGCAGGAGCTGGTGGCCGTATGCCGGCAGATCATCAAGTCAGAGCGGGACCGCTTATTTTTAACGGCGGAAGATGAACTGAAGGCACAAAAGTATATCGACTCCACCACCGAGCGTGCACTGACGGAAACCGTCACTTATCACCAGAAGGAGCTGGGCGAACCACTGCGCAGCCTGTATACGTTGAAGCTGCGTGTCCTGCGCGTGCTGGCACGGCAGGAGAAACCCATTGGGAACGTAGAAACCGACCTGTTCATGTCGGTCTCTACGGGAGGGTTGACGCAGGATGATTACGACAGCCCGGAATATGCCGCCTTTCTGGATCGTATCGCGGAGATCGATAAACCATTCATGCCGGCGCTCATCGACAAATTACGGACGTTAGGTGATCCGGCGCGCGACCCGGAGACGGGCGAAGCAGTGCCGCTGACGCTGCAGCGGCCTGCCGTTCTGCCGGGAGAGCTGCGCCTGACTCGCTTTGAGTTGACGTTGGTTAATCCGGAACCCGACGAAGCGGTATCGCTGAAGTTTATTAACGGATGGCTCCCCTGCGGTCAGGATCGCGAGGCGCTGTGGCAGACCGACAGCCTGTATCTGATGACGGAGAAAGGCAAATTGAAGCGACTGATGCGACCGCCGGGTAATAATACTCGATTCGCCGATGCCGCCTTTGATGGCAAATACCTGTGGATTCCGGCGATGAAATTCAGGGACCAGGGGAAGCCCGAGACATGGGTGGTGGTGGTGGATCCGGTCAGCGAGCAGTGCTGGCAGTTCGGGGTGGAGGACGGATTGCCTCCGGCATTCGAGGCAGCGGCCGCCGGTATGGCGCCCGGCAAGCTGTGCCTCGCCGGCTGCACCGAGGAGCAATCATGGATTGCCGTGCTGACCCTGGGCGCGAATGGGGAGAAGAAGGTGGAGATTATCCACCAGGCGCAGGTCAAAGCGGATTCCAACGCGCAGACCCTGGAAGCGATCTCTGACTCCAAAATCATCTTTTCCCCGAGCTTCCTGATCCGGCTACCCTCCGCGGGAGAACAGCTGCTCCTCGGGCGGAAGATGAACAATTTCATACCGGGGTATCCGCTGCTTATCGATTTGCAGGCGCGGCGAGTCGAGGTTGTGCGGCAATACATCCCCAACTCGCCCTGGCAGCCGGCGCCCACCGTCCATGGCGGGCAGCTTTTTTACTACCAACCACCCATGCGCGAAGATATAGGCGACGTCGTCTCGCTGAGTCTTCCCGATTTCTCCAAAACCGGGTATCACCGGTATCTTCCGCCGGATTGCGACCAGCAGGGAGCCCTGTTTTTCCTCGGGGATCGGCTGGTATTCCGTGACTTGCGCAACCGGGAGTGGCTGGTCGCCGACGATCTGAATGCCCGCTATCGTAAATATCGCAATCAGATGATTCAGGACTCGAAAAAAACCGGTCAGGTTTTTCAAAGCCAGAGTTGCGGGCTGGTGTATGTTGAGACGCCGAACTGCTATACCGTCGAATTGACCGATCCGACTGTAAAAGAATAGGAGGCTGCCGATGGGTGGTTTCTCTTCGTTTCTCGGAAAACTGTTCGGTCGCGGCAGACGTGAAAACGTTTACATGAACCTGCGCGATCAGGTATTCTCCACCGTGCCGCGGGCAGTCGGCATTGTGCCGGATGGCGTATGGGGTGTGGTGGTGGAGACCGGATATGCGGAGGGCAGCGCTACGCTGATCGCGCTGGCGGACGGCACCACCAGCATGTATTTCAGCACCGGCGGCGGCGTCATCGGCGCCGGTCAGCATGAACGCCCAAACGCCGCCGCGAAGGAGTTGATCCGCCGCGCCGCGGAATTTGTGGACGAGTGCCAACCAGCGAAGACCTTCCCGCTGCCGCAACTCGGCGAGACGCGCTTCTACCTCTTCCTGCCCGCCGGCAAACTCACCGCCTCCGCGCCGGAGATCGAACTTGGCGAAGATCACCACCGGCTCTCCCCGCTCTTTTTCGCGGCACACGATCTGATCACCGAGATTCGGTTGATCCAGGAAGCAAAGACAGGTTCGGGGAAATAATCGCGATATCGGGTATTTCTCGTCTGTAGCGCGCGCCGGCCCTGGCGCGCTGTCCTCGCCTTTCCTCTCCGGTTCGTTCTGCGCGAACACGGAGCGAAATTGCATAAACAGCGCGCCAGGGCCGGCGCAAATGGATAGGGCCAAATCCCTTGCCCCTATCCCCTTAACCCTAACCCCTACCTACATCACCATTCCGCCGTCCACGTTCAGCACGTGTCCGGTGGTATAGGACGAGAAGGTGCTGGCGTAGATCAGCACGGCGTCGGCCACGTCCTCCGCGGTGCCCAGGCGGCCCAGGGGGATGGCTTCGATGTATTTCGCCTTCACGTCGTCCGTCAGCTTGTCGGTCATCGCGCTGACGATGAAGCCGGGGGCGATGGCATTGACGGTGATGTTGCGCGCGGCCAATTCCTTGGCGGTGGCCTTCGTCAGCCCGATAATGCCGGCCTTGGACGCGGCGTAATTCGCCTGCCCGGCGTTGCCCATCAGGCCGATGACGGAGGCGATGTTGATAATGCGGCCGTAGCGCGCTTTCATCATCCGTTTCGCAGCGGCGCGGGTGCAGTAGAAGGCGCCGCTGAGATTGATGTTGATCACCATCTGCCACTCTTCGTCCGACATGCGGATGAGGAGATTGTCGCGGGTGACGCCGGCGTTGTTGACCAGGATGTCGATTTTGCCCATCTCCGCCCACGCCGATTCGATCATCGCGGTGGCATCCGCGGATTGGGAGACGTCGCCGCAAAGGGCGATGGCGCGGCGGTCCAGCGCGCGGATTTCCGCCGCGGTGGCTTCCGCTTCCTCTTTGCCGGGCTCGATGTCGTTAATGACGATGTCGGCGCCCGCGTTCGCCAGGCGCATGGCGATGGCTTTGCCCAGCCCGCGGCGGCTGCCGGTGACCAGGGCGACCTGGCCCGTAAGATCAATAGCGAGTGACATGGTATTCTGCTCCGATAATCAAGGGGGTAATGACCCACGCGCCGCCCGTGGCATCGACGGGCGATGCGGCCGGACGGCGCGTGTAACGGTGGGAGAGAGTCAATCTTCTCCCGCAATCAGTGTGTTATTCAGCGGCAGCCGCTTTGGCCGGTACGGGTTCGGCCTCTGTTATCGCGTCGGTCTTGCGCGAGTTGTATTCAATTTCGCGCGCCGCCAGGAAGAGATCGGCCGTGCCCCAGAGGAAGGCCAGCAGCACGATGGCGATGATAAAGAAGAAACCTGCCTGGGTGTAGGCCATGGCGATGCTCGCCGGCTTCAAATCATCTTTGATCTGCTGAATCTGCGGACCATACTGCTGCGCGATCATCGGGTTGGAGGCCATCATGGTTTCGGCCTGCTTCAGTTGAGCGCGCTCTTCTTTGATTTTGCTCGACGTCGAGCGGATGCTGGTGACGCCGATGAAAATCAAGAACGCGAACACGAGCACCGAGCAAACCTTCAGGATGTTTGCGAAAATTGGGGACAGCGGGAACTTATGCATGGAATGCATCTCCTTTTCAAATGTAAACTGACGAGCTGGCCTCACTCGGCCAGCAGATCGTTAACGGACAATGTCGTGGATTCCGGCGTGGTGCGCTGCACCAAACCGGCAAGCACGTTGCCCGGTCCGATTTCGACAAAGCGTTGAATACCCATATTGCGCATCGCGTACACGGTACGCACCCACTGCACGGCTCCGGTGATTTGCCGTTCCAATGCATCGCGGAGCAGCGCCGGGTCGGTGGTCGGGTCGGCGGTCACGTTCGGGATGACCGGCACCGTCGGCACGGCGATCGGCACGTCGGCCAGCACCTCCGCGAATGCCGTCGCCGCCTCGCGCATCAATGGCGAGTGGAACGGTCCGCTGACCGCCAGCGGGATGGCGCGCGCGCCGCGCTCTTTGGCCAAACCGCGCACCGCGGAGATCGCGTCCAGCGTGCCGGACACCACCACCTGGCCGGGTGAATTGTAATTCGCCGCCGTCAACACACCGTGCGCTTTGGAGACCTCATCGCAGAGCTCGCGCACTTCCGCGTCTGTCTGGCCGATGACGGCCGCCATCCCGCCGGGATGGCGCGCAGCTGCGTCTTCCATCAATTCGCCACGGCGGCGCACCAGGCGCAGCGCGTCGGGAAAGGAGAGCGCGCCGGCCGCCACCAGCGCTGAGTATTCGCCCAGGCTGTGCCCGGCCACGGCGTCGCAGCTGAAATCGCGGGAAGCCAGCACGCGCCAATACGCCGTGCTGATCGTCACCAGCGCCGGCTGCGCGATGGAGGTGCGCTTCAACTCATCCGCGGGTCCGTCAAAACAGATGGCGGACAGTGAGAAGCCCAGGATGTCATCCGCTTCGGAGAAGGTATCGCGGGCCAGTTGGAAGCGCTCGACCAACTCCTGCCCCATGCCCACGGCTTGCGAGCCCTGCCCGGGGAATAATCCGGCTGTTCGCGGAGTTGTCATCAATGATGATCCTTATTATGCCCCTGGCCGACCGGCAAGAGGAACGAGAGAAACGGAACGAGACGCATCGGCGGCGGCGGATACCGGATCTCGTAACAGATGCGCCCGATGCCGATGAGCAGAAAAATGGCCAGTCCGGTCCATGCCACGTGAAGCTGATGCCGTCCCCACCAGGCCGGCAACCGCAGTCGACCGCCGGTGTAAACCATGCCGGCTGCATACGCCCACAGGGCCAGCGCTCCCAGGAAAACCACCGGGCCAAGCGGATTATACCGGAAAGCCCCTGCAACGTCCAGCCTGCCCATCGCTCGAAATGCCCGCGTTAACCCGCAGCTCGGGCAATCCAGCCCCAGCACCGCGCGAAACCCGCAGATGGTGGTGTTTGACACCGGCAGCAGCTCCACCGTCACCATGCCCGCCGGAAAGGCCAGCAGGAAGAAGAGGTAGACCGGGAATATTTTTCGCCAGTAGCGACGATGTTCGTCCATAACAGTTTAGTGGTGTATGGCCTGATCAGGTTCTTCGCCGTAAACATCACCGAACGAGCGATTTCCTGCGTCTGCATGCCATCCGACCCGTCCGACTCCTCCGACATGTCGGACATGTCCGACCACTCCGACCCTTCGGCTGATTCTTTCTCGATTCGATATCCGTTTTAGAAAAACCGTATCGTCAGTGGATATCGGTACGGCGTGCCGTTGTGTGCGCTCACCGCGGCCATAATCGTCAAAATCAACTGACCGATGCCGATAATAAGCAGCGCCGGAAGAAAGACGATCAGGCTGAGACCGATGGTCAACAGGGCGCTGATAACCGTCAGTATCGATAATGCAAACAGGTAGATCGTCATGGAGATCTGAAAATTCAACGACTCGCGGCCCTGATCATCGACAAAGGGGTAGCGATCCTTGTAGAGTACCCAGACGATCAATGGGCCGACGATGTGCCCGGCGGGGACGCCGATAAACTGGGACAGCGCGGCGAGATGGCAGAGCATCCCCCAGGTTCGCTCGTCCTGGCTTGTCGCATACGTCATGTATAGCTCCATTCTCCGGACATCCGCCGGTGTGTAGAAGAGACAGCCTCATTATAGCGCGGAAGGGGAGAATTGTGGTAAATATGAAAAAGAAGAAGGATTTTGGCGCCGGAAAGGTTATTTACTAAAAATCAGGGAATAACCGAGTATCAGCATTTCAACGGTTGCCTTACGCTGCCAGGCCTGCGAAGGATCTCACGTTTAAACGATCAGCTACACTCACCACCAGATGGTTCGCAGGCATGATAATAAGACTATGAGGGGGGGACATGGGTTACCCGATTGTGACATTTGGCGAGATTGCCAGAGGTATCGAGGCGGATGTTGCCGGCGCGTTGGCCACCCTGGGCGCGGACATCATCTTTGTCTCCGCGACGCCGGGAGACCCCGCGGAGGATGAAACCGTGCAGCGCCTGCGCGCAAAGCACGTGAAGACCGAGTATGTCGTGGAGGGACCCGACGGGTTGGCGGCGGTCGATTCGATCCTCTTCGATTGGGACGAGATCCTTGCCGACGCCGGCTGGGTCTACCTGACCGGTCTGACCCCCGGACAGAGCGAAGCGGGCGCCGCAATGACGCTGGCGGCCGCCCAGGCAGCCAGCAAAGAAGAGCTGACGGTGTTTTACGATCTGAGCTTCCGCAAAAATCTGTGGAACTGGCGGCCGGGTGTGGCGCCGCGTGAGCTGGCCAATGCGGCAACACGCCGCATTCTACCCTATATCGATATCGTCATCGCCAGCGCGGAAGATATCTTGCAGCTGGTCCGGCCGGCGGAAGGGGTGACCACGCTGAACCTGGACACCTGCTGCAACCTGGCCGCGAAGGTGGCGGAGGAGTTCCCCAATATCATGACGGTGGTCATCCTGCTCCGCGAGCGCGCTCCCGACGGCAGTGCCCGCCTGGGCGCGATGCTCTATGATGTGGACAGCTTGATGGCCTACCTGGCCCCGTTGAACGAGGCGATGGAGATCACCCCGTATGAAATTCCCGTCAATGCCGACCTGGCATCCGGCGACGTGGCCTTTTCCGCGGGCGCGGTCTACGCGCTGACCACCATCGGCCTGGATGACGGCCCACACGCCATCAGCTTCGCCGCCGCCACGGCCTATCTGCGCCTCACACAACAAGGCGAAGGCTATCCCACGCGTGCGCAAGTAGAAGCGAAGATGGCGTCAAAGGATTAGCCCTTTCGGGGACTGTCCCCCCGGCAGCCGTTCTCGCCGTTAAGCTGTAAATGCGCATGCCCTTTCGTGGACAGTGGGACTGTTGAAAAAGGTTCCCCGAAAAACCAGCAAGCCCGTATGTAGTCAGCCACGCAGCCGCAGCGGAGTGGCGTCCGTTGATAGATAAGCTTACCTAGACTCGGACGCCACTCCGCTGCGGCTGCGTGGCTGACTACGTACGGGCTTGCTGGTTTTACGAGGGGTTTTCAACAACCCACAGTCCCAGAAAGGCAGCCTAATCGTCCGTCGCCGCAACCTTCTTCTGCCGCAGCCCCTGGATCTGGTTGCGCACGCCGACGGGGTTGGGAATGCCGTCGGCAATGAGCACGTCGTCCGCGGAAGCGGCGGTGTCGATCTCCATCCGGCCGATGTTCAACATCCGCTGCCACACACTCTGCTTCACTTCGATGGTGCGAATATCGGCGATATAGATATCCAGGATGCGCTTGGACAGCCATCCCGTCTCCAGATTCAGCCGATCGCTATAGACCCGCAGCACCAGCGAGTTGCGTTTGATGACGGCAAGGATGAGCGGAATAATCAACCAGCAGAAGACCAGGTGCCAAAAGAAGCGCCACCACGACGGGCGGACTTCCAGAATCGGGGTTTCAGTGGTCATATGACGGCATCTCCTGACCGGGCAGAGCTGTCACCCGCCATTCAATAATAAGTGCGATGTAGCGAGTATGGATCGGTCTGGAATTCCACGGATTCCAGCTCAGCCCGGTGCAGCGGCTAAAATGATGACTGCGATTCCCTTATCTATTCCACAGTGCCGGCAAAATATCACATAGTCAATAAATTTTTTTATGATGAATAGATGGGGGATAATGATAGTGCGCGGTCCGGTGGTTTCGATACGGCATGGGACCGCGGAAAGAGCCGAGTCGGCTCACTTGCCTACTCAACCACCGGTCTGTACCACCCATCCACCCATATACCCATCCATCCTTCCAACCTTCCATCCTTCCATTCTTCCCAATCACAACGTTTCCGGCGGCGTCTCGCCCTCATGCAGCGCATTGATCGCCTGGATCATCTGCGTGACATAGGTCATGGTGGACCCGCCGCCCAGCGAGACGGCGACCAGCCCGATCTCGATCATCTCCTCTTTGGTGATGCCCATGTTCAACGCGCGCTGGACGTGATAGGGAATGCAGTACGGGCACTTGGAAAATACCGAGACGGCAATAGCCGCCAACTGCTTGGTGCGCGCATCCAGCCGGCCGGGCTCCAGTGCTTTTTGATGAAAGTCCAGAAACGCCGCAAACGCTTCCGGGCACGCCTCACGAATCTGCGGGTTCGTCTCACGCAGACACTTCTCGAATTCAATTGGATCGAATCCCATCATTGCCTCCCGATGTTTCTTAAGATCGACACCGCCCATGGTAGCATGCCAGCGACAGGCTGGGAGACGGGGATTGTGCCACGCGGCTGATGCAGATGTTGGGAAATATGCACAGCATGGCCGGGCATGTGCCCACTTTGTTCACACGCGAAATGCCATGCTGCGGATAATGGCTGCGGACAACACGGGAAAAGACAGGCGCATGCGATGAGGTTCTGGCAGGGACGCCGGAAGTGGTGGACTCGAGGGATCGCAGGGATGTGCCTGGAACAGGAGGAAGGGTCCCCACACGTAACGCCCGGGAACGGAATCCCGGGCGTTATTGTTTGGTTTAGTTCCTAGTTCGATGTTATTACCGAACTAGGAACTCCGAGCTTCGAACTTATACATACTCCCCTTCGCATGCCATGTAATCGTAGATCGGGAAGCGCTCGCACAGGATCTGTACTTGCTGGCGCACGGTATCGCGCAGCGTCTCATCCTCCGGGCGGGTCAGGATGTCGGCCATCCAGTTGCCGATCTGCGCCATCTCCGGCTCCGTCATGCCGCGGGTGGTAACCGCGGGCGAGCCGGGGCGGATGCCGGAGCCGTGGGTGGGCGGTTGCGGGTCGAAGGGGATGGTGTTGAAATTGGTAATAATATTCGCTTCGCGCAGCGTGTCCGCCGCGGCGCGTCCGGTCAGGCCTTGCCCGCGCACATCCACCAGCATCAGGTGGTTGTCGGTGCCGCCGGAAACCAGCCGGAAGCCGCGTCCCAGCAGCGTGTCCGCCAGCGCCTTCGCATTGGCGATCACCTGCTCCTGGTAGGCGACGAATTCCGGCGACATCGCCTCTTTGAACATGACCGCCTTCGCCGCGATGACATGCATTAACGGGCCGGCCTGCACGCCGGGGAACACCGCCTTGTCGATGGCCTTCGCCAGTTCCTGCCGGCACAGAATGAACGCCCCGCGCGGGCCGCGCAGCGTTTTGTGCGTGGTGCTGGTGATGACATCGGCATACGGCGACGGGCTGGGGTGCACGCCGGCGGCCACCAGGCCGGCGATGTGCGCCATGTCCACCATCAGGTATGCGCCCACCGCGTCCGCGATCTGCCGCAGCCGCGGGAAATCCAGCGTGCGCGGGTAGGCGCTGGCGCCCGCCAGCACGATCTTCGGTTTGTGCTCGCGCGCCAGGGCTTCCACCTGGTCGTAATCGATCTGCTCCGTCTCGCGGTCCACCCCGTAGGGCACGAAATGATAATACTTGCCGGAAAAGTTCGCTTTGTTCCCGTGCGACAAGTGCCCGCCCTGGTCCAGCGCCATCGCCAGCACGGTGTCGCCGTGCTGCAGCAGGCCGTAGTAGACCGCCATGTTCGCCTGCGTGCCGCTCACCGGCTGCACGTTGGCATGCTCGACGCCGAACAACTGGCAGGCGCGCTGCGCGGCCAACTCCTCGACATCATCGACGAACTCGCAGCCGTGATAATAGCGGGCGTGGGGATAACCTTCCGCGTATTTATTCGTCATGATCGAGCCGGTGGCGGCCATCACCGCGCGGCTCGCGTAATTTTCCGACGGGATCATCACCAGCGACTGCTGCTGGCGGGTCAGTTCGTGATCGAATATGGCGGCGACCTCGGGGTCGACGTGCCTCAACATGCGTTCCATGGGGTGGGTTCCTTTCCGAAAGACGTGGTATTTTACCACGTTGCCGCGGAAGAGTGAAGGCTGCGAGGCCGAGAGATGCCGTGTTATTAAACTCCCCTCTCAGTGGGAGAGGGGCTGGGGGTGAGGGAACGGGGTGCCGGGTTAACTATAGCTGACCGTCCCCAGGCTCCCCAGCCACCACCCCAGCATCGCCATCAACACCAGCGCGTTGCCGCCCATCGCCAGCGTGCCGGTCCAGTGCCCGTGGCCGATCGGCGTCAGGTGCACGAGCAGCGCCAGCACGAGCGTCACCAGCGCGCACGCCCCGAGCATCAAACTGGCGGATTTCGGCCACTCGTCGTCCATGAATGCCATGATGAGCAGGCTGAAGAACGCCAGCCACATGGAGGGGACGGCGGTGGTGATCATGATCAGGCCGTAGGGATAATGGCGAAGGGTGCCGCGGTCGCCGGCGCTCAAGCCGGCCCACAGCATCGCGTGCTCGAACGGCTCCAGCAGGCGCCCGTAGGAGAGACCGAGAAAGACTACGCATATGCCCAGCGCGAGCGTGACTACGTTGCGCCAGGGGATATACAGCGCGCCCTCCGCCGGATGGATGGGGATGGCGAAGGCCGCGACCAGCGTCACCAACCCGAGCCCGACGATGGCCGAAGTGATGGCGCGGCGCTGGCGGCGCTCCTCCTGCAGCATCTCCTCTTCCGGTGATTCCTCGATCTCCAGCTCGACCGTGCCCGCCAGCGCGTCGCGCGCGTGCTGCAGGCGCACGGCAAGGGCGCCGTTATCCTTGTCCGCGTGCACGGCGTTCTCGTAGGCGCGGATGCCTTCCTCCAGCCGGTCGACCGCGAAATAAAACTCACCCAGCAATGCCCAGCCTTCCGCGAAGTCGCGGTCCCGTTCCAGCGTCGTGCGCAGCAGGTGGATCCCTTCGATCTGCTCGCGCCGCCATAGGGCGATGCGCGCGCTCAACAGCACGCGCTGCCGCTCGCTCAAATCAGCGAATGGGGCCGGCAGCGTGACCGGCTTGCCCTTCACTGGCGGCTGGTTGATGAGGGTGTCGTGCTCCTGCCGCTTCTCGCCGGTCAGCGTCAGGTAGGCGTTCAGGTATTTCACGAAGCGCGGATCGCCGGAGAGCTGGGTGGATTCCGTGGTCGGCCGATAACGTGCCACCCAGCGGCGGAAGGCGATCTCCACCACCCGCGGGGTCGCGTTCCGCGTCACCGCCAGCAGATCATAATAGGTTTCCACTGGCAACGCCGGCTTCGTCTCACGTGTTCCGTTGGGCGGCGTCGGTTTCGTCTCACGTGTTACGTTGGGCGGCGCCGGTGTCTGTTCGTTCTGCGTATCAGGCATCGGTCATTCCCCGCTGATGGTCTCCAACCGGATCTCGCCGTTGGCCAGCTCTTCCAACTGCTGCAGCTTGCCTTCCGCCTCGCTCAAGCGCGCGTGACAGAATTTGCGCAGTTCCGCCGCCTCCACGCACAACTGCAGCGCGTCGGCCAGCGGCACGTCGTTGCGGTCCAGCGTGTTGGCAATCTCCTCCAGACGGGCCAGGGCTTGCTCAAAATTTTTCGGTGTTCCAGATTGTTCCACGAATAAACCTCGCATCAAAGCGGTTATGTTATAATCAGGGCAACGAGGAAGTAACAGGTCGCTTCCTCTCAGTTCAAATTCGCGTTTGTTGGGAGAAATCCTTCTGGTCACCAGGGTCGCGCAGCGCATGCTGTCCATTGCCATCTTTTCCGAGTGCTACCACCCCATGCGGAATGGGGTGGTGGTGTCCGTCGCCTCCTTCGCGCGCCAACTGACTGAGCTGGGGCACCAGGTGACCATCTTCACCGCGCGCCATCCGGATCAGCACGGCGTCGAGGAAGGCATTTATCGTTTCCCCTCCATCACCTTCCCCACGCGCGCCCGCTATCCCATCGCCCTGCCCCTCGCCACCGGCGACGCCCGCCGCGCGCTGGCGGAGATGTCCTTCGACGTCATCCACTCCAACGCGCCGATGATCATGGGCCGCATGGCGCTCGCCCACGCCCGCCGGCGCGGGGTGCCGCTGGTCTTTACCTATCATACCCTCATCGAAGAGTATACCCATTACATCCCGCTGCCCCGCCCGCTGGTGCGCAGCAGCGCCATCTGGGCCAGCCGCTCGTACAGCAATTGGGCTGATTACATCATCACGCCCTCGGAATACGCCGCCACACGCCTGCGGGAATATGGGGTGACCAAGCCGATTTCGGTGATCCCCACCGGCATCGATGTTGGCTTGGTGGACGCCGTGCAGCCTGCCGATATCCGCGCGCAATACCACATCCCCGCCGGTGTGCCGTTGCTCGCCTACGCCGGCCGCCTGGCGCGCGAGAAAAACATCCCCCGCGTCCTTGGCGCCTTCCGCCAGGTGCTGGCATCCGAGCCGGACGCCCACCTGCTGCTCATCGGGGGAGGGGCATTCGATCGCGGCATCCTGGCGATGGCGAAGGAGATGGGCGTCGCCCACCGCACCCGCATCACCGGCATGGTCGACCGCGCGGTCGTCATGCAATGCCTGCGCGCGGCAGACCTGTTCGTCTTCGCCTCGCAAACCGAAACGCAAGGCCTGGTCATCGGCGAAGCGATGGCCTGCGGCACCGCGGTAGTCGCCGTCGCCTCCCACGCCGCCCGCGAAATCATCACCGATGGCGATGAAGGCCTGCTGACCGAAGACGCCGACGCCCCCTTCGCCGACGCCATCCTCTCCCTGCTGCACAACCCCGCTCAACGTGAGGAAATGAGCCGCCGAGCCCGCCTCCGCGCCGAAACCCTCTCCGTCCCCCAGTGCACCGACCGTCTGTTGGATGTATATAATAAAGTGATTACAGGCTGACATGATAACCGGTGTTCACCCATCGATTCGAGGCAAGCTGATTGACAATCCTATAACGTGCGGAGAAGGGAAGGTGATCGTGACCCCTATTCCGCATGGATGCGGAATAGGGGTCTGAAGGGCTGAAAGTCAATAGCCCGGGGTGGCACGAAGCCACCCCGGGGAAGGAAGCCTACCAAATTACCGCGCCGACAGGACGTCGGCGCTCTGATCGCAGGAAGCGATGATCCGCCCCAGGTAAGCTACGCCGCCTTCTGCTCTCCCTGCTTCCGCACATACTCGATAATCCGGTCGAATTCCTTGTGGAACTCCTCGACGCTCTGCCCGGTGGAGGCGATGAAGGTGCTCCAGCCGGCGGTCTGCATGCCCACGCGGCCCGCCTCGTTCAGCTCCTCCTCAGTGGCGCCGAAGAACTGCGCGGTGCCGCGGTGGAAATACTCACAATACGGGCACTGCATTGCCGACGCGACTGCCAGCCCCATCAGCTCCTTGTATTTGAGCGGAATCGCGGTCTCGCTGAGCTGCAGCGCCTTGAATGACGCCCAATCGTGCTCAAGCGTGGCATCTGGAACGTGAGTGAAGAACTCAGGCACCAGTCCGAGCGTTTTCTTTATGTCCTCGTAAATCTCTTCACGGGTCATTTGCTGCCTCCCAATCGGTCTGAATGGTTACTCGTATAGTCTACGTAGACGCCCGAGATGGCCCGCAAACGCCCACTATGTTCCCGATGCAGTCCGTGAGCTTTAAAACGAGACAAATCAACTCTTCATAATTTCATACTCTTACTCTTAAACTATTTAAATGTCCTCTGTGTCTCTGTGTCTCTGTGGTTCAATTCCCCCTCTCGCTTTGCTCACATCGCTATCCGGTGTATAATTGTTCCGATTTCCGATCAGAAGGAGTTGCCCCAATGCGTTCCGATATCGTCAAAGCCGGCCACGACCGTGCCGGTCACCGTGGATTGTTGAAAGCGTGCGGCGTCACCGACGCGGATATGAAGAAGCCGTTCATCGGCATCTGCAATTCGTATACCGACATCGTGCCGGGCCACGTTCACCTGCAGGAGTTCGGACGGGTGGTGAAGGAGGCCGTGCGCGAGGCGGGCGGGATGCCCTTCGAGTTCAACACCATCGCGGTGGACGACGGCATCGCCATGGGGCACCTGGGCATGCGCTATTCGCTGCCCAGCCGCGAGTTGATCGCCGACGCGGTGGAAACGATGGCCATGGCGCACTGCTTTGACGCGCTGGTCTGCATCTCCAACTGCGATAAGATCACCCCGGGCATGGTGATGGCCGCGCTGCGCATCAACATCCCCACCATCTTCGTCACCGGCGGCCCCATGAAGGCCGGCCTCAAGCCGGACGGCACGCTGGGCGACCTCATCACCATCTTCGAGGGTGTTGGCAAATTCCAGACCGGCGAGATCTCCGAAGAAGAGTTGCTAGGGCTGGAAAATAGCTGCTGCCCGAGCTGCGGCTCCTGCGCCGGCATGTTCACCGCCAACTCGATGAACTGCCTGCTGGAGGCCATCGGCCTGGCGCTGCCCGGCAACGGCACCATCCTCGCCCTCGACCCGAAACGCCAGGAACTGGCGCGCGCCGCCGCGCAGCAGATTATGGTCCTGGTGGAAAAGGACATCAAGCCGCGCGACATCGTCACCGCGAACTCCCTCGACAACGCCTTCGCGCTGGACATGGCGATGGGCGGCTCGACGAATACTGTGTTGCATGGCTTCGCCATTGCGCATGAGGCGGACGTCACCTATCCGCTGGAACGCTTGAACGAAATATCCGCGCGCATCCCCTGCATCTGCAAGGTGTCGCCCTCCAAGACGGACGTGCACATGGAGGACGTGGACCGCGCGGGCGGCATCAGCGCCATTCTGCATGAAATCAGCAAAAAGCCCGGCACGCTGCACCTGGATGCGCCCACCGTCACCGGCAAGACCCTCGGCAAGAACATTGCGAATGCGGAGATCAAAGACGAGTATTTCATCCACCCCATCGACAATCCGTTCACCGCGGACGGCGGGCTGGCGGTGCTCTTCGGCAACCTGGCGCCGGACGGCGCGGTGATCAAGTCCGCCGGCGTGGACCCGGAGTGCTTCGTCTTCGAAGGCGAAGCCATCGTCTTCGATTCGCAGGATGAATGCCTGGCCGCGCTGGAAAAACGCGAAGTGAAGCCCGGCCACGTGGTGGTGATCCGTTACGAAGGCCCCAAGGGCGGCCCCGGCATGCCGGAGATGTTGTCCCCCACCAGCATGATCAAGGGCCAGGGCCTGGGCAAAAAGGTCGCGCTCATCACCGACGGCCGCTTCTCCGGCGGCACCGCCGGCACCTGCCTGGGCCACATCAGTCCCGAAGCCGCGGAAGGCGGCCCCATCGCGCTGGTGGAGAACGGCGACCGTATCCGCATCGACATCCCCAACCGGGTGATCGAAATGAAGGTGAGCGACGATGAGCTGGCCAAACGCCGCGCCAACTGGGTCAAGCCGCCGTTTAAAATCAACAAAGGTTGGCTCGGTCGCTACTCCCGCCTGGTCACCAGCGCCAATAAAGGCGCCGTGCTGGCGCTGCCGGAAGAGGTGGCGGTGAAAGATGAGTGCGGAGTGTATAGCGCGGAGTGCGGAAAAGGGTAGGTTATCTGCGGTTGAGAATGGCGAGGAGCCGGGTAAAAGATCGCCGGCGCGGTTAACCCGTGCCGGCGATCTTTTATGCCCGGTTCACGACGTCAGCGTTCCCTTTGTGCTCGGGACATCATGTTCGCGCGGGTCGAGGCTGACAGCTTCGCGAAGAGCGCGGGCGACGGCTTTGAAGGCCGCCTCGATGATGTGGTGGGTATTGGCGCCGCTGAACTGGCGCAGGTGCAGGGTCAGGCCGGCGTTGACGGCCAGTGCGCGGAAGAAATCCTCCGCCAGTTCGCTGTCCCAGGTGCCGACCTTCGGCTGCGGCAGCTTGACGTCCCACACGAAGAAAGGGCGGCCGCTGCAATCCACCGCCGCCAGCACCAGCGCTTCATCCATCGGCAGCAGGATATCGCCATAGCGCCGGATGCCGCGCTTTTCGCCCAGCGCTTGCTTCAGCGCTTGACCGAGCACGATGCCGATGTCCTCCGTCAGGTGGTGATCGTCCACCCGCGCGTCGCCCGTGGCGCGCACCGACAGGTCGCAGCCGCTGTGCCGGGCAAACAACACCAGCATGTGGTCGAGAAAGCCGATGCCGGAGTCCACATCCGCCGCTCCGGCGCCATCGAGGTTCAGCGATAATGTAATCTGCGTCTCGGCCGTATTCCGTTCAATCGTCGCACTCCGCATAGTTCTATCCTCGGCAACAGAATAAGCCTAGTTTACCGGAATGGCGTGAAAGCGGCAACCGGGGGGAGTGAAGCGATGACGCGATGACGCGATGATCCGGGTATCTCGAACCCGGATCATCGTTTCATCGCGTCATCCCGGCCGGGTGAGATTGCAGCGGTTCGGGGGAATAACATACTGGCAAATAGACCGGGACACGCAAGGCGGGCAGGCTCGGGATCGGTCTGCGGGCGCTTTCGCTTGACAGATGATGGTTCGACCATCACACTTATAGCAGGTCCCTGCCGGGTGGGCAAGGAAGGTAGCGCGGGCAGTCGATGGCGTATTTGCATACCAGGCGAGTCGAATTATGGCTGCGGGCAGCGGACATGGTGCTGGTGCTCGGGTGGTGTGTCGCGTCTATCTACTTCCCGACGAATTTTCAGACCACGCTGGCATGGGTAATGGCGGCGGCGTGGTTTGCCGGCGTGGTGACGGTGGGTGGGCAGAACGCGGCCTACCTGCACCCGCGTTATCGCATCTTCTACTCGATGGCGCTTTCGCTGGGCTTTTCCGTGCTGATCGGCTTGTTATGGATGGGCAGCGGGCACGACTGGTACATGATGGGCGGTCTGCACACGCTGGTGGCGCTGGCGCTGGGTGGGCTGCTGTCGCGTTTTATCATCGCAACGGTCATGCAGCGTCCGGCCATCCAACTCGTGCCGTGCCGGTTGCCAATGGAGTTTGCGCCGTTGCTGGAGGAGATCGCCGCCCATGCCCACATCTGCGTCGAGCCGCCGCTGGCGAATCCCGCCGATCCGCTGCCGGAACGGCGCGCGGGGTATCCCATCTACCAGGCGGTGACCGATCTGCGCCTGCGCGAATCGGATTATACGGCGCTGCTGCCGCTCTACCAGCGCGTGGAGATCATCGACATTTGCGAGCTGTATGAGAGCCTGTTCAGCAAGGTCGCCATTATCGAAGTGGATGGCGAGTGGATGCTGCCGCGCTCGCTGCGCGTGCCGTCGCCCATCCGCGAGGTAGTGGCGCGCACCTTTGACACACTGTTTACACTGCTCACCGCACCGCTGACCGGACTGCTGGTGGGGTTGGGAGCGCTGGCGGTCAGGCTCACCTCGCGCGGGCCGGTGCTATTTAGGCAGGAGCGCCTGGGACGATACGGCGCGCCGTTTCGCCTGTATAAGCTGCGCACCATGCGTACCGACGCCGAGGTGGCCGGGAAGCAGTGGTCCGCCGCGGGCGACCCGCGGGTGACGCCGGTGGGCCGGCTGCTGCGCGCGACGGGCATCGACGAATTGCCGCAGCTCTGGAACGTGCTGCGCGGCGAGATGCGCCTGGTGGGCCCGCGTCCCGAGACGCCGGAGATCGCCGGGGAGTTGGCAAGGAATATCCCGTTTTACAACGCGCGGCTGCTGGCGCCTCCGGGATTGGCCGGCTGGGCGCAGTTGCACCAGGGCGGCGATGCCACTGAGGAGGACGTGCTCAACAAGATACGCTACGACCTGTATTACCTGAAGCACGGCACCCCTTTGATGGATCTGCGCATCCTGCTCGGTACCATGCAGATGCTGCTGCACCTGGCCAAGCCGAAGCCGAAAGCGCGGCCGCCCACAGCGCCGGTTGGATAAGGAGGGGGGAATAGTGAATGGTGAATGATGAATTGAGAATGAAAAGATAATTCTCAATTTACCATTCACTATTCACCATGCATATGCCTATTCGCATCGCACATGTCGTGGAAGCTGCTGCCGGTGGTGTGGCCAGGCACGTGATCGACCTGGTGACGCACCTGGACCCCGCGGAGTATATCTGCTCGCTTTACCTCTCGTTCGAGCGGCCAGATAGCTGGCGGGAGCCGTTGCGAGCGCTGCGCGAGGCGGGGTACATGCTGCGAGAAATTCCGATGGCGCGGGTGCCCAATCCGCGCGCGGTGACCCAGCTTGCCGGGTGGGCGCGGCGCGACGCAATAGATATTTTGCACCTGCACAGCGCCAAGGCGGGTTACCTGGGACGGACAGCGGCATACTCCGCCGGCGTGCCGGCCATCTACACGCCCCACGCCTTCCCCTTCCAGCGCACCACCGACGCCCTGCGCCCGCTGTACCGCCGCATCGAGCGGAAGCTGGCGGGGCAAACGGCGCGGATCATCTGTGTCTCCGAAGGCGAGCGGGAGGAAGCCCTGCTGGCCGGTCTGCCGGAGGAGAAGCTGACCGTCATCTCCAATGGCATCGACCTGACGCGGTGGGCGCCGCCATCGCCGGAAGAGCGCGCGGCGGCGCGGCGGGCACTGGGCATCACCGGCAAGGAGATCATCATCGGCGCGCTGGCACGGCTGACGCCGCAGAAGGGTATCGACCTGCTGGTGCAGGCTACCGAGGACCTGGCACAGGATTTTCCCGATATGCGTATCCTCATCTGGGGCGACGGCCCGCAACGCAATGCCTTGATCGCGCTGGCGCGGCGCCTGCGCCTGCCGTGCGTGCAGTTCGTGGGCGAAACCCGCGACCCGGCGCGCGCCTACGCCGCCATGGACGTATTCTGCAGCCCCTCGCGCTGGGAAGGCTGCCCGTATGCCGTGCTGGAGGCGATGGCGTGCGGTCTGCCGGTGGTCGCCTCCGACGTGGCCGGGCACAGCGATCTGATCGAGGACGGCGAAAGCGGTGTGCTCTGCGAATCCGAGTTGCCCGGCCCGCTGGCCGGCGCCCTCCGCGTCCCCCTCGCCGATGAAGATGTCCGCGCCGCTTTCGGCGCCGCCGCCCGCCGGCGCGTCGAGGCGTTCACCATCGAGCGGATGGTGGAGGCCACGGCAGTGGTGTATCGGGAAGTGATGGAGAACAACAAGTAACCATCACGAACCTGCTATAGCCTTTGTCTTACGGTTCTTCCAACCGATACAAAAAGGTCGTATGCCGGCGTGTATCCTGCACCACGAAGCTGTCAGTCGCGTCCGCCACGCGTTCGCCGGAAAAGAGCTCGGTTACCCGCAGCATCCGGGGCAGGCGGACGGTGATCGGATCGGAAAAGGGCGTCAGGTGCAGGGCGAACAGGCTGCGATTGGCGAAGGTCACGTTATCTGCCGCTACCCAGATGTGGCAGCCCGCGCTTTGCGCGATGGCGCGAAAGATGGCAGCGTGATTCAGCGGCGCCGCAAGATAGATCGAACGCCAGTGGTCGAATTCTCGCACCGCCATCGCCGGCGCGCCTGTTTTCCGCCACACGCCCAGCACGCGGCACGCCGGGTCGTCCACTTCGATACACGGGCTGACCACGGCGCCCGTGCCGAGGGTGGTGGCCACCTCGCACCCCGCCAGCAGCGGATCGTCGTAGTTGTCGAGATCGATGGTCAGCGGCAACCGATTTTCCCGCAGGCGCAATTGCATGCCGGTCAGTGCGCTGGCGTGTTTGATGGAAACGTCATCGTCCGTCACCATACCCGGATAACCGACGAAAATCAGCGTGCGTCCTTCCGACTTCAACGACTCGATCCACTGCCGCTCTTCCGCGCTGAGATATGTGGCGTTGTAGAAATACAGCACTTTGTAGCGACGCAGCTCTTCGCGTCCGAGATGGTCGCTGAGCCACCAGTCGATGGGGAGTCCCGCGCGATACAGGTTGGCGGTAGCCCGGTCGCATTGCAAGTCGGTCCACTCCGGGTAGCGCATCGGATCCTGCATGCGGGCGAATCGCCCGTAGGCAGGGCTTTTACCGCTGATAATACCCGCCGCCTCCGTCGCGCTCGACATATCCCAGTCCACTGCCTGCCGAATGATCTGACCCTGCAAGGCAAAATCCTGGCAGAGCTCCGGGCTGTCGTACCAGCCGCCGCTCATGTCGAAATTCCACCAGGCGGCGCCGTGAATGAGATGATGGGCGAACTCTCGCCGATAAACCGAAACGGATTCCGCCGCATCCTTCAACGGCCAGAGGTTGAGCAGATCCTGCGGCTGCGCGTCATACTTATCGAGGCGCGACACATTTTTGATCAGATGCGTGCGCACATCCACCTCATTGAACGCCAGCTTGCCGGCCGCCTGCAGACTTTCCGTAGGAAGCATGAAGCTGCCCGGTCCGCCCGGTTCACGATTGTCATAACTGGTAATGCCGGTGATGAAATCGATATCCGGCGATGCCAGCAGCTTTTTTAGTGCCAGGTGCGCATTGTTCACTACCGGGTTGGTTAAGCCTGTCTGCCAGAGAAGATACGAGGAGAATGCGCCGGTCAGGCGCCGCCCGCCCGTAGCCTCTTTGACGGCACGGCAAAAGGAGAGAAGCGTCTCCGCGCACAAATCGGAAAGATACAGATCGTAATCGATGGCCGCCTGGTCCAGTTGAGGATTGCGCACCAGGTGGGTGCTGCGGCGTCGCACCGGCTCTGACGGCACCGTCACGCTTGTGATGCCCGTTGACGGGTCGTGCCATGCTGCGCGCAACCCCGCGTCATCCCGGTATTTTGCTTGCAACCAGGCGCGGAATGCGGCCAGCGCGGGCGCACTGTAATCCGGCACCCGTCCTTCCTGCGCGCCCCAGTAGACCCATTCTTCCGTCCCGGCGCAACTCAACATATAGCCGAGCACGCGGTCGCCGAACGGACTGTTTTCGATATGCTCGATGAGTCGGCACAACCATCCGGCGGTAAACCGGCGCCAGGGCATCGACGCCATGGAAGGCTGCGCCCATCTGCTGTCCACCTTATTCGTCTGGCGGTCGGTGATCTCGCTGTCGGCAAAGCGGACCACTTCGTCCGGGTGCTGATCCGTCCACCAGCGCGGGGCGCCGATGCCGATGCGCGGCACGATCCAGACGTCCGGCGCCAGTCCGGCGAGCGTTGCCAGCTTGTCGTCCAGCGCCTGGAAATCGAAATAAATATCATCCTCCTCCGCGCCCGCTACCGGCGGTTTCGGCTGGCAGGAGGTGTAAAAGAGGAAGACGCGTATCCCGGCGTCCGCCATCTGGCGAAGATATTCAATCTCGAAACGTCCGGAATGGTAGGCCATCCCGGGGATAATCTGTCCATCGACCGCAATCGCGGTCCGACCCTGATGCGGAACGATGTTGACGGTGGTGCGCATGGCGCCGCGTTCTCCTCATAACGATAGGGTTGCCGACAAGGGGATAATATTGTGCCGCCGCCGCAAAAACTCCTGCCGGTGAAAGGTGCTCTTTTTCGAGGAAATGTATGCCGTCAGCTTCGAGGATCTCGACGCCATCACCGAGCACCACTGGCCGGTTGCGAAAGAGGACGTCTATCCAGTGCTCGGCCTGCAACAAGGCATGGACTGATGACTCCTGAGCTGTCGGATGTCCTCTGGATGGAAGGCGCGCTGGCGGGTATGCTGGTCTACCTGCGGGAGCATCACCGGATGCGTGAGTATGAAGTGCAGCCGTTCGAGCTCACCCTGCCAGTCGCAACTGCCGGCGGGCCTGCCGAGGTGTATCTGCGGTGCCCGGCGTTTCGCGTAGAGTAACCGCGGCACGCGTTCAATCGTTCGTCACAATCGGCACACCGGTCACGGCGGGGCCGGAGATCATGCGGCGTCTCCACACCACGCGCAACTGGCAGCCGAGAATGTTTTCCAGGTGTTTGAGGGTGATGTTGCCGATGCTCAACGGATCGGGATTATGCGTGGCCATGCAAAACCGGGCAAAGCCGAATGGGGCGTAGCCTCGGGTCACTTTCAGCGCGTTCAGGGACACGAAAGCGCCGCAGCAGGGGATGATGGTCAGCAGGTTTTTGAAGCCGTCGGTGCGCGCCAGGTTGATCGCGTCCTCCAGCCATCCCGAATCTATCGACCGCCGGCAATTCGGACAGCACACGGTATGCAACAGGGCGCTGTCGGTGGGGGGGATGTAGCGCACCCCCGCGTGCACCTCGATGGTCTTCGAGCTGCCCTGCTTGTCGCGCGCCGCCCACAGTTGCATGGCTTTGAATTGCGCCGAGGGGTTCGGCACATAGGTTGGATCGACCGGAATAATGAGTCCCCATTCTTCGATCATCGCTTGCCTCCTCCTGGAGTGCAGTATGCACTCGAGTTGTCTCTCAACCAGTTATACGGAAATAACGGGCAAGGCGTTTCATCACTGTAAAGATTCGCCACTGTCCATATCGAAATACTGGTGCAACGGGCAGTCGAGAACCTGTTCGAGCTGCCGGATCACCCTGGTGTCCATCTCGCATCCCAGCGAGCGGAAGGAAATGATGAAGCCGGTCAGGGGTTGTTTCTCCTGCCCGCAGATGGCATTGACGCTGAGATTGCTGCCGCAGCAGGGCATCTCGAGCATACGGGAAACATGCGCGAAGGTCGTCTGCGCCTCGATCACCTCGGCGAACCAGTAGGGGTCGATGGGAACCCGGCACGATGGGCACGGCAATTCGCGCCATCCCCGGTCCAGATCGTCGCCGACAGTCAACTTCAAGTCCTGCAGCATATCGAGATAATTGAGCATGCCTGACCAGGCGCCGGTTACCGCGGGAAACTGTATACTTTTTCGACCATCTCCTGGAATCACACGAATAATCATCCGTATGCCCCCCTCCATGAGCATTCCGAAGTGATTATACAGGATTAGACGCTTGTAAACAGGACATTTCCAACCTAGCGTGTTAGCACTATGTTAACAGACGATGAACAGGAGATGAAATTGTTACCGGAGAGGGAGATATCGCCCGCGCACCCGTAAAGGGATGCGGCTACAGGCGGTTTATAAACATCTGGACTAACTGATAACTGTAGCGGGTTGTCACGTTGTATTCAGCTTTTCAGGTATAGCGCCCAGTCCGGTGGTTGAGTAGGCAAGAAAGCTGTTCGATTCTTTCCGCAGTTCTCGCGCCGTATCGAAACCACCGCGGGATCCGGTTTTCGTTAACAGGCGCTATAAGAGCGGTGGTTTCGATACGGCTCGGTGGTTATGGAAAGATGCGGGAAGGCTTGCCTGCCTACTCAACCACCGGACAGAGAGCATATTCATCAATTCAAGGTGCATTGTGACAGCCAGCTATAGATAACCGATATCGACTCACCACTCACTCCGTCAGCTTTGCCGGCCATTCCGCCAGGTATACGCCGTGCTCCGGGCCGGGCCAGCCGGCGTTGAAGATCACGCCGCTGCCGTCGGGGAGGACGAAGGGGTAGGGGAAAGGCTCAGAATTCTTCCCGACGGAGACGGTGGTGGGATAGGAGCAGATGACATGCTCGTTCCATCCCTGCCGCAATCCCTCGATGCTGACGGCATAGAGCTTATCGAAGCCCGGCCCGCCGGCGCAGACGATGTATTTCGAGTCGGGCGTAATCTGCATATGCCCGCCCCAGCGGCCTGCCGGATATGGTGCGGCATAATCCTCGCCCGTGCGCCAATCCAGCGCGCTCAGCCACCACCCGAGGGCGAAATGGTTGAACTCTTCCGCGCGGGGCAGCACCGTCATGGGCTCGGGGTTTAGATAGCTGACGATGCGGCGGCCGTCGGGCGTCCACACGTAGTGGTCGCGGCAGCCCCACATGTCTACCGGGCGCAAGGCGCGCTCATCCAGCTTCAGTGGCTCATGGAAGCGGCCGTCCAGCGTGGCGAGATGGATTGCCTGCTCGACGGGCCGGGACGGGCTGGGCCAGCGATCATACGTGAACAACTCCGGATCAGTCGGGCAACCCTGCATGTGATTGCAGTAATAGCCGTCCGCTTTCAGGATGAGCCGCGGCGACTCGCCAGGCGTCAGCAGGTATATCTGCGATTGCACCGGCTCGGTATATGGCTGGCCGCGGAACAGGGAGACCAGCGCGCGGCGGCCATCGCCGAGGAAATAAATACTGCTGAAACGCCAATCGCCCCAGCTCAACGATGCCAGCTCGGTTTCGGTCTGCAGATCCCAGAGGACGGTGCGCGCATCCCCGGCGAGGAGCAGGGCAAGGTTAGTCGCATCGAAAACCTGCATCATCCGATATCCGGCAGGGAAGGGATTGCGCATCTGGCCTGTCGTCAGATCGAGCAAGCCGTGTGTTTTACCCTCGAGTCCGGCGTAGAATGGCCCGGTACGCAGCAGCACCTCGCGCCCGCCGTTCAGAAAGCAGCAGCACTGCTGATACAGCGTCTGCCAGACATCTTCGACCGGACATTCGTCTCCCCGCCGGAACAGGCGCAGCACGCGGACGCCGGTGTCGGGATCGGTCCAGCCGTCGAAAACCTGTGCGGCTCGTTCGAAGAGGGAAAGGGTGGCGCTGCGATGCGGTTCATCGGCACGTTGCGGTGTTTGATTCATGATGCTCCCCAGGGAGGGACGGATTTGTCGTGACCAAGGCAGGAGTATAGCACCAGTTCTGTGATGGCGCTAGATGTTTGGAAGAATTTTGGGAAAAGATAGGTGAAGTATCCTGGATTCGCATTCTATTACCGGTTCTATCCAGGCAGCGATCCGGGAGCCGCTTAGATCACCCCGTCCTCGCCGATCGCTTTGTCGGCAAAGAAATTGTCCTGCAGGATAGAGGGCATCGACACTTCGAGGATCAAGGCAGGACCGTCCAGGCTGGTGAAGGAGTGGCCGGCGCCGGGGGGCATGGCCAGCACGTCGCCTTCCTTCATCTCCCGTTCTTCCTCGTTCACGCGCATGCGGATGCGGCCTTTCACCATAAAGAAGGTCTCGTGCTTGATACGGTGATAATGATAGGGGCAGGTCTGATTCTCGAGCACGATGAGGAACTTGCCGCAGTATCCAAGCTCCGCCTCGTTGGCGATCCAGTATTCCGTCTCGCCGATTTCGCGGAAACGGTGCAGGCCGAAATGCAGCGGAAGCGGCGCGACGGGGGGCATGGTGACGCCCCAGGCGCGCAGGTGGCCGGCGATCTCCGCGAGAACTTGCTCGCGCTCGGGGCCTTGGAGTTCGACGGTGTCGTATTTACCCATAAGCGTCCTCTATTTCGATGGGGTGAGGTCGAAAACATATTCCCTGGCAGACAGGATGAACCGCAACGGCAGGAACGCAAAGAGCATCCAGAGTGTGAAGATCACCAGCAGCATGAACGTCAGCATCGGCCCGAACAGCAGGTTAAAATCTGACTGGCTTGACGCGGTCTGCCATACCGAATCCAACATCAGCGGCCCAACACCATACACGATCAGCCAGTTGCAGGCGATCCCATAAAGCGGAAACCAGCGTAGAAACCGGCTCGGACGATAGATTGATCGGATAGCGATTAATGGAATGAGCAGCAGCAGAAACGTAATCACGTCCTCACGCATGAGTTGGGCTGATATTGCTTTCCTTATAAAATGGAAACCGTTGCATAACATCGCCGCCTGCACGATATATAAAATGGCGATTAGGTGGATCGCGATCGGTATTTTGGGATGCCTTTTTTCCGTTTGCTCGTGCATCGGATGTTCTCCATGTAACCGGCACTCTCGAGTTTCACGCAAAGGACGCAAAGGATCAATTGTTTCTCGCAAAGGCGCAAAGACGCAAAGAAGGCATTATGAGAACGGGCACTTGACCGTCACGTTTACCGGCGTTTCGTTCAGCGTGAGCGCTTCCACGCCGGGGAGGTATTTACAGGCTTCGCGCAGGACATCGCCGAGGTGGCCGTAGGCCATCGCGGTGTGGTGGATGAAGGGACCTTCCATCAGCAGGCGTTCCCAGCGCGGCCAGTTGTCGACTTTCATCCAGACATAGTTGTTGCGCGTATAGGGGCCGTCCATGCTCTCGCCTTCGCCGATGGCCAGTTGATAATTGCCGTGGTCGCCATCGAAGCGGGCGACGGTCAGCGGGCCGCCGCGCAGCGGGAAATGCGGCATGCCGGAGAGCGGGCTGGGCAGGATCCAGTGGTGGCCGACTTCTACGCGGGCATCCGGGACTTTCATAGACAGTGGCGCGCCGGCGTGCCAGAGCAGCACCCCGTGCTCATCCTCCGGGTGGCGGATCGTCACGTCAGCGAGGAACACCGGGTCGCCATACGCCGCGCGGTGCAGCAGGATATTGCTGATCGCCCCGTGGATGTCCGACTCGATAGAGACGGGCACGGTGTCGGCGACCATGCTGTTCGCGAAGAAGCAATAGGCGCCGATCTCCTCGACCAGTGAATCGAAATCCTGCACCGCCAGCCCGTCTAATCCATTGTCGGCGACGACGGCCAGCATCTGGTCGCGCACGGCGAGAATGCGCGCGATGGTCGCGTCGTCCAGATCGACGAAGTCCATCTCCCCGCGCAGGCACGCTACCTCGTTGGCGTAGGCGGCGGCATTGGCAACAGCACGGTCCTTCGCATGGCGGATGAACTGTACCAGGTCAATGGGCAGCACCTCAACCTGAAAGCGTTCGAGCAATTCGCTCTCGTTGACGATGGTCGTCCAGAAGAAGTCGATGCGCTGACCGATATGCCCGATGCGGATGCCTTTGCGGAAAGCGGAAGCCACGTTCGCGGCGCGCAGGAAGCAGTCCACCCCTTCGCGCAGCGGCGCGTCGTCGATGCGGCAGTTCTCGATATAGGTGAAGGGCATGCCCAGCTTGTGCAGCACCTTGCTGGTAGCAAAGAGTCCGCACAGCGAATCGCGCAGTCGCGTGCCATCCTTCAGCGGCGCCTCATCGCGCGGCCCCCACAGGAGGGTGGGGACATTCAGCTTGCGCGCGATCATCCCCGCCGCACCCTCGGTGCCAAAGTTGCAGTGTGGCAGGAAGAGGGCGTCGATATCCTGCTTTTTCAGGTACTCGACTGCCGGATCTACATGCGCCTGCTCGCGCACCATGCCATCCGGGATGACGCCGTCCAGATCGACGTAGCGCACCCCCCAGGCCGTCAGCCGTTCCTGCAGTTCCCGCTTGATGCGCAGGGCATCCTCATGGGAGAAAACGAACTTGCCGATAGGCGCGAGACCGAGCAGTGGAGTCTGGGACATAGCGATACCTCGTTCCCATGATACCGTATTTTCTGCCGATTTGGGGAGTGGGGGACGTGGGCGGAACTATGTTGAAACATATCGCCGGGTCCGGTGGTCTCGATACGGCGCGTGAGCTGTGAGGGGTTTTCGAAAAGCTCACCTGCCTACTCGACCACCGGACCGGGCATTTCCTGAGCAACCCGATGTAAGCTATATGTCGGCTTTTCCTGGGTAGAAAGGCAAGACTTGCCGACAAGATTGGTTTTGGGCGGGACGCACATCAATAATCGGTCCGATTATCGATGTGCTCCTTGCATAAACCAAATTAGCACTGTTCATGGGTATGTCTCTGAGCCGGGACAGTTCCAATAGCTCTTGCTCTTGCTCTCTTCTCTTGCTCTTGCTCTCGGCAGCCTTTCGCCGCTCTGCAAGCCTGGTTGTAGCAAGGCATCACGATGCACCTGGTGGAAAAGAGGCTTGCAGAGCGGCGAGAAGCTGCCGAGAGCAAGAGCAAGAGAAGAGAGCAAGAGCAAGAAAGTAAAATAAAACGGCGGAAGGGTGATCGCTCAATCCTTCCGCCGTACCAATACCATAACTCAAAACTCAAAATTCAAAACTCAAAACTATCTCACACTTCTTCCGTTTCCACCATCTCGCGCAGACGGGCGAGGGCTTTGTGCTGGAGGCGGGAAACGTGCATCTGCGAGATTTCCAATTCGCGCGCCACGTCGGTTTGCGACCAGCCTTTGAAGAAGCGCAGGATGATGATCTTGCGTTCCCGCGGGGTCAGGCGACCAATGGCGTCTTCCAGACGCGAGCGCAGGCCGTATTCCTCGAAGGCCGTATCCTCTTTGCCGACGTAGTCTTCGAGACGGGAGCGCGATTCGTCGTCGTCATCGCCCAGCTCGTTGTCCAGCGAGATCAGCTCATACAGGTGGCCGAGTTCCATGCCCTCCAGCGTTTCTTCCAGGCTGGCGTTGATCTGGTCGGCAACCTCCTGCACGGTCGGCGCGCGGTTCAGCTTCAGGGTGAGCTGCTCGACGGCCTTGTTGGCGGATAGGTTCACTTCCTGCAGCCGCCGCGGCACTTTAATAGCCCAACCGCGGTCGCGGAAGTGGCGTTTAATTTCCCCGACGATAGTCGGGGTGGCAAAGGTCGCGGAGCGGATACCACGCTCGGGACCGAAGCGGTCGATGGCGTGCATCAACCCGATAGTACCCACAACGATGAGATCGTCCAGCGGTTCACCGCGATTGGCGAATTTCTTCGCCAGGAACCGCACGAGATTCATATGATTCATCACGAGCTGTTCGCGGATCATCGGACTGCGCGATCGGTAATAGCGGAGGAACAGGTCCTCGTCATGCCGATCGTCCGTATGCGCCGCCACGGGTGTCGGTCCGGCTGCCGGCAGATCTTCCTCTTCCTCTGCCACCGCTTCCGTTTCGGCCCCCGCCTCGTCTTCGATGACTGGCGTCTCGATCTCGTCGTCGTGTTGGGTCTCGGTTAATTCTTCTTGCTGTTGCACGGTATCCTCTTCATGACGCGGCCGCTGTTCCTGAGGTTCCGCGACCATGGCAAACAACATCAACGCTCCCCCCTCCGTGGTGCCAGTGTCCCGCCGGCCCGCCGGATATTCCGGCGCACCGTGAAACGGACATGGCTGTTATGCCGATTCATTCTCCAGGACGCGCAGGCGTTTCATCATGCGCACCTGGGTCCCACTACCCGGAATACTGTCGAAATGTACGTTATCCATTAGCGACTCGATTAAGAGCATCCCCAGACCGCGCTCAGTGAGCACCGCGGTGCCGTGACGGTGCTGGCGGGCGGCGGTAGAGGGATCAAACCCTTCACCGGGGTCCTTTACGGTAATTTCCAGTCCCTCGTCGGTCAGGTCGCAGCAGACGATGATCTCCTGGGCGCCGGGTCCCGGCGGGCACCCATGCTCGATGGCATTGGTGCAAGCCTCGCCGACCGCGACCTTGATGTCTTCGATGGCGTCGATGTCATATGACATGCGACACGCCACCGCCGACACCGCGAGTCGGGCCACCGCGAAGAATTCCGGGCGATTCGGCAGATGCAACTCTACGTGGCACCCACTACTGGTTTCCATCAGGATTCGTTCCCCTCTTGCTGAAATTTGTCCGTCGCTTCCTGCTCGGTCGCATCAATCGAAAAAACGTTGATCAGCCGGGTAATTTCTAATAACCGGCGAATACGCGGCGTTGGTGCGACCAGACGTAAATCTCCGACTTGCTCCCGTACGCGCTTGAGCGTGCCGACCAGCACGCCCAGCGCGGTGCTGTCAAGATATTCCGTGCCTTGCAGATTGACGACAAGGTGGTAATACCCCTGCGCGAGCAGTTCTAACATCGCTTCCTTCGCCTGCGGCGAGGTATACATGTCCATTTCGCCGCTCAGTGTGACAATCGCGGTATGCGCGTCCACACATTTCTTGCAAACTTCGAGATTGATGGCGTTACCCACGATCCATCCTCCCTTTATAACACCGGTCTTCGCCGGGATATTTCATCAACGCATATTCACGCGCAGAGTAAGACTCTCTTTACCATCTGCGCGATTCCGCAACACTGATGAGCGGAAGAGACCCCAGTGTAGCACCTTCCGGCGAAAATAGTGTTGGAACACTCACGCACCGTTCCGTCAATGGACGGAAATTACCCCCGCTGCATGTATATCATACGACATTTATCGTATTTCGGGCAGTGCCCCGGTGAGAATGGTCATTTCAGCCTGCCGCGGTTCGGTGATCGCCGGTGAAGTGAGAAAAACATTCGCGCGCCATCGAGTGGAAAGGCCGCGCTTCACTCCATCTCCACGCGACGGCTCAATTCAGCGGCGTGCTCCGCGGCGGTGACGCGCGCGCCTTCGACGGCAGTGGCCAGGTCGCTGCGCATCTCGGCCAACCGCTCCTTAGCGGCCTGCGTCACCTGCTGCGTGGTCTCATCGACATATTCCTTCAGTTCATCCAGCTTGTTGACGATGTCGTCCCGCAGTTCTTTACCCGGCTTGGGCGCATACAGCAGGGACAGCGTGGCGCCGATTGCGATGCCGACCAGCAGGCCGGCGGCAAGACTGCCCCACGAATCTGACCGCTCGGGGGTTTCAGCCATGGTTCGCCTCCTTCTCGGATGTCTCGGATGCAGGGGAAGGTTCCCGGCGTTCCCCGCCGAAAATACGGCGGGCTCCTGCGAGAATACCACCCATCGCCGTTGCCGGTTGCAGCAACGACAGCACTTTTTCAATATGATCCACGGCATGGCGCATTCGCTCCACACTGTCCTGCATGCGTACGAGCATGCGGCCGGCATGCTGCAGGGTCAGCGTGCCTTCCGCGATCAGCGTCGCCAGATCCTTGCGGGTTTGCTCCAGCCGGTCCATCAGCACCAGTAATCGCAATCCCGCCACGATGAACAGGACGGCCGCGATGCTGGCCAGGATGTAAAAGATCGTTTGTATGACCATCGTCGATCCGGTGCGATCACGGTTTCAGGTCAATATTTTGCCGCGACGGCGCCGATCGTCTGAACCCGGGCAGTGCCATTGCTGCAGCGTCGTCTGAACCAGGTCAGGATCGGCCAACACCGTTACTTCGCATGTAGTCTACCTGAAAACTCCGTCGCTGGCAAAACCAACTCCGGTTGCCTGTATAACGAGAATGCGCTATCCGGGGGGTTACACCTGCACGACGCGTTTCGGATTCAGTACGGCATCGAGGGCTGCAATAGCGCATCCCTCGGCATCACGCGCTTGCCGCAGTAACTCGGCGCATTCTCGCCGTTGGGCGAGTGGCGGGGCAGGCGCGGGGAATGGCCAGATGCTGCACAATGCCTGCAGTGCAGCCGCCGCCTCGCCGAACGCGACGGCGGATTCGGCGAAGGTCGAGTCCTGCGTGGACAGGAACGCGTGCGCGTGCCGGCGACATTCGGCATAGACGAGGTGATTAACGGATAACGCGTCCGAACTGAGCGCCATCTCCTCTTCGCACATGGCCGCGATCCAGACCGCCCAGGCTTCGCCGCCGAAGGTCCATTGCGCGTCACGCTCGTTGGGCCAGCGATACCAGTTGAGGGCGCCGCGCAGCGCCAGGTCGCGCGCGGCAGCGGGATCCGGAGCCTCGTGCGGAGCGGGGAAGAGCGCCCACACTTTGCCGGTATGCTTCCCCAGGCAGGCGCAGGATACGCGCCCGCCCACGCGGTCCGCCGCCGGCCCCTGCACCAGATATTCGCCCCGGTCGGCATCGTATCCGCAGGCCAGGTAGAACTCCGGCAGTATCAGGTCCCACAGGATGG